>Ga0207874_1000174_pt1 | contig 98575 bp, 86 predicted proteins | sample HigsolmetaAR201D_FD_184833 | JGI IMG/M metagenome (GOLD analysis project Ga0207874, IMG submission 184833) | Ionic liquid and high solid enriched microbial communities from the Joint BioEnergy Institute, USA - AR20-1-D (SPAdes) (version 2) ...
CGCCGCCCGCTTCTGCGACGCAGGTGATGCCCACGGTGGCCGCGCCGCCCGCCGCTCCGCCTCCGGGGCAACCTGCTCCACCCGGCGCGTTCGTCACGCCACTTCCGTCGAACGCGCCGCCAATCCCCGCGCAGCCGCAGCCGCAGCCGCAGCCCGGCGACGCACCCGCCGCCCCGCCGGGCGTCATGGTCCGTGGCGCCGCGGTGCCGAACGTCGTCGAAGCGGCCGGCCACCTCGTCGCGGCCCCACCCGCGGACTCCGCGACCTCGGCGCCTCCTCCGAACGAATCGCCCGAGGAGCGCTGACTCGCGCGGCGGTCAGAGCTCGAACGAGAAGCCCTGTCGATCGTGCCCCTGGCCCGGGGAGAGCGCGAGGTCCATCGCCCACGTGCGGCTCCCGACCCGTGCCGAGAGGTGCACCTTGACCGGAAGCTCCGCGCCGCGCGGATCGACGAGCCTCACCTCGACGACGTACCGGCCGCGCATCGGCTCGTGGCCGGCGAAGTACACGTTCTCGACGTTCTGCTGGTGGCAGCCGTCGTCGGGACAGTCCTTCTCGAGCTGGAGCCCCGCGTTCGTGCTGCGATTGCCCTTCGTCACGCGCTCGCCGCTCGGTTCGACGACGACGAGATCGACGTTCGCCGGGCTGTCGCCCCACGCGATCATGAACTGCAAGACGCCCGTGCCGACGCCGCACCCCTCGTCGATCACGCCGTTGCAGTTGTCGTCGTTCGCGTTGAAGCACAGCTCCGGCCCCGTCGGCGTGCAGCCGGCCGTGACGATCACGCCTTCGGAGACGGACAGGTTCTTGGCGACGACGTCCGCCCCCGGGCTCGCCGCCCCGGGAGAGGACGGCCCGCAAGCGAGCAGCGCGATCGAGGTCGCGAAGGCAGCGGAGAAGGCAGCCGGCCCGAGACGCATCGAGCGCCTCTTCTAGCATGGCGCGCCCCGTTCGGGAGGCCTCAGGCCTCAGAGAGTCTCCCTTGCAACAGAAGGCCAAGCTGCTCCCACGGACGTTTGCCGAGCCAAGACGACGCGCGACGCAAACGATCGAGAGAAACGAGCAGCAGACAGCCTCTCGCCGCTCACGATGGCGAGTGGGTGCCAGTGCTGAGGACTGAGGACCGAGGACCGAAGAGGCCCGAGGCCTCTGATGAGGCCTGAGGCCCGAGGCCTGAGGCCTACTTACTTGGTCCCCGCGGCCTTCTGCTCGGGCAGCGCCTCCGTCGACACCTTGGGGTTCATGAGCTCGAAGAACGCCTGGCGAGCCAGCTCCTTCACGGGGCCGTCTTCGCTCTTGAGCGCCATGAGGACGCCCTTCTCGTTCATGAACTTCAGGATCTGGATCGCCTGCGTGCGCTTCTTCTCGTCGTCCGAGCGCGCGTCGCGCATCAAGCGGACGCGCATCTGGACGCGCGTGAGCGAGTGCGGGCCGTTGTCGTAGTCGATGCCCTGGATGGCGCGCGCGAGGATGAGGCGCGGCCAGTCCTGGAGCGCGTCACCGAGCTTCACGCGCGAGGCGGCTTGCGCGTTCTCGATCCATCGCGCGACGTCGCCGTTCTCGTAGTTCCTGTCGCTCCAATACCCGAACGTCTGGTCGTAGATGACCTTGAGCTCCTCGAGAGCGGCGGGGTCGGCGTCCGCGTACGAAGCGAGCGCGCGGCGCGCGGTGTCGGCGTCGGCGCCGATGAGGAGCGCCAGCGCCGCATCGTTGCGCGTCGCCGGATCGTTCAGCTTCTCGAACAGCTTGGCAGCCGTCTCCGCGCTCATCCCGCCGAAGCCGACGGCACGCGCGGCCTGGTGCTGCACGACGAGATCGGAGCGGCCGTTGATGAGATCGACGAGCGTCGCCGTGGCCTCGGGCACCGGCCTCCGCACGAGCGTCTCGAGGTAGCACGTGCGAATGAGCTGGACCTTCGGGTCGGGGTTGTCGAGCTCTTTGACCTTCCGCGCGACCTCCTTCATCTGCTCGTCGGTCGCGACCCAGGCGAGCGAGAAGCACGCGTCGAGGCGCGATTGCTCGTTGTTCTGCTTGTCCTCGATGTACTTCACGAGGAGCGGGTACGCCTTCGGGTCGCCCCACTGCGCGAACCCGTACGAGGCGCCGACGCCGATCGCACGGAGGGTCATGCCGAGGACCGCCAACCCGCCCTGCAGGAGCGACTCCATCGTCGCGTCGACCTTCTCGGGGCGGCGACGGAGCTGCGACTCGAGGATGCCCCAGCTCTGCTGGTCCTTCATCCAACCGATGTAGCGGAGCGCGCTCTGCGCGGTGGCCCAGACGGGCGGGAACTCCTGCTGCCCCTCCTTCGGCAAGGGCACCGTCGGGTTCGCCCACTTGCGCATCATCGGCAGCGCCTCCCGCGCATCGACCGCCGCCATGAAGCGGAGGCCGTTCGCGTGCGGCTGCGGCTTGTCGGTGATCCAGAAGCGGACGCCCTCGTACGCCTGCGCGCGGATCTCGTCGCGCTTCTCCGGGTAGAGGATGGCGAGGTCCGCGAGCATGCGGGCGGCGACGACGCGCTCGTTGTCGTCCATCCGGTACTCGGGATCGGCGTTCTTGTCGTAGAGGACCAGCGGGTCCTGCTTCATGCGCCACGCGAGCGTGGGCACGGCGCGGAGATCGCCGACCTCGGCGAGGCGAAGCGCGGCCTCGGTCTTCCAGTGCGGGTGCGGGTTCGACTCGATGTACTCGACGAGCAGGTCTCCGGCGCGCGGATCCTGGAGCGACCGCAGCATGTCGAAGAGGAGCTTCGTCTGGAACTTCTCCGTGTCCGGCTTGCTCTTGTCGACGCTCTTGAGCGCGAGCACGAGGCCCTTGCCGCCGACGCCGTCGCGCAGCGCCTCGAGGAACTTCTGACGCGAGTCCTTGTCGGCCTTCGCGAGCGCGTCGAGGAGGGGCTGCATCGCCTCCTCGTTCGCGATCTTCCCGAGGCCGACCGCCGCCTCGCGCGCGACCTCGATGCTCTTGTCCTTGACCAGCGTGATGAGCGTCTGCGTGTACTTCGGATCCGCGTTGCGCGAGAGGACCGTCGCGACGAGCTGGCGGACGCTGTCGTTCTCGTCGTTCGCGAGCGTCGCGAGCTTGTCGACGGAGACCATCGACGCGAGCACCTCCGGATCGAACGCCGGGCTCTTGTCGAGGCGCTGGACGGTCGCGAGCCGGCCGGCCCGGTACTCCTTCATCACGTCGTCGAACGCGGAGCTCTCGCGCAGCGTCGCGAGCGCCCACGCGATCTGCGGCCGATCCGCCTCCGTCGCCTCCTTCAGCGCCTTGAGCAACGCGGGCTTCGCAGCGTCGGCGGCGGGCGAGCCGTACTCGAGGAGCGCCTGCGCCGCGGTGCCACGCACCGCGTGATCGATCGACGAGAGCCCCTTGATGATCAGCGGAAGCCCCTCGGCGTCCTTCGCCCAAGCGAGCTGCGTGAAGGCCTCCTCCTGCAGCTTCGTCTCCTGATCCTGCGCGGCCCACTGCCTGTACTTCGGGAGGGCCTCGGCGATCGGAAGGAGCGCGAGCTCCTTCTTCGCCTGCGCGACCTGCTTGGGGTCCATCCGCTCGGCGTCCTTCATCGCGCCGAACACGATCGCGGCGCCGAGACCGGCGACCGCGAGGACGCCGACGAGAATGGCGACGGGCTTGAAACGGCCCTTCTTGAAGTTGCCATCGTCGCCGCCCGAGAAGCTCGGCATGCCGCCGCCGAACGATCCCGGCGGGAGCGCGTCGTCGTCGGGCGGCCACTTCGCCGCCTCGAGGCGGGGCGCTCGTACGATCGAAGGCGGGAGCATCCGACCAGGCACGTGGGAAGGAACGTGACCGGACGAGTGCCCAGGAAGGGGCGACGGCGAGAGTTGGGGTCCCATGGCGGCCGCGCGACGATACCCCAAAGGCTCGCCCCGCAGAAGCCGGCAGAACACGCCGAAAATTGTTTGGAGCTCCGACGTTTACGGGGTGAGGTCAGCCGCTGCGAAGCGAGCTATGCTTTCGTCGATGTCGGGGACGTCCCGGAGCCGCTCCGGAAGGGACGGGCGCGCACGGAGGAGAGCTCTTGCACGGCGCGTGTGGGGCCTGCTCCTCGTCGGGGGCGTCGTAGCCGCGTGCAACGCGATCTCGGGCGCAGGCGATCTCGCGGTCTGCGAAGGCGCGGCATGCCCGTCCGACGACTTCGACGCCGGCGTCGCGCCGGACGCGCACGTCACGACCGAAGACGCCGCGCGGGCACCGAACGACGGTGCCCCGTCCGCCCCCGAAGATCCGACGCCGGACGCGAGTGATGCATCGCCGTCCCCGGACGGCTCGACGTCGTGCACGACGATGTGCGACGGCAGCGCGTGCTGCGCACCCGATCGCTGCATCGTGGCGACGGGGACCTGCGGCGAGTGCTCCCGTGAGGGCGGCGTCTGCGAGGTCGACGAGGATTGTTGTGCCGGCTTGGTCTGCACGACGCGCGGCCGTTGCGTGAGGGCCTGTTCGCAGAAGGACCAGTTCTGCTTCCCGAACGGATGCTGCCTCGGCGTGAGGTGCTCGCCCACCTCGTTGTGCGCCGAGTGCAAGGTGCACGGAGTCGCCTGCACCGACGAGACCGAGTGCTGCTCGGGTACGTGCACCGGAGGCAAGTGCGTCGGCAACACGTCTCCGTTCACACCTCCGGGCGGGTGACGCCGCTCCGAGCTAGATCGACCTCAACCGGACCGATACGATGGGTGGAGGGAGGTCGTCCATGCGAACTTTCATCTCGGGCTTGCTCTCGCTCTGCGGGGTGGGCCTTCTCCTCGTTCCCGCCTGCGGGGGCGGCGGCGTGCAGCTCGCCGACATCCCCGGGGTCGACGGCGGCGAAGGCGGGGCGAACGGGCCGCGCGGCGTCGGCGAGCGCTGCGACGACGGCGGTGTGTGCCGGCCGGGGCTCGCGTGTACGGGCGGAGTGTGCCAGCCGGGACGCTCCCTCGAAGAGGGCGCCGCCTGCGTGATAAGTGCAGAATGCAAAGATGGCCTCTACTGCGGTCCCGAGCGCACGTGCGCTCCGGCGGGTACGGGCGAAGCGGGGACATCGTGCTCCTCCGACGCGGACTGCAAGTCGGGCCTTCGCTGCAACCTCGTCGGCTTCGGGACCGCGTGCCAACCGGAGGGGACGACGGATCTCGGCGGCGCGTGCGCTACGAGCGCCGATTGCTTCGGCGGCTTGTTCTGCGCCGAGAACGTCTGCGTGGCGCCGCCTCCCGGCGGTCCTCTGCCGATCGGCATCCCCAAGTTCAAAGGCGTCGAGTGCGAAGACGAGGCGGCGAGCCCCGTCACGGCGCACTTCCGCGTCCCGCGCGGCAGCGGCGACGGCGACTTCTTCCGCCTCCCCTTCCCGAACGACATCCGGCGCAAGGACGGCAAACTCGACCTCACCGGCTTCCCGACGCCCGGCGCGGATCTGCTCGGCTTCGATCTCGTCGATCGCTGGGCGCGCTACCTCGAACGGACGGCGACGGGCTTCAGCGTCTACCCGACCGTGACGTTCCGCTTCAGCGGCGAGATCGATTTCGAGTCGCTCAAGGTCGAGGGAGCGACGCGCTTCATCGACGTCTCTCCGAACGAGGGCAACGACCTCGGACACCAGTGGGTGGGCACGACGGGACGCAGCAACTACGTCTGCTTCAACTCGCTCTCGTTCCGTCCGCCCGCGGGGGCGCCGCTCCAGCATGGACACACCTACGCGGTCCTCGTCACGAACGCGAGCAAGGCGAAGGACGGTAGCGCGATCGTGCGCTCGCCGGACCTCGACGCGGTCCTCGGTCCGAACGACCCGGGCGGTGTGCTCGAGGCTGCATGGAAGGCCTACGAGCCGCTCCGCGCGTGGGCCGCGTCGAAGGCGTTCGACCTCTCCACGGTCGTCAACGCGGCCGTCTTCACCGTCGGCGACCACGACGCGATCGCGCGGGCGATCCCGGCGGCCGTGAACGCCGCGCCCGCCCCCACCGTCTCGCACTGGGTCAAGTGCGGCTCCGGTCAGCCGTCGCCTTGTCCGCAAGCCGAGGGCGATCGCGCCTGTCCGACGACGCCGGCCGCGGAGTTCGACGAGTACCACGCGCTCGTCACGCTCCCGCAGTTCCAGCAGGGCACGCCGCCCTTCACCGACCCCACGGACGGAGGGGATTTCGTCCTCGACTCGGAGGGCAAGCCGGCGGTGCAGGGCACGACCGAGGTCTGCATGTCGGTCACCGTCCCGAAGGGGACGGCCCCGGCGGGCAAGTGGCCGATCGTCGTCTACGCGCACGGCACGGGCGGGAGCTTCCGCAGCCACGTCACGGAAGGCGTCGCCGCTCGGCTCGCCGGCCTGAACGTGGCCGTGCTCGGCATCGATCAGGTAGGGCACGGCCCCCGTCGCGGCGCCTCGACCGCAGCGCCCGAGACCGTCTTCTTCAACTTCACGAACCCCGCGGCCGCGCGCGGCAATGTCCTCCAAGGCGCGGCGGATCAGGTCTCCCTCGTGCGCGTCGCGAAGGACCTCACGATCCCACCGGGAGTCTCGGGCAACGGGAACGTCCAGTTCGGCAAGATCGCCTTCTGGGGTCACTCGCAAGGCGCGACCGAAGGCTCGATCGTGATGCCCTACGTCCCCGCGGCCGACGTCGCCGGCGTGGTCTACAGCGGCGTCGGAGGCAGCCTGATCGACGCGCTGCTTTCGAAGAGGAACCCCGTCCATCTCGCCGCGCTCGCGCCCATCGTGCTGTCGGAGCTGCCCGTGAACGTCACGGCCATGCATCCGGCGCTCGCCCTGTTCCAGAACGCCATCGATCCGGCGGACCCGATCGATCACGCTGCTGCCGCGATCGGGACCGGCACGCTCGCGAAGCACGTCTTCGTGCCGTACGGGCAAGGTGACACGTACTCGCCGCCGGCGACGCAGCTCGCGTACGTCGTCGCGGCTCGGCTCGGCGTGGCGCAGGCCCCCGCGGGCGTCACACCGGACGACCTCGGACGCACCCCGCTGCCTTTGCCGGTGCAGGGCAACGCGGCCGGCGTCACGGCGGTCGTTCGCCAGTACGCGCCGGACGGCTACGACGGTCACTTCGTCGTGTTCCGGAACGCCGAGGCGAAGACCAACACCGATCGCTTCCTCGCGGACGTGCTCGGGAGCGCGGGCGCGCCCGCCTTCGGTCGCTGAGCAGCGATACGCGTGCGGCGACGCGCGAGCGCGTCGCCGCACGAGAGCGTGGCCATAGGACCGCCCGCCTCTTCAGCGGCAGGGGTCGAACGGCGCCGAGGCGAGCTCGTCGCGTCCCGACGGCGGATCCTTCGCGATGCCGCTCCCCATGGTGGCGCCGTGATCGCGGACGAGATCCTCCTCGCCGAGGATCCCGTCGAACGTCCCGACGTCGGGCACCACCTCGTCGGGCTCGGCCGGAGCCGAGGGATCGGGCTCCGGCGGAGGCGGCGTCGGCGCCTTCAGCGTCATCGCCTCGAGCTGCGCGAGCGTGCCGTTGAAGAGGTTGGTGTCGACGTTGCCGTTGACGCCGGGCACCGAGCCGCGATCGGAGTCCTGCCAGAACTTCCACTCGGTCCATCCGCTCGGCATCGTCGGGCAGGCGGCGCCGTAGTTCGCGACCCAGAGCGGGTAGTCGGCGAAGTGGTTCCCGATGATGTTCGACATGAACGCGGCGGTGTAGACGATGGGCTTCACGCCGAACGCCGCCTCGACCTTCGCGAGCCAGGCCTTCGCGCGCGCGACGACCGTGCTCGCGGGCAGCCCGCCGTCGCTCTCGAGATCGAGCACCGGCGGGAGATCGCCCGGTTCGAGGCCGCCGGCGGCGGCGATCTTCGTCACGAGCAGGTCCACCTGCGCATCGACGTCCTTCGCGGGCCGGAAGAACTGGTAGGCGCCGCGCACGATCCCCGCCGCCTTCATGGCCGGCCAGTTCTCCGCGAACTTCTTGTCCGGATGATCGATGCCGTCGCTGACGCGCGCGAACGCGAACCTCCGGCCCGACGCCCTCACCTTCACCCAGTCGACCGTGCCCTGGTAGTACGACACGTCGATGCCCTGCAGCGTCGACGCGCCGGCGCAGACCTTGAGGTGTTGAGCCGACGTCCCGACGCACTCGTCCGCCGTCGGGGGCGCATCGTCGGCGGCCGAGCAACCGGCGGCACCGGCGCCCGCGCATCCGAGGAGGAAGACCGACACGCTCGCCCACTTCGTTCCACGCAGCAGATAAGCCATCGCCGAAGCGCGACAGCACGCGACGTGCCGCTCGGGTCGAGCTCACGACACCTCGCGATCACCGAGGAAACATGGCGTGTCGGAGGAGTCGGGACGTCGCCCACCGCGCCGCGTCGCGATCCGCGCGCGACGGCGCGCGATGCGATTGCGGAGCACAAGAGAGTCGTCGGTCCTCGGTCCTCAGTCCTCGGGTTTCGGCGTGGGATTGGCGCGCCGTGAAGCCTGGAGCTCGGAGCCTGGCGCCTGATTTCTCACACGCGGACGCTGCGACCGAGGCGGGAGCGCAGCTCCATGCGCGCGCGCATCGCTCGCGCGACGTCGTCGGCTTCGAGGCAGCGATCGCGCTCGAGGGCGGCATTGAGCGCGCGCAACGCCTCGTCCACGTCGCCCCGCGCCGCGAGCGCGCAGCCCATGGTCACCATCAGCTCGGGATCGCCGGGCAGGACGGCGAGGCCCACCGACAGCACGCGCATGGCGCGATCGACGTGCCCGTTCGCAGTGAGCCGCGTCGCGGCGTCGCGCACGCACGAGACGAGCGCCCGCAGGTCCTTGCGCGTCAGCGGGCGACCGATGAGCGACTCCCCCAGGGCGCGCGCCTCGGCGAGCGAGTCGGCTCCCGTGTCGCTGTCCGACTCGGCGGTGGCCACGAGCTTCGCGAGGCGCTTGCGGAGGCGATCGATGCTCTCGTCCGAGGAGCGCGTGAACGCGGCGCCGGACCGGGCGCGGCCGATGTTCATCATCGTGCGGAGGTGGACGAGCCATCCCGGCAGCTTGTTGGGGCGGACGTTCCCGGTGACGTCGTTGGTGCTGAGCGGCGCCGACTCGAGCGAGCTCCGGGTGTCGGGATCGAGGTCGTGCGGCTCCCATCGAGCGTGCTCGACGTCGAGACGCCAGCAGAGGATCTCGCCGGGATAGATGACGAAGTCGAGCGTGGCCTCGCCCGTCGTCGTCGTCGTGCGCACGCGATGCCGCCCCGCCGGTACGCCGCAGAAGCCGCGCACGGGCTCCGTCGTGTAACGACCCCACGGCTCACGTAGGTCGTCGACGGCACATGCCTCCCATAGGTTGCCCTCGAGGATGACGAAGCCGCTCGGCTCGCGGCCTTGCCTCGGCTTGCGGCGGCGACGACGCGACCGCACGACGACGACCACGACCGTCGCGAGCAGCACCGCGAGAGGGATCAGCGCCACCAGGAAGGAAGGCACAGTGAATTCTAGCGCGCGTTCTCACGCGCGCACGGGACCATCTCGCGGTTCCGATCGACGCGGCGACGGTCGAGCTCGGTCGAGCCGCGCCGCCGAAGCGGGCTCATCGAAGGATGTTCGCGCAGACGACGTACGCCTTGCACGCCCCGGAGGGCTGACCGTCCGGATCGATGCACTGCACGATCCATCCCGTCTCGGTAGGACGGTTCACGACCACGATCGGGACCTTGCCCGCGGCGCGTGCTTCTTGCGCGATCTCGTAGCCTCCGCCCACGACGGTCGCGTCCGCCGGGCAGGTCGCCACCTGATCGCTCGACGCCATCATGCTCGATACCTTCGGAGGCGGTGCCTGGCCCCGGCACCCCACGACGAGGAGGCAAACCGAGAGGAGCGCGTCCCGAGGAGAGGCACGTTCATGCGCGCAGCATAGGTCACTTCAGAGCCTCGAGCCGCTTCACGAGGGCATCACGCACGGCCCGCTGCCCCTCCGTGAGGACGGCCTTCTCGCTGCGTGCGAGCGCCTGCTCGAGGGCGGCGATCTCCGCGGCGCGGTCCCCGCGCGCCTTCGCGATGTCGGCCTTCAGCGCATAGACCCGCATGGCGCGCGGGCCGTAGACCCTGGCTATCGCCCGGTCGGCGGCCGCGTCCGCCTCGTCCAAGCGAGACAGCTCGAGGAGCGCTCGGCCGAGCCTCGCAGGCGGGTTGTAGTCGTCGGGGAAGTCGCGCTCGCTCTCTTCCAGCATCGGCAGCGCGCGGGCGGGCTCGCCGAGCGCGAGGTAGGCGGAGAGCCGTGCCGGGTCGAGCGACGCTCGTGCGTCCTTCGTCTTCGCCCGCGCGGCCTCGGCCTCGAGGAACGCGGCCCACTCGCGAGCGAGGGAGAGCGCGCCCGCTTCGTCGCCGCGCGCCTTCCTCGTCTCGACGACCGCCTCGTAGAGCGCGGATCGGTCATCGGGCAGAATCGGCGATTTTTGCGCCTGCGCGTCCTCCAGCGCGAGCGCGGCGAGTCGATCCACGTCCTCCGTGCGCTCCGCGTGCCTCGCGCACGAGAGGCCGGCGACGATCGTGCTCGCGCGCGACGTGCTCGCGGGCAGGCCGGCGGCCTCCGCCGCGGCGAGCTCCGCGCACTCCGCGTGACGCCTCCGGAGCCAGAGCTGGGTGACGAGCGCCTCGACGATGCGCGCGCGATGCGGATGGTCCTTCCCGGCCGCGGCGAGCGCGGCGCGATACTCCTTCTCGGCGCCCTCCGAGTCGCCGGCGGCGAGCGCGTGATTGCCGCGGACGAACGCGGCCGTCGCCTCGACCGCGGGGCCCTCTGCGCCGGCGCGAGCCCCCGCCACGGCCACGGTGAGCAGCTCACGCAGCTCGTCGGCGGTGACGGTGCCCGCCCACTTGAGGATCGGCCGATCCGTCGCGGGGTCGATGACCCAGAGCGTGGGAAGCGCCGAATGCGGATGGCGCTCGACCCAGACCGCGTTGACGTCCTTCTCCGTGTCGACCGAGAGCCAGACGAAGTCGGACGCGAGCGGAGCGAGCTTCGGATCGGTGAGCACGTACGTGCGGAGGCTCTGACACGAGTGACACCACGGGGCCCACGCATCGACGAAGAGCGGCTTGTTGCGCCGCTTCGCTTCGGCGAGGGCCCTCGGGTAATCGTCGTGGATGAAGGGCAGCACCTCGCCCGCGGCCGCGTGCGCCTGCGCCTCGACGGCCGGCGCCGCAGGCGGCGTCTTCGAGCCGCCGCACGCGACCGCGAGCATCGCCACGACGACGCCGGCCCGCGCCGCCTTCCGCGCTTCGCGCCGAGTACGTCCTACTTGTTGCCTTCGATCGTCAGCTTCCACTTCTCGGAAGGATTGCACGTGCCCGAGACGTGGCGCACCTCGATCGTGACGTAGCGAGCGTCCGAACGACCGTTGGAGAACGTCCCGGTCTCGCCGAACTCGGCCCGCGCGGCGTCGAGCGAACCGGAGCCCGTCGACTGGACGTGGACGGCGCTGCACTCGATGCTGTCGCCGGGCGAGCTCGGAACGTAGACGTAGAGGTCGAAGTTCGTGCCCGGCGGAGACGTGAGCGTCGCCGCCACCGAGAGCGGCACGCCGAAGATGTCGTTGTCGTCCTCGGTCACGTAGACGCGGAACCACTGCGAGGAGCTTCCCTCGACCGTGAGCACGTCCGCGCCGGTGTCCCCGCTGACGCTGCCGAGGTCGGTCGCGCCCGCGCAGGGCTGCGGAGCCGCGCACGCATCGCCGTCGTCGGGATCGGCGTCGTCCTTGTCCGCATCGCCGTCGTGGCCGATGGTCTGATCCGGATTCGACGGCGGCGGAATCTTCACCGTCGCCTGCTCTTCCTCCTCCGACTCCTCGGGGAGCGTCGTGAGTCGATCGACGTCCGGATCGGGCTCGACGCCCTGAGCGCAACCAGCGAGCACCACGGCCCCCATCGAGGCACACGCGAGGAGCGAGACGACGTACTTCTTCATGGCCGGCGACATTAGCGCGTGGACCGCGAGCGCTCGGGCGCCTCGGGTCGGCGAGACGTGATGGCGACTGCCTTTTTGCTGCAATTTCTCGCGACACCCAAGCACAACCGCCCCATAGCACCCACACGGCCGGACACAAGGGACGCCGGCGAAAAAACCGCTCACCGCGCGCGATCGAGCGCGGCTTCGAGCGTTGTGCGCGACTGCTGCCCCTCGAGGCGCGTCCGGCCGACGAACAAGAGCGGGACGCCGTCTCCGTCGACCGCCTCGAACATCGCGATGTCCCGGTCGATGCGGGCGTCGGTCGCAGGGTCGGACAAGCATCGCTGCAGCGCTCCGCGATCGACGCCGCGCTCCACGGCCATCTCCTCGCACGCCGCCTCGGAGAGATCCGAGGCCTCGAACAACGCGTGCGCGTAGTCGGCGAGCAGCATGGGCGTGAGCCGCTCGACGCAGACGGCTGCGCGCGCCGCGGTGCGCGCGTCCGGGTGAGCCGGGATCGGGACGTGCCGCAGCACGAGGCGGACGCGCCCGTGTCGCTCCGCGAGCAGCGGCGCGAGCGCGGCGTGCGTCCTCCGGCAGAACGGGCACTGGAAGTCGGTGAAGAAGACGACGGTGGTCGCGCCGGGGCTCACCTTCGCCGTCGTCGCGATCTCGTCGCGGATCACCGCGGGCAGCTCCGGCTTGCAACCCACGAGCGACAGGATCGCTGCGATGAGGAACACGGCTCGTGCTCGCATGGGCGCGGACGATAGCGCAGACCGCGGCGGCGACACGTGCCTCGCGCTACCCCGGCGCCGTCGCGAGCGTCGCGTCGGCCATGCGCACGTTCGTCAGCTCGTGGATCACGAGCTCGTTCGGCGGAATCGCCGCGCGCGCGAGCTCGACCAGCCGGGCGTGGTGCGTGAAGAACAGGACCTGCATGGTCCGCGCGACCTCGGCGAGGACGGACAGCGCGGCCGATGCGCGCTGATCGTCGAGCTGGATGAGGACGTCGTCGAGGACGAGCGGCATCGGCTCGGCCACCTCGGCGCGGCGGAGGAGGCTCGCGAGGCGCAGGCTCAAGTAGAGCTGGTCGCGCGTGCCGTCGCTGAGGCCCGCCACGTCCACCTCGGTCCCGTCGGCGCGGACGCAGCGGAGGCACGGACGGTCCTTCTCGTCGAAGCCGGCCTTGATCCCCGAGAAGCCGCCGAGCGTCAGCCGCGAGAACAGCGACGAAGAAGCGGCGAGGAGCGGTCCCTGGTTCTCTTCGCGGTAGCGCTCGATCTCGCGCGAGAGGACGAACGCAGCGAGGCGGACGCGACACCAGCGCTCGACGTTCTCGCGGACGCGGCTCAGGTGCAGCTGAGCGGCGGCGGCGGCCTCGGCGGCGTGGGACTCGGCGCGCATCCGTTCGAGACCGCTGCGGAGCCCGCCGATCCGCTCGGTGAGCCGGGAGATCTCCCCGTCGACCTCGTCGATCTGCTCCGTGAGCTCCTCCTCCGCGCGGGCGGCGGCGTCCGGGTCCGAGAGCAGCGCGCGCTCGGCGTCGTCGAGGACGAGCTCTTCCTCGCTCGCGAGCTGGGCGTCGATCGTGCTCGCCTCCTTCGCGGCCTCCCTCGCCTCGGCGGCGCGCGCGAAGAGGGCGCGCGCGGCGTCGCCGGGAGCCAACGACGCGAGATCGGGCGCGAGCTCCTCGAGCGCTCGCGCCAGATCGTCCTCGAACGCGCGGATGTCGGCCTCCGTCACGCGCATGCGCGCCTCCTCCTCGGCGCGCGCGTCGACCACGTCGAACAGCTCGCGCAGCGCCTCGATCGATCGCCTCACCTCGTCGACGTGGGCGTCGGCGGCGATGCCGAGCGGCGCCAAGAGCTCGCCGAGCTTGGCCGAGACGTCCGCGAGCGCGGCCTCGTCGCGCGTCCGGAGGGCCAATCGCTCGTCGAGCTTCGTACGCACCTCCACGAGAGAGCGCACGGCGTCGGTCGCCTCGCGGCGCTGGCCTTCGATCCGTGCGGCGCGCTCGGCTGCGAGGGCGACGAGGTCCGAAAGGCGCGATACACAGTCGCCGAGCCCGTCGTCGAACGCACGGAGCGCGGCGACGAGATCGTCCTTGGCGCTCGCAGCCTTCGCCTCTTCCGCGGCGAGCGCGGCCTCGGCCTCGCGGACCTGCCCCCACGCCTCCGCGATCTGCGCGTGATCCTCGAGCCACTGACAAGCCTCGACGAAGCCCTGCGGCTCGACGCCGGCAGGCTCGAAGAGCCCGAGGAGCTCGGCGCGGAGCTCGTCACGCGAGCGGACCGCGCGCTCCCGATCGTCCTTCGCCTTCTCGATGTTCCGCGCGACGGCGTCCGCCTCGGACCGGAGCCGCGCGAGCGTCGTCACGCGATCGGCCTCGCGGATCATCCGGTCCGCGACCGCGTCCGCCTCGCGGAGGAGCCCCTCGACCTCCACCTCCGCCGCGCGCCGCGCCTCCTCGTCCTTCGCGGCACGGAGCGCACGCCATGCCTCGTCGCGCGCGGCCCTGGCGGCACGGAGCGCCGCGAGGTCGGGCGGCGCGAAGTCGCCGGAGCGGACCGCGAGCTCCTTCTCGATCGACGCGGCCTCTCGCTCGAGATCCGCCAAGCGCTCGTCGATGCGCGAGAGCGCGACGTCGCCCTCTTGCGCGCGCGCCTGCAGCCGTCTCACCGTCGCGAGCGCAGGCAAGCGGAGGGCGACGAGCTCGTCGAGCTTCCCTTCGAAGGGACCGAGCTTCGCGGCGCGTGCTTCGAGCTTCCGCCGCTGGAGGTCGATCTTCGTCCTCTCGTTCGCGATGCGCGCCTCGATGTCCCCGAGCGAGCGCGCGCGATCGAGCGCGGACGTCAGCGCGTGCAGACGCTGGTCGGCGACGTCGCCGCCCACCTCGGCGCGCGCGACGATCTCGGAGAGGCGATCGCGCTCGCGCTCGAGCCGTGCGATCTCCGTCGCCGTGGCCTCGAGGCGCGCGAGGAGCGCGGTGCGTTCGCCGAGCAGCGTCTCGACGCGCGCGGTCCGGCGTCCGTCGAGCCGGAGCGCGCTCATGTCGGCGCCGGGGTCGACGCCGGCGCGGCGCGCGGCCGACGCGAGGCTCGCCGCGAGGCGCTCCGCCTTCGCGCGGAGCTCGCGCCGCTGCTCGAGCGTCTTCTCGTAGACGCCGAAACGATCCTTGAGCGCCTCGACGCGTTCGAGCTGGGTGCCGACGGGACCGAGCTCGGCGAGACGCTGCTTCGCCCGATCCCGCCTCCGCTCGAGCGGAAGGCGACGGCGCGCGCGAGCGAGGCGGGCGCGCTTCGTCTCGAGCTCCTTCTTCTTCGCGACGCAGGCGTCGCGCTCCTGTACGGCCTCGGAGAGCCCCTGCTCCTGCTGGATGAACGCCTCCGGCCGGCTCTCCTTCGCGCGGACGGCCTTCTGCGCCTCCGCGAAGGACTTCAGCGCCTCGTTCAGCGGCAGCGACGAGGCGCGCGGGCGGTAGATCGCGTCCGCCTCCGCCTCGAGCTGCGCGAGCAGACGCTGGACCTCTCCGCCGCCGCCGACGCCCGCGTCGAAGAGGCTCTCGCCGAGATCGCCCTTGCCCTCGAGGAGCGCATTGGCGCCGGCGGCGAGCGTGTCGTGGTCGAGACCGAAGGCGTGCGTGAACGTCTCCTTCGACACCCCGCCCAGGAGCTTTCGCATCACGCCTTCGTCGATCGGCTTGTCGCGCTCGTCGAGGAGCGTGTTCGTGTTGCCCTTGCGGCGCACGACGCGGAGCCGCTCGCCCGAGGCGCTCTCGAGGACGCCGCCGATGCGCAGGTCGCGCAGATCGTGGAGGTGGCCGTCGCGCGTCCTCGGATCGATGCCGTAGAGCAGTCCCGTGATCGCGCGGAGCGTCGTGCTCTTGCCCGCCTCGTTGCGGCCGAACACGACGTGGACGCCGGGCGCCGAGAAGTCGAGCGTCGTGCCGCGGAACGGTCCGTACGCGATGAGCTCGAGCGTCGCGATGCGCATCTACTCTCCCCTCCCCTCGAGCAGTCGCGGCACGAGCATCTGCTCCACGTCGTCGAGCACGAGCCGGAGGAACGCCGGATCGTCGAGCCGCAGCGCGCCCTCGCCTTCGCGCAGCTCGGGGGGCAGCTTCTTGTCGAGCTCCGCGAGCACGGCGCCGAGCTCGGCGAGCTCCGCCGGGTCGGACCGCATGGCGGCGATGCGCCGCGCGAGGTGTCCGACGGCGCTCGCCTCCTCGCGCACGCGGTCCATGTCGATGGTCGCCCGCGTCTGGATCGCGATCTTCTCGACCCACGCCGTCTCGCCGAGGGCGTCCGTGACGGCCGCGCGGAGCTCGCTCGTGAAGCGATCGACGTCCCGGCGGATCGCGCCGTTCGCGCGCGTGCTTCCGGTGACGACGACCCGCGCCGCGAGCACGCGCCCGTCCGCCTCGGCGGCGCATTGCGCGATCGCGGCGCGGGCGAGATCGACGACCTCGAGCGCGTCGTTCGCCGGCGAGGCGTCGACGGTGACGACCTCCCAGCGCAGGACGTCGAGCGGACGGTGCTCCACGCTCTGGACGACGCCGTCCTCGACGGTGACGACGGTCGCGCCCTTGGAGCCCGTCTCCCTCGCGTGGCGGCCCTGGAGGTTCCCGGGATAGACGATCCACGGATCGGTCGCGACGACCTCGCGGGCGTGCACGTGGCCGAGCGCCCAGTAGTCGTAGCCCTTCCCTCGCATCGTCTCGATCGACGTCGGCGCGTAGGGCTCGTGCCCCTCGCGCCCGTCGATGCTCGTGTGCAGCAGCCCGACGTTGAACACGCCGGGTACGCGGGCCGGATACCTCGCCGCGAGGTCGTCCGTGGTCACGCGTTGCGAGAAGCTCTGTCCGTGGATCGCGATCCCGGCGCCGGCGAGCTCGAACGTCTCGGGCTTCCTCGACGAGAGCTCGCGCACGTTGTCCGGCAGGCGCAGCGCCTTCACGACGGAGCTCACCGCGTCGTGGTTGCCGCGGACGAGGACGACCGGCACGTTCGCCTCCCGCAGCTTGGTCATCTGCGCCGCGAAGAAGAGCCCCGTCGAGTAGTCCTTCCACGTGCCGTCGAAGACGTCTCCGGCGAGAAGGAGCACGTCCGCGCGCTCCTCGATGCAGAGCGCGACGAGGTTCTCGAGCGCGCGCCTCGTGGCGCCGCGCAGGCGTTCCACGGGCGCGCCCTCGTACCGGTCGAGGCCGCGGAGCGGGCTGTCGACGTGGAGGTCGGCGGCGTGGACGATCTTCACGACCGCGGACTCTATCACCCGGCGCGGACGAGCTGCACGGTCGGCGCCGGGAGGAATTCGCATGACGCGGGCCGGCGCGCCGCTCTACGACGAGGGGATGGGAACGCAGCGAACGACGGGCCGCGCCGCGCAGAGAGCCGGCGCCGCGGAGCTTCGGGTCACGCCGGAGCAGGTGATCGCCTTCCGCCTCGAGCGTCTCGGGCTGGCGCGGCGCTCGCGCGACGTGCGCTCGGCCGCCCGCGAGGTGGGGCTGCCCGACTTCCCGCCGGGAGCCGCGCTCGCCGCCCTCGCGCCTCGGCTCGACGTACTCTCGCCGCGCGCGCTCGACGACGCCTTCGAGCGGCGCGAGGTCGTGCGGGCGCGGGCGATGCGCGGGGCTCCCGTCGTCGTGCGATCCGAGGACTACGACGTCTTCGTGTCCGGGGTGCTGCCGCGCGACGAGGCCTCGATGCGCGCGTTCGTCGGCCCGGCGATGACCTCCGTGAAGGCGGCCGGGATGTCGGCGCTCGACGCCGTCGATCTCGTCACGAACGAGGCGACGCGCGCGCTCTCCAAGCGATCGCTCGATCGCGACGCCCTCCACGCCGAGCTCCGCCGGCGGCTGCCCGAAGGGCTCCTTCCGTGGTGCCGTGCATGCGAGAGCCACCACGTGCACCCGTCGCTGCTCTACGCCGTCGCGCTCCGGGGTCGCTTCGTCCTCTTCCCTCGCGACGACGGCCCGTACGTCGTGTCGCTCGCCCGTCGATGGCTCGAGCGCGTCGAGGAGGTGGAGCACGCGCCCGCCGAGCTCGTGCGGCGCTTCTTGCGCGCCTACGGCCCAGCCTCCGTCGGCGAGCTCGCCGCCTGGGCGGGCGTCGGAGGCGGACAGGCGAAGACGATGTGGAAGGCGGTCGAGGGCGAGCTCGTGCCCGTGGTGATCGACGGGAGCGCGGCGAAGCGCTTCGTGCTGCGCGCCGATCGCGAGGCGCTGCTCTCCGCGAAGCCCGCGCCCGTCCGGATCGTGTCCCCCGGCGATCCGGTGCTCCAGATGCGCGATCGCGACACGCTCGTCCCTGCGGCCCTCCAGAGGATCGTCTGGAAGAACCTCGCGCCCACGGGGCTGCTCTTCGCGGGCGCACGCGTCGCCGGCGTCGTGCGCGCGAAGAAGAAGGGGCAGACGCTCGACGTCGCGATCGAACGCGTCGGCAAGGTCGACGCGAAGGTCCGCGCGGCCGCCGAGGAAGAGGCGGCGCGGCTCGCCGCCCTCCGGGGCGCGAAGCTCGCGCTCTCGTGGACGTGAGCCGCGCACCGATCATCGAGGCGGATCCGCCGCGCTGGCCACCGGCCGCGAGCGTGGAGCGACGCGTGACCTCTCGCGAGGCGGCGCCCACACGAGCCACGCGTCGCCGAGCTCGTGGCCGAGGAGCCCCTCGTCCGCCGATCGCTCGAGCGCGCGCGCGAGAACCTCGGGCGATGCGAACGCGCCGAGCATCGCATGGTGGCTCGTATCGGCCTCGTGCACGCCGGTGAGCACCGCGTCGACGATCGCCCGCCGGACGCCGGCTCCGATGCGCAGATCCGTGATTCCCGTCCGAGTGCCTGCGCGTGCGCCGCCCTCGAGCGCGCGCACCACGCTCGTTCCGATCGCGACGACGCGACCACCGGCGGCACGCGCTCGCGCCACGGCCTCCCACGTCTCCTCGGAAACGTCGAAGCGCTCGGGCAGCGGCAGCACGGCGTCGATGTCGGCGTCTCCGATCGACGACAGCCCCGCGGCGTGCGTCACCCACGCGATGGCGACGCCTCTTCGACGAAGCTCGAGGAGCGTCTCGATCCGGAGCGCACGTCCCGCCGAAGGCATCTCCACGGCCCACGGTCTCCCCGCGTAGACGTTCTGGACGTCCCAGAGCGCGAGCGCCTCCGGCACGTGTGCATACTGCACGGGTCTTCCCACGCGGTAGAGCGCCGCCCAGATCTCCGCGAGCGGGGCGTCCGGCCGCCCTTCGAGGGCGAGCTCGACGTCGGCCAGGCGCGATGATCGGGCGTCGAGCTCGACGACGGTGGCGACGAGCCCGCCGCCGATCTCCAGGCGGTCGCCGGGCTCGAGCCGCGGCGGCGCGGGCCGATCCTCCGTCCGCAAGCGGAAGGAGCCGGGCCCGAGCAGCGCGACGGTCCAGCGTCGATCCGAGACCGCGCCCGCGAGGCGGAGCTCGAGCGCCTCGCCACGGTTCGTCCGCGCGGCGATCGACGCCGGGAGCGTCGCGGCGTCGTTGAGGATCAAGAGGTCCCGTGGCTCGAACAGCGACGGCAGCTCGGCGGCCGAGACGACGCGCAGCGGGCCCGACGCGCCGTCGACGACGAGGACGCGCACGTCACGCCACGGCCGAGGCGACGACGCCGGACGGATCGGTCCGGCGTCGATTGCGGACCGGCGGCCCCCGTGCTCCATCACGCCGCCACTCCTTCCTCGGACGCGAAGTCCGCCGCGACGAGACGAGCGCCGTTCTCGAGGGACTCGGCGCGCTCGATGATGCGCACGAGCCGCGCGGCGACGTCGGCAGGACGCGCGAGCGTGGCCGGGTCGGCGTCGGGGATCGCGTCGGCGTGCATCTTCGTGTCCATCTCGCCCGGATCGACCGCGAAGAAGCGGACGGGATCGAGCTCCGCCGCGAGCGAGCGTGCCAGGTGATCCTGCGCCGCCTTCGAGATGCCGTAGGCGCCCCACCGCGGGTACGCGTTCACGGCGGCGTCCGAGCTGACGAAGAGGAAGACGCCGCGCCTCCGCAGCACCATCGGCCCCGCGAGCGCCTTCGTGAGACGGAAGGGACCGACGAGGTTGACGGCGAGCACGCGCTCGAAGTCCTCGCAATCCGTGTCGAGCAAGAGCGGCATCGGCAGGGGGCCGAGCGTGCTCGCGTTGTGGACGACGATCGACGGCGTCCCGACGAGCGCCGCGGCCGCGCCCGCGATCCGGTGCACGGCGTCCTTCTCGCCGACGTCGAAGGCGAGCCCGTGCGCCTCGCCTCCCTCCGCGCGGATCTCCCGCACCACCGCTTCGAGGTCCGCTGCGCCGCGCGCGACGAGGACGACCCTCGCACCACGTCGCGCGAGCGACCTCGCCAGCTCCTTCCCCAACCCTCTCGACGCGCCCGTGACGAGCGCTGCTTGGTTCCCGATGTCCATGCCCGAAGGATGGACGCGCAGCGCCATTGGGATGGCATCGATGACAATCTGTTGGCAGGGTGCTACGCCGTTGGCATGGACGACGTGGCGACGAGGCTCGGGAGGAACGTCCGCAGCCTGCGCGAGGCGCGCGGGATGACGCAGTCGCAGATGGCGAAGCTCGCGTCGCTCCCGCGCGCGACGTGGACGAACATCGAATCCGGCACCGCCAACCCCACGCTGGCCGTGCTCGACCGCGTGGCGAACGCGTTCCAGGTCACGATCGAGGAGCTCATCGCCGCGCCGCGCTCGGAGGCGCGGCACTACCCGAAGGCGCAGCTCGCGGTGAAGACGCGCGGATCGGCGACCGTGCGCAAGCTCCTGCCCGATCCGATCCCGGGAATGGAAATCGATCGCATCGAGCTCCCGCCGAAGGGAAAGATGATCGGGGTGCCGCACACACCTGGCACCCGCGAGTACCTCACCTGCGAGGTCGGCGAGATCGTCCTCGTGGCGTCCGGCGAGGAGTACCGGCTCGAGGCAGGCGACGTCGTCGTGTTTCGCGGGGATCAGCGACACTCCTACGCGAATCCGGGATCGAAGCCGGCGGTGGCGTACTCGGTCGTCGTCATCGCACGTCGCTGAGCCGCCGGTGACGGACGGTGACGCTGCTCGTCGACGACCGCGAGGTCGAATCTCTCCTCGGTGCGCCCAACTCGTCGCGACTCGGACGTGGATCGACCAATCCTGCGCATGGGGAAGGCACGCACGCGAGCGCGCAGCCGGGTCTCACGCTCGTCGAGATCTCGCTCGTCATCGTGATCGTCTCGATCCTGGCCGTGCTCGCCGGCGTGGGGTATCGCCGGTACCGCGCGGCGGCGCGGCTCAGCGAGGCGACGACCATGATGGCGGCCATCCAAGCCGCCCAGCACGAGTTCAAGGGCGAGCGAGGCGTCTTCGCGAACGTCTCGCGTGACCTCGACTCGCTCTACCCCAACGCGAACCCGGGCACGCTCCGCACCGCATGGGGCGCAGCACAAGCTGATCGACTTCGGCATCGCCGCTCGCTTCGACGCCCGCGCCGCCATCTCCGCCAAGCGAGCGCCTCGACGGATCGAGGGCGGCGTGGGAGAGACGGTCGTCCTCGAGGAGACGGCGCAGCTCTCGGACGAGGACGACACCGAGAAGCCCGGCGAGATCGCAGGGACGATGGGCTACATCGATCCAGCGTGCCTCGGCTTCGGCGAGCCGGCCGACGCCTCGAGCGATCTCTACGCGCTCGGCGCGACGCTCTACGAGTGCCTCACCGGCCGGCTGCCCGCGAGCAGCGGCGACGGCCCGGACGTGACGCGCCTGCGCATGCCGGTGGCGATGGGCACCACGCCACCTCCGCCCGTCCGGTCCCTGGCGCCCGACGTCCCCGAGGAGGTCGCGAGGCTCGTCGACGCGCTCGTCCCCCGAACCGCGCCGACCGGCCGAAGCGCGCCGAGTGGGTCGCGTGCGAGCTCGAACGGCTCCGCCGGCTGACGAAGCTCGGCGCAGTGGCCGCGCCTGCGCCGATGGACGCACGACGCGCGGCGCGACCGCGAGCTCGTGGCCGACGTCGAGCGCGCGGCCGCGCGCTGGGTGAAGACGCCGCGCACGGAGCACTTGCTGCGCGGCCGCATGCTCGAGGACGCGCGGCGCATCCCGCGGCACGCCTACTCGGACGACGCGGCGAGGCTCCTCGCGGCCTCGCGTCGGTTCGAGATCCGCACCCGCGTCGGCCTCGCCGCGCTCGTCACGGCGGTGCTCGCCGGCGTCGTGCTGTTCGTTGCACTCTACATCGATACGGAGCGACGCGCCGAGGCCGAGAAGCAGGCCGCGAAAGGCCTGTTCTTGCAGTTCGCGAGCGCGAGAGACATCCCGGCGGCGGAGCGCGCTCGGGCGGTCGCCGCGCTCGTCGGCGAGAAGCACGCTTGCGAACAGGCCCTCGCTCGATGCGAGGCCGCCGCCGACGCCGGGACGCCGTCGGACGCCGGACCGCCGACGAGCGCCGTCGCTCAGCCGTAGATCGCCTTCACCTCGGGCCGGTTCTCGTGCTGCTTCGCCCACTCCACGAGCGAGTCGGGCATGCGGAACCCCAGCGTGAGGATCTGCGCGACGAGCGGAGCCGTGGCCGCACGAGCGGGCATGCCCGCGACCCACAGCGCTGCGGACAACGTCCAGATCTCCGCCGCGCCCCAGCTGTCTCCCACGAGCAGCGGGCCTTTCGCCTGAGCCGCGACGAAGTCGATCGCGGCCTGCGCACGCGCGATGCGCTCACCCACGACCTTGCCCCACGCCGGATCGTTGCGGAGGTCCCAACACCGCGTGCCCATGTCGACCAGCGTGTTCATCGCGACGTCGACGGCGGTCGTGATGGCGATCGCGGCCTGTGCGGCCTTCGCGCCGGTCGGCCAGAGGGCGGGACGATCCGGATACGCGAGGTCGAGGTAGTGCGCGATCGCCGTCGAGTCGCCGACGACGCGATCCTCGTCGACGAGGATCGGCATCGTCTGGATCGGGCTCAGGCGTCGAGCCTCCGCGAGGAGAGACGCGTCCGCGCGCGCATCACGGAGCTCGACGTCGAGCCCCTTGTGCGCCAGAGCGAGCCGCGCACGGCGAGAGAAGACGGACGTTGGGAAGTGGTAGAGGACGCGCATGCTGCGCATCCTACGCCGACCGGCCGCGCGCGACGACGCGACGCCGTGGCTGGACGCAAACGCCCCCGGTCAACCGACGCGACGCTCGGCGGCGCGGCGATCGGCGGCGCGACGCTCACGCGTGAACGCGGCGGCGAGTCGCTCGCCGAGCTCGTCGCCTTCCCCCATCTTCCGCCGATCGCGGGAGCGCCGCTCCCCCACGGCGTCCCGGAGCTCCGCGACCGTCCGCGACTTGGCGCCCATACGGCTGTGCATCAGCGCATGGGATCCGCAGAGGGTGACCGCGGCGCCACCCTCCAGCTCGACCATCACCAGCATCCGCGCGTCGCGCGCACCGCAGACGACACACGCCCCGTGGACGAGCTCCGGCTCGTGAGCCTCCGCCTTCATCGACCGCTTCCTTCGCTCCATCCTTGCCCTGTCGCACAGGAGCGATCGGACGGACAAATTTCGTGCGGTTCGTGCGTGACGGCGCCCGAGCGGGCGCATTTTCGCCTGCGCTCCGGGGGGGAGGCGGTATACGTCCCAACTCATGGGCCTCTATCTCGTCACCGGCGGCGCCGGTTTCATCGGTTCATCGATCGTCGAGACCCTGCTCGCGAAGGGAGAGCGCGTGCGCATCATCGACGATTTCTCGACCGGCCGTCGGTCCAACATCGAAGGGTTCGCCGGGAAGATCGAGGTCATCGAGGGGTCCATCGTCGACGCGGAGCTCGTGGCCAAGGCGATGAAGGGCGTCGAGGTCGTCTTCCACGAGGCCGCGATCCCGTCCGTCGTTCGCTCCGTCGAGAACCCCGCGGCGACGATGCTCGCCAACGTTCAGGGAACGACGGTGGTGCTCGACGCCGCCCGCCACGAGAAGGTGCGCCGCCTCATCTTCGCCGCGAGCTCGTCGGCCTACGGCGACACGCCGACGCTCCCGAAGGTCGAGACGATGACGCCGTCACCGCGCTCTCCGTACGCCGTGTCGAAGCTCGCCGGCGAGCATCTCCTCGCCGTGTTCGCGGCGCTCTACGGCATCGAGACGCTGAGCCTCCGGTACTTCAACGTCTTCGGTCCTCGTCAGGATCCGAACAGCCAGTACGCGGCCGTCATCCCGAACTTCATCAAGGCGGCGCTCACCAACACGCGCCCGAAGGTCTTCGGCGACGGCGAGCAGACGCGCGACTTCTGCTACATCGACAACACCGTCGAGGCGAACCTCCTCGCGGCCTCCACCCCGAACCGCCTCACGGGCCAGGTCGTCAACATCGCGTGCGGCGAGCGCATCTCGCTGAACCAACTCCTCGCCTACCTCGGCGAAGAGGCCGGCAAGAAGCTCGAGCCCGAGTACCTCCCCCCGCGCGCAGGCGACGTGCGCGACTCGCTCGCCTCCATCGACGCGGCGCGCGCGCTCATCGGATACGAGCCGAAGGTACGCGTGGCCGAGGGGCTCAAGAGGACGTTCGCCGCGTTCAAGGCGGCATACGGGGGTGGCTGACGGGAAGGCCTCAGGCCTCGGCTGCGGCTCCAGGCTCCAGGCTCCGGGCTCCAGGGGGTCGAGCGCGGCGTGACAGTCGCTCGTCCGGGCGGACCGACGCGCGATGTCGGCGACCGGGGCCTACGCGAACACCGGCGTCCGCTCGCCGTCCTTCGCTCGTCGCTTCCAATCGGGACGAAGCGCGGCGCGGACGAGGCCTGCGCCGTAGCCGACGCCGTGCGCGACGTGCATCACGGGGAATGCGGCCCACGCGAAGGGGATCGTGACGAGGCCTTCCTCGCGGCCGATGCGCACGGCGGCGGCGCCGGTCGTGAGCGCGTAGGCCGCGAGCGCGAGCGGCGTGACGGGTTGGATCGTCGCCGTGGCGGCCAGCGCGGCGCCGCACACCGTGATCGCGAGCGGGGCGAGCTCGCGGACGGAGCCGATCCGTCGGTCCTTGATCACGCGTCGGCCACGGCTCCGTCCGAGCTCGTACTGGCGTCGGAAGAGCTCTCGGAACGACGTCGCGTCCGAGCGGTGGACGACGATGTCCCTTCGAACCGTGAGCGCTCCGCCGGCGCGCGTGATCCGTCGGGAGAGCTCGACGTCCTCTTCGCAGCGAGCGCCCGCGTCGAACAGGCCGACGCGATCGAAGACGCGACGCCGCACGGCGCCGAGCAAGGCGGGCATGGGCGTGGAGCCTCGCGCGAGCTCCGCGCCCGCGGCGAAGGCGAGCTTCGTCGATTGCGCCGCGGCGAACGCGCGTTCGCGGATGGTTCGGCCCGAGAAGCGCGGGACGATCGCGAGCTGTTCGGCGGGAGAGGCCGAGAGCGCTTCCACGCACTTCGACACGTGCGTCCGCGCGTACACGCCGTCGGGGTCCATCGGGACGATGATCTCGCCCTTGGCCTCCGCGACGATGGCGTTGAGCGCGCCCGCGCGCGTCCGCTCCGGGTTGTCGATGAGCCGCACGCGTGGGTCCTCGCTCGCGACGTCGAGCACCCTCTCTCGCGTCGCGTCCATGCTCATCGCGTCCGCGACGATGACCTCGATCGCGGGATAGTCCTGCGCGAGCGCGACGCGGAGGCATCGCTCGATGCGCTCCTCGTCCTCCATCGTCGGGATGGCGATCGTGACGAGCGGAGCCGGGCCTGCCTGGTCGGGTCGGGGCTGCTGCATGCAGGCCCGACCTTAGCACCCGCGCGCGCCCGCGCGAGGAGCGCCACGCGTCCGATGAGCGCCGCGCGGCTGCCCACGCATGCGAGGAGCGAGCGGGTGTACGAGCTCAGCCGTCTCGGTGCTGCTCCTTCTTCCGCCGGACGGCAGCGAGGCCGAGCGCGAGGCCGAAGAGGGCGATCGGACCGAGGCTGCTCGAGCCGCTCGTGGCCGCGCTGCATCCGCCGCTCTGCTGGGTCACGACGCGGCGGCGCTTGCCCTTCGACTTCGACTTCGACGACGAGCCCGTGCTCTCCTCGTCTTCGTCGTCGTACTCGTCGTCGTCCGTCCCGGGCGCGGATCCGACCTCGTCGTCGTCCGGAGACGTCGGGTCGGCAGGCACCGGATCGGTCCCCTTCGGGTCGACGATCGTCGCGCAGGTGCCCTGAATGATGCCCGTCGCCTTGAAGGCGCACTCGACGATGTTGGTCTCGTTCTCCGTGAGCCCGATGTCCTTCGCAGCTTGGAGGACGCCTTGCGCCGCCTGGGCGAAGTTCGTCGACTGCATGAAGTAGCGGCTGTTCGCGCGGTACCAGAGCTTCTCGCTCTTCTCCCAGCCGATGCCGTACTTCACCTCGACCTTCGAGACCGGGTTCGTGCCGCCCACGGTCATGAGGAACGCGGCGTTGTTGATGATGCCGCTGTTGATGTGCACGCCGCCGTTGTCCTGCTGCGTGTTGACGAACCTCGACATGTGGGCCGGCTGCGGCTGATCGACCGCCTGCGGGTTGCGCATGTCGCGGAGCGGAGTTCCGCTCTTCACGACCGCCTCGCCCAGCGCCCAGTTCTGGACCTCGTCCGGCTTCACCGAGTGCTCGATGAACGCGCCGAAGATGTCGGCGACGGCCTCGTTCAGCGCGCCGGGCTGGTTCTGGTAGATGAGGTTCGACGTCTTCTCGATCACGCCGTGGGTGAACTCGTGCCCCACGACGTCGAGGCTGACGGAGAGCGGACGGAAGAGACGCCCACCGTCGCCGTAGAACATCCCGCGACCGTCCCACGCCGCGTTGTCGTAGTTCTGGCCGAAGTGCACGGTGGAGATCATCGTGCCGCCATTGCCGTCGATGGCGTTCCGCCCGTGCCGCTCCCTGTAGTACTTGAAGACGACGGCCGCGTTGAAGTGCGCGTCGACCGCGGCGCCCGCCCCGGGCACGCCGGTGTCCCACGACGTCGTGCTGTTCGAGGTCACCAGGGTGCCGGGCAACGTCTGCTGCTGCTGCGCCGTGAACGTGCGGATCTGCACGCCGTTCGACGCGTCGACCATGACGAAGCCGTTGCCGTTCTGGGAGACCTCGAACGTCTTGAGGTCGCCGAGGACGCCACGACCTTGTCCCTGGATGGTCTGCAGGTTGTTGTAGCGGTCGAGGATCTCGCCCGTCTTGGCGTCGATCGTCGTCACCCAGATCGCGGGCTCCTTCGCGTCGAGCGCGCGCACCGTGGTCCGGTACGCGAGCCGCGCCGGTTTCTCCTCCGGCGCGAAGACGACGAGCTGACCCGGCTCGTCCGTCTCGAGCGTCGCTTCGTCGACCTCGCTCACCGCGAGGATGTGGGCCTTCACGAGCGAGAGCGCGTCGTCGACGGCGAGCTTCGGCTCGACGTCGACGTCGTCGATGTCGGCGACGTAGTTCGCGTCGATCGACGCGAGACGACCGACGGCGTCGTAGTGCGCCATGACCTCGGCGCCCACGACCGGGACGCCGCGCACCGTCTGCTGGAAGCGGGCGTGCGTCATCCCGAGGTCGTCGACCTCGGTCTTCTTCGCGACCAGCTCGGCCATCGGGCTCTTCATCCGGAAGAGCGCCTTGTGCTCGTCGAGCAGGGCCAGGGTGGTCTTCACGGGATCGGCGCCGTGCACGAGCAGGGGCTTGCCGATCCTCTTCGCGGAAAGGTGCAGCGGGGTCTTGCGGCTCTCGTGCTGAATCCAGCGCCAGGGCTGTTGGGTGACGGCCTCGAGCTGCCTGAAGGCCTGGACCTGCGCGGGGGTCACGCCGACGCTCGGGAGGGCTTCCGAGGGGGTCTCCTCGTAGTCCCTGCTCTCGTTGCAGCCTCCCGCCGCCACGACCGCCAACGCCAAGCACGCCAGCTTCTTCATCGAGACTCCCGCCGAATTGGATCCCCGGTTACCCAGTGGGCGAGGCTTGGAGCCCGCACCGGGTGACGTCACACGCTCGTCTCGTCGCAACCCGTGGGCCAGAGCGAAATGATTTCGTCGCCTTCAGCCGAACGGTAAAAAGCCGCCACCACCGTCCCTCGTTTGCGTCGGAGCCGCAGGACCCCCTGACACGAGGACCATCTGCTCCGGACTTTCTCGCGGCGGCGCCGATCCCCCTCCACACGAGGGGTGAACGCTTGATCCACGTACCAAATCCGGTGCCCATGTGGTCCTGCGTACTCCGCGCGACAGCCACCGAGTCGAACAGCCCGCGGCTGGTCATCGTTCGATCCAGCAGACGAGCCGCCGGCCGTGGGTCGCGCACCGCGTGGGATCCGTCCAGTGTCGGGACGAGACGACGCACGATCAGCTCCGCAGGATCTCCGAGACCTCCGGAGGCACGAGCCCGTAGCCTTCCGCAACGGCGAGGAGGCAAGCGTTCGAAGAGACCTGCGTGAGGAAGTCCTTCGCGTGCGTCGTGCCCAAGAGGCCGCGCACGCGCGTGACGAGACGCGGGAGCCCCCTGCGGATCGCGTCTTTCGCTTCTTCCTTGCGCCCGAGATCGACGAGCGCGTCGTGGAGCGCGAGGTAGATCGGGGCCTCGTTGAGGAGGCTCGGCGATCCGTGCTCGAGCAGGCTCGCGGCTTCGGTCGCGAGCTCGAGTGCACGGTCCGGCTGACCGCAACGACGCTCGGCCTCCGCCCACTGCCCGACGGCCACCGGCACGACGTCGAGCATCTTCGTCGCGCGATAGCCGTTCGCCGCGGTACGAAGGAGCGTGCGCGCTTGCTCGGCCGCGCTGGAAGGAGGTCGCGTGCTGCCGGGCTCGTCGGCGCGTAGGCGAGGAGGCGGCGCCTGCGAAGCCGAGGTCGAATCGCGGAGCAGCTCGACGCCGCGATAGAACAAGACGCCGAGCGTCGCGCGATCGTGCGGGACCCACGCGCCGGAGATCGCGTTGTCGGCGATCGACCGTGGCTCGGCGAGGAGCGCGTCGAGCGCGGGGTCCGGGCCGAAGGTCGCCGTCCAGCCGAGCAGGTTCATCTGCCCGTGCCTCACCACTCCCGGAGAGCCGACGGCCTGCGCGAGCGCGATGCCGCTCTCGATCGCGACGCGCGCCTCCTCCTTCGCGCCCATCGTCGTGAGCGCGAAGCCGACGTTGATCGTGAGCGTCGCCTCGCGCGTCTTGAGACCGGCCTCGGAGGCCGCGCGGGCCGCGCTGCGGCGTGCCTCGAGGGCGGCGCCGACGTCACCGCGGGCCTGTCGAACGACGGCGAGCGTCTGCCACGCGTCGACCGCGGCGCCGGGGATGCCGTGCGTGCGCGACAGCTCGAGCAGCGCGTCCGCCCACTCCGCCGCCTTGTCGAGCTCACCGGCATACGCGTAGCGGGCCGCGAGGTCGGCCGCGGAGCGCGCCTCTTCGTCGTAGAGCCCCGCTGCCTTCGCGCGGCGGATCACCTCCTCCAGGCTGGCGCTCGTATCCGGACCGCCGCCGCACGCGTTCTCGTAACGGACGCGCGCGCCGAGCGCACGCACCGCGCTCGCCTCGTCGTAGACCGCCTCCTGCATCGCGCGCACGGAGGTCTCGCGCTCGCTCGCCCGCGCATCGAGACGCACCCACGCTTCGTCGAGGAGGTGCGCGCGTGCGAACTGCGTCGGCTTGTCCTCCGCGAAATCGAGCGCCTTCTCCGCCAGACGTACGGCCTCGCCGAGCGCGCTCGCGGCGAGCGCGCGCCGTGCGGCCTTCTCGAGGTAGTGCGCGGCCTGCACGGGCTCGCCGCCGAGCTCGAGGTGACGCGCGACCGTCGCGTCGTCCTCGCCCATCTTCGCGAGCCACTTACCCGCCAAGGTGTGCAGCTCCTTGAGCTGCTCCTCGCCCAGCGAGGCGTACGCGACCTCGCGGGTGAGCGCGTGCTTGAAGGCCCACTCGCGTGTCTCCTTGAAGCGCGACGTCGCCTGCTCGACGAGCACCTCGGCCGCCGTGAGCGCGCGCATCATCTCGGACGCGTTCTTCACGCCGAGCGCCTCGAGCCCCGCGTCCCAGACCTGGAGCCCGAAGACGGAGAGCTTCATCGCGGCCTCGCGCACGTCTTCCTCGAGCGCGTCGAGGTGCACTTGGATCGCGGCCTCGATCGTGGGCGCGCTCGCGGCGTCGCGTCCCTGGTGAGCGAGGCGCGCGAGCTCCTCCGCGAACAGCGGCGAGCCGCCCGCCTGCGCGGCGATGGACTCGACGAGCGCCTCGCCCTCCGCCGTGTTCGCCTTCTCGCCGAGGATGGCCTTCGCGATCGCGCGCACGGTGCGGCGCGCGAGCGGCCGGAGCTCGATGCGGACGTGATCGCGACCGCTGAAGCGCCCGGGATCGTCACGCCAGAGCGTCGGCCGCGCCGTCGCGAGCACGAAGACCGAATGCCCGACGGCACGCGCGAGGAGGTGATCGAGCCACGCGAGCGACTCGAGGTCGGCCCACTGCGCGTCCTCGAGCGCGATGACGAGCGGAGCCTCCTTCGCGACGCGGAGGGCCATGTCCGTGAGCGCGATCCAGATCGCGTCGCGCGCCGCTCGCGCGTCGACGGCCTCGGGAAGCGGCTCGTTCGCCACGAGTCGCGCGACGAGCTCTCGGGTGCTCGGCCCGGCGATCTCGATCCGGGCGAGGAGCGCCTCCGTCGCGACCATCGCGTCCTCGAGCGGAGCGCCCTTCGCGACACCGGCGAGGCCGCGCGCGACCTCCGCCATGATGCCGAGCGCGTGGCTCTTGGCGAACGACTCGGCGCGGACGAGCACGACCTTCGGCGCGGACGGATGCGCCGCGATCTGCGCGAGGGCCTCGCGGCGGAGGCGCGTCTTGCCGATGCCGGGCGCGCCCGTGATCGTCACGATGATCGGCGTCTGGTCTTCTTGGCAACGCTCGTAGGCGCTCGCGATCTGCGAGAGGTCGGCCTCTCGGCCGACGAACGGAGAGCCGCCCGCGATCTCCTTCTTCCCCGTCACCTTCGGGCCGACGACCGAGGTGCCGTCGGGGCGGACCTGCATCTCGAAGCGACCGCGGGCGAGCTCGCTCGTCGTCGTGTCGGCGAGGACCTGTCCCTTCTGCGCGTCGCGCGCGAGCGCGGCCGCGCGGTCGACGACCTCGCCCGTGGGACGCGTGCGGTCGATGCGCGTGCGTCCCGTCGCGACGCCGACGCACGCGCCCATCTTCGCGAGCCGGAGCCCGAGGTCGAGCGCGCGCGACGCCTCGTCGCCGAGCGCCTTGCGCACGCCGAGGTGCGCGACAATCGCGTCACCGCCGAGCTCGGTCGCCTCGGCGCCACGCGCGCGGAGATGGGCGATGAGCCTCTGACGCGTCGGTCCTTTGGGCACGTGCGTGGCGAGGATCGACGTGACGAGTCGCGTGCCTCCGCGCTTCGACGTCGAGAGGGCGAGCGCGCCCAAGCTGGCCGGCGCCGCCTCCTGCGACTGCGCGCGTGTCGTCGCAATCGACGGACCGTGCTCGAGGTCGGCGATGATCTTCCGCAGCCTGAGCGCGACGTCGCCGGCGCGGGACGGACGATCCTCCGGGTGCGTCGCGAGCATCTCGAACAGGAGGTCGTCGAGCGGCACGGGCGCTTCCGTGAACACCTCGCCGAGGCGCGGCGCCGGCGTCGTCACGAGCCGCGCCAGGATCGCGATCGGCGTCGGCCCGAGATGCGGCGGGCGCCCAGCGATCATCTCGAAGAGCGTCGCTCCGAGGCCGTAGATGTCCGCGCGCGCGTCGACCTCGGCGTCGCCACGCGCCTGTTCCGGAGCCATGTACGCGGGCGTGCCGATGATCGCGCCCGTGCGCGTGAGCCGCGCGTCCTCGGCGGACGCGACGCCGAAGTCGACGAGCTTCGCGACGAGCGGCCACTCTTCGTTCGGCGTACCGCTGCCGACGAGGATGACGTTCGAAGGCTTGATGTCGCGATGGACGATGCCATTGCCGTGCGCGTAATCGAGCGCGTCGGCCACCTGCGCCGCGATCTCGAGAGCACGAACGAGCGACAGCGGCGCGCGCTTCTGTCGCTGCGCGATGTCCTCGCCCTCGAGCCACTCCATCGCGATGTACGGCTGGCCTTCGTCGAGCTGGCCGAACGCGACGACGCGGACGATGCCCCGATGGTTGAGGCCGGCCAGGACACGGCCTTCACGGCCGAAGCGAGCCTCCTCGCCGGCGTCCACGCCCGGAATCGCGATGACCTTGAGGGCGACGGGCGCGCCTGTCACCTCGTCGCGGGCACGATAGACGATGCCCACACCCCCGCGTCCCACCTCGCGCTCGATGACGAAGCGTCCGGCGAGAAGCCCTTGGAAGGCAGCGGCCGTCACGTCGTGAGAGTAGCGAAAGGCCGCGCGCCACGCATCCCTCAGGCGCTTCGATAAGCGCTCGACGTCAGCGCGGGCAGCAAGCGACCTTCTCGGTGACGGGGACGCTCTCGCAGATCGGAGCCACGAAGGTGCCCTTCAGCACCTGCCCGTCGAACGTGGCGACGTCGAAGGTGCCCTCGACCGTGGAGGCCGTGACCTTCGTGATCGTGACCGCACCATTTGCGCTCGTGCCGGCCCAGGCCGACCCGGACCAGCCGCCGCGTTCGGCCAGCTCTTCGTCCGTGATGCATCGCTCGCCCGACTCGAACGCCATCGAGTCGACGGCGTACTTGCCCGGCTCGAACATCACGCCGCGCGTCAGCGCATGCTCGACGATCATGCTGAGCTCGGGGATCTCACGCGGCGAGAGCCGGCTCGCGCGGAACCCGCACTCGTAGCGCGTCTCCGGGCGAGAGTTGCAACCACCACACCGTCATTCTTCGATGTCACCGGGACGTCTCGTGCGCAGGCGTCGGAGACGCAAGCATCGAGAAAAGCTCGAGCACACGAAGAAGGGCTCGCACGGAGGCGACCATGATCAGGGTCGCGTCCGATCCGTCGTCTGATCGACGAGAGTCACCGGGCGGCGTGCGTGTCTTGCTTCGTCTCGTCGTCTTCGCTCGGAACGACGTCCTTCTTGCCGAGCCCGACGATGAACAGCTCGTAGCTCGTCGCCCGCGTTCCTTCCGGACGAATGCCGCGCTCCTCTGCGAAGAGGCGGCGCGTGGCGGCCTTCGCCTTCGGGAGGTCCTCGCCCATGAAGATCTTGCCGACGAACGATCCGCCCGGCTTGAGGAGCTTCTCCGCGACCGCGAGCGCGCGCATGAAGAGCTCGAAGCTGCGGGTCTGATCGCCGAGGCGATTGCCCGTCGTCCGCGGAGCCATGTCGCTGAGCACGACGTCGTACGGCGCGTGCGCGGCGAGCGCTTCGTTGTCGAGAGCGAGCGCGTCGCCGACGATCGCCGTCGCGTTCGGAGGGAGCGGCACGGTGAGGGGCTCGAGATCGATCGCGAAGAGCCGACCCGAAGGTCCGATCTTCTGCGTCACGTACAGCGACCAGCTCCCCGGCGCCGCGCCGAGATCGAGCACGCGCTGCCCGGGCTTGAGCAAGCGCACGCGGCGGTCGATCTCCTCGAGCTTGAAGACGGAGCGCGCGGGGAACCCGGCCTGCCTCGCGGCCCGAGTGTACGCGTCGCCTCCCTTGTAGGGGTTCTTCGCTCCCCTTCCGCTGCGTGCTCTCGCCATGCGCTCTTTCGCTCGGGTTACCGCCAGCCGCGCCGACTCACCGCCAGGCGCGGTGGAAAGATACGTAAACGTACAACGACCGTGGAGTTGCGCAGGACCGGCGTGGATCGCCGTCGATCCGCCGCCCGAATCACCGACGCGTCTCACACATCAAAAAGTCCTCGACGATGAGCGGAAGAGCTCTCGCCGAGCTCATGGACCGCACGTTGCAAAAGCTCGTGCAGAGCTTCGAGAGGGAGCACGACGACATGAGCCTGCGCAGCCTGTTCCGCGTCAGCCCCATTCCTCCCGCACCCCCCAAGGCCGAGCGCGAACGCATGCCGAGCGTGATCGACATCGACATCGATTTCGTCGACGAGCCGCAGCCGCGTGGCCGCGCGTTCGAGACGTGGACGCGCGCGCGGGGGTGGGCGAGCGAGGACTAGGAGCTCGCGAGCTCGTCAGCGCTGGAGCCCCAACCACCGCTGAGTCGCATCCAGAGCCGTTTCGAACCCAGAAATCGCCAAGGCGCAGGCCTCGTCCCGAGGCGCTGCGCCTTTTCTTTCCCCTGAGCCCGGTCTCTCGAGCCCGGAGCCCGGAGCCTCTTACTGCTGCTTCTTCTCCCTCGCCTTGACCGCGTGGCGAACGACGACGAGCCCGTTGCGCGGTCCGGGGATGCCGCCCTCGACGAGGAGCAGGTTCTTGTCCGCGTCGACGCGCGCGACCTTGAGGTTCAGCACGCTGACGGTCTCGTTGCCGTACTGGCCGGGCATCTTGAGGTTCGGGAGCGTGCGACCCGGCGTCATGTTCGTACCGATCGAGCCGCCGTGACGGCGGTACTCGTGCGTACCGTGCGTGGCGACCATGCCGGCGAAGCTCCACCGGCGAACGACACCGCTGAAGCCGCGGCCGCGCGTCGTGCCCTGCGCGTCGACGAGCTGCCCGGGCTGGAAGATGTCGGCGAGGTTCACGGTGGCGCCGATCTCGAACTTGCTCGCGAACTCCTCGTCGCAGCGGATCTCGCGGACCGTGCGCTTCGGCGTGACGTTCAGCTTCTTGAACGTGCCGAGCTGCGCCTTCGTCAGGTGCTTCTCCTTCGCGTCCGTCAGGCCGAGGATGAGCGCCGTGTAGCCATCCTTCTCCTTCGTCCGCTTCCCGACGACCTGGAGCGAGCTCGTGTCGACGACGGTCACGCGCTGGACGGTGCCGTCCTCCTTGTAGAGCTGCGTCATACCGAGCTTCTTGCCGATGATGCCGGGCTTCGTGTTCATCTCGCTTCTTCCTCTCCGCGCTCATCCGCGCCGAGAGCCTTCCGAGAGGCTACGGGGCGCTGACCGGGACCGGAGACCGTTGGACGTCTCGCGAGCGAGTCGGTCCGAGCGCTGGACCGAGGAGCGGAGCTCCGACGCCGTCAGTCTCCCCCTCACCCTGCTGGGGCAAGGGGGCGCGGAGCTTGGTCTTTGTCGGCTCTCACGTCAAGCGGGGCGTTCGGCAGCGAGCTTTCGGACGACCTCGCGGACGCCTTCGACGTGCTGGCTCGCGCGAAGCGGGGAGTCGAACACGCCGGCGATGTGGCCCTTCTTGTCGATGACGTACGTGACGCGGGCCGTCCTGCGGAGGAGCTTCCAGAGGGGTCCGGTGGCCTCGTAGCTCTGCGCGAGATCTTGCTTCTGGTCGGAGACGAGCTCGAACGGCACCTCGTACTTCTCCGCGAAGCGGCGGTGCGACTCGTCCGTGTCCACGGACACGCCGATGACCTCGGTGTCGTTGCTCGCGAGCTCGGCGTAGCTGTCGCGGAAGCCGCAGGTCTCGCGCGTGCAGACCGGCGTGAAATCGGCCGGGTAGAAGTAGAGGACGACGTTCTTCTTCCCGACGAAGTCGGAGAGCTTGATGCGTTTCCCCGAGCTCGTGGTGATTTCGAAGTCGGGCGCCTTCTGTCCAACGCGGAGAGCCACTTTTCGGTTCCTCGACGGAGCCGCGGATGCTAGCAAGGGAGCGCACGCAGCAGCGAGCGCCGATTTGCTCGAGCCCGACGGGGCGAGCATGAGGCTCGTTGACACGCCCGTTCGTGCGTGCTTTAAGACGCGCCCCCGAGTCGCCTGGGTGCGCAATTTTCCCCAGCTTTTCCGCAGGGCTGACTGGGGATCCTTGGAGAGACGGTCATGCAGAACGCGAAGATCGCGGAGATCGAGAAGCAGCAACTCCGAACCGGCATCCCGGACTTCCGGGTCGGCGACACGGTCCGCGTTCACTACAAGATCGTCGAGGGTGACAAGGACCGCATCCAGGTCTTCCAGGGCGTCGTCCTGAAGCGGCACCGCGCGGGCGCGCGCAGCACCTTCACGGTCCGGAAGGTGAGCTTCAACGTGGGCGTCGAGCGCGTGTTCCTCACGCACTCCCCGCGCATCGACAAGGTGGAGATCGTGTCCCGCGGCGTTGTCCGTCGCGCGCGCCTCTTCTACCTGCGCGAGCTCCAGGGCAAGGCTGCCCGCGTTCGCGATCAGAAGGACACCTGAGAGAAAAGGCTCCGGGCTCCAGGCTCCAGGGGTCGCGCTTCGAGCTCCGGGCTCCATCGTTGGAGCGCGGGGCTTCGTGCTTTGTGGGATCGGGTTTTTCGCCTTGGACGTGGGTCAGCCGCGCTCGAGCGACTGCTTCACGAGGATCGCGAGCCGCTCGATGTACGCGGGAGCGTAGGGGACGAGCTCGTCGGGTCGCAGCGTCGTCGGGCCGTCGACCGTCTCGACCGAGAGCGATCGCGCGCGTCCCGCGTGGAGCGCGAGGAGGGCCTCCGGTTTCGCGAACGCGAGCGCCGTCACCTCCGGTCCCGGTCGATGAGCCTCGAGCGGCAGGTCCGACCGCAAGAGGAACACCGCGTGGTGCTCCCGATCGACGTTGCCGCTCTCGAGGACGTGCTCCTCGCGATGCGGCTCACCCGGCACGAGGCTCTCGGCACGCACCGTGAGCCCGAGCTCTTCGTCGAGCTCGCGAACGGCCGCCTCCACCGCGCTCTCTCCGGCGGCCACGTGCCCCGCGGCGCTCGCATCCCAACGCCCCGGCCACGCGTCTTTGTCGAGCGACCGCTGCTGCAGGAGGATCCGCCCCGCCGCGTCGAAGATCCACACGAAGGCGGCGAGATGCCAGTCCCCGTCGGCATGAATGGCGGCACGCGACTTGAGCACGCCGGTGGGCTCGTTCGAGGCGGTGCGGACTTCGAGGAGTTCGAGCACGGCAGTCCTCAGTCCTCAGCGCCGAGGCTCCAGGCTCCAGGCTCCAGGCTCCAGTGGACGGCACGACGAGAGCAACGCGTCGATCTGCACGCCCACGAAACATCTTCACGCATCTCATTCACTGCAATCGGAAAAATGGGTCCCCATCGCTGACCGCACGAGTTTGGGACGAGGTGGCCGGTCGCCCGTTCTTGCTGAGGACCGAGGACCGAGGACTGAGGACTCCCGCTAGGGCGGCGTCGCCGCCCTCAGCATCTCCTTGAGCCGCGTGCGTGTATCCCGCAGCCAGACCGAATCACTGAACACGTCCCCCGCGAGCAGCGACGTGATCGAGCGGCGCAGGACCGTGTGCTTGTCCTCCGCGAAGAGGAGGCCCACGAGCGGGCCCGCGTAGAACGATTGCACCGCGAGCACGAACGTCTCGGCGGCTTCGCGGACGGTGCGCTCCCACTCCTCGAAGAGGCGCGGCTCTTCGGACGGCGACGCGAGCGCCGCGACGATCGCGTCGGCCGCGAGCTTCGCGCCCACCATCGCGAGGTGGGCGCCCGTCGAGAAGAGGGGATCGATGAAGCCTCCGGCGTCGCCGATCGCGAGCCATCCCGGACCGCGCATGTCGCGCACGCGGTAGCTGAAATCGGCCGTCGCGTCCTTCTTCGGCCAGAGGCACCTCGCGTTCGCGAGCAGCTCGGTCGCGGTCGGCGACTCGGCGACGGCGGTCTCGAACAGGGCGCTCGTGAGGTCGTCGCCTCCGTCGGCCGAGTCGGGACGGCGGACCTTCGAGCGACGATCCCGCATCCACGCCCGCGAGACGACCGCGCCGACGCTCGTACGCCCGTCCTTGAACGGAATGAACCAGAACCAGTTCGCGCGCCGCTCCTCGCCCGACGGGAAGAGGACGATGTCGATGTCCCCTTCGAGCTTTCCCGGCTGGCGCGGTACGCCCTCGAAGTGGGCGTAGAGCGCGGTCTGATCGAGGCCGTCGATCTTCGTGGTGGCGCCCGGTCGCCCGCGGGCGAGGAGCGTGTCCCTGCCGGAAGCGTCGACCACGAACCGCGCACCGATCTCCTCGACGGCGCCCTCGGGCGAGCGAGCCCGAACGCCGCATGCCCGGCCCGCGTCGTCGCGCAGGACGTCGACGACCGTCCACGGCTGGCGCACCTCCGCACCGCACGTCGCGGCGTGACGGAGCAAGAGCTCGTCGAAGGCGTCGCGTGGCACCTCGAACGCGTGATCGAAGTCGCTTCGCCAGGCATTGGCGAAGGCGAAACGCTCCTTCTTCTGCTCGGCGTCGAAGTGGAAGCGCGCCCCGTACTTGTGGATGAACCTCTCCTCCACGGCAGGAAGCACGCCGATCGCGTCGAGCACCGGGAGAGAGCCGGGCAGGAGCGACTCGCCGAGGTGGAAGCGCGGGAAGACGTCCTTCTCGAGGACGAGCGCGCGAACCCCGCGCCGCGCGAGCTGCGCCGCGCAGACGGAGCCCGCGGGCCCTCCGCCGATCACGACGACGTCGGTCGCTCGACGGCCCGCCGGATCCGACACGCGGCTCTCCGCTCAGTCCGTCGGCTTCGGCGGAGGCCCGAGCTGTATGCGCTCGCCGATGTACGCGCCGATCAGCGTGAACATGATGCCGATGCCGCTCATGATGACGTAGAGGAACGTCGGCATCGTGCGCACGGTCTGGCTCTGGATGAGGAGGAACGTCGTCGGGATCGCGATGACGAAGCTCGCGACCATCGGCTCGATGAACGTGCGTCCGGGCGAGATCATCCCGACGAGCAGCCCGCCGAGGAACCACACCGGGACGCAGACGATCATCCCGTTGCCGCCTTCGAAGTCGAGCAGCGTCACGATGCGCGGCAACCCGAAGACGAGAGCGGCGGTCAGCACCCCCTGCACGGCGATCGCGATGAAGAGCCACTGGATGCTGACGCCCTCCTGCTGATACCGGCGCTCGAGCTCCTCCTCACGGCTCCGCGGCCCTCGACCCAACGCTTCGATCTTGGCGCCGCAGGACCCACACCGCACCGAGCCAGGCGGGTTCTTCGCGAAACCGCACGACGGACAGGTGACCAGCTTTCCGGTGGCCATCGGCCGAAAGGGTATCACGATTCGTGCACGTACCGTCGAGCCCAGAGGGCCCCCGGTCGGCGGACCGGCACGGACCGCGAGAGCTCGAAGAATTTACGGAACTCTGGAACACGGCGGGTGTCTCGACTTGGCAGAGGACGGACGAGAGCCGTACGGTGAGACGAGATTTCCGCGGCTTTCCCGCCATGTCCCCATGACCGACGCGCCCACGAGCGAGCTGACAGGAAAGCCGAGCCAGACCGAGGAGGTCGACCCCGAGCTCCTCGAGCTGCCCGATCCTCCGAAGCGGGAGCGGACCATCACGGTCGCGCTCCTCCTCGTCACGGCGCTCGCGGCCTTGGCGATGGTCTTCGCACTGCGCCGCGACGCGGCGTACGCCTTCGCGCCGGCCCAGGCCCGCGACCTCGGCGATCTGACCACCGCGGACACGAGCACCTTCGTCGAGAACGAGCACGTCCGCGCCCAGGCGATGCTCGGCGCCGCGCATGCCATCCGCTACGAGCGCCCCTTCGTCCAGGGATCGTTCCGCTTGATGCCCGTCGCCGGACGCGACGACGTCTGGGTCGAGGTCCGCGTGCCTCCGCGCGGAGAGAACATCCGCTGGGTCCCGCCGTCGCAGGTCTCCGGCCGTCTCGTCCGCTTCGAAGCCGCAGGCCCTCGTCACCGCGGCCTCGCCGGCGCGGTCAAAGACGCGACGGGCCGCGAGGTGCCCAAGGGCGCATGGCTCCTCGTCGACGGCGCCACCCCCTCCGACGCGCGCTGGGCGGTCCTGCTCGTCCTCATCTTCGCAGGCTTCGCGGCCTGGAACGCGTTCGCGACGGCGAAGCTCCTCAGGCGAGTGGAGGAGTGAGGGGGGATCAGGCTCCAGGCTCCGGGCTCCAGGCTCCAGGGACTCGGGCCTCGAGCCTCAGCGGAAAGACGGGAGCGTCCTCGGTCGCTTTCGTGCGCGCCACGCACCCCCGCCCCCGTTCCCGTTCCCGAACGTCCTAGGCAGCGAGTCTTCGAGCCGAAAGCGAAGCCACGCGCGTGCAGCCAGCCACCGCTGAGGACTGAGGACCGAGGACTGAGGACTGAGCACGGAGAACCGAGGGCTTTTCAAAGCCGAGCCCGCACCTTCTCCAGAATCGCCACGTCCGCCGGCGGAAACTCCGCCGGATCGAGCGCGCTGCGGTCGGCCCACTTCACTTCCGCCACGTCGATGGCGCGCGGCTCCGGGGAGCCTTCTTCGCGCTCGGCCTCGAAGAACAAGAGGAGCACCGCCTTCGACGCCTCCTCGTAGCGGTGGAACGTCACGTCGACGATCTCGCCGACGCGGACGAGGACGCCGAGCTCCTCTTCCAGCTCGCGGCGGAGGGCCGCCCTCGGATCCTCGCCGGGCTCGACCTTGCCGCCCGGGAACTCCCAGCGGCCGGCGAGGTGCGAGCCCTTCTTGCGGCGAGAGAGGAGCACCTTGCCGTGCTCGATGACGACGCCCGCAGCGACGATGTCCGTGCGCATCGCGGCCGACTATAGCCGACGCGCCGGACGTCGCGCGCGGGCGCTCGGCATCAGAGCCCTTCGTTGCGGAGGCGCTCGACGATCGACCGGAACAGCGCGATGTGATCGAAGGAGGACGCCGCCGGCTCGAACATGCCGACCTCCTTCAGGTGATCGGCCGGGACGCACTGCTCGAAGGTGCCCCACTTCGAGCTCTCCACCGTGACGAGGCCGTCGTTGACCTTCAGCTGCCCCTCCTCGAGGAAGAGCGCGGTCGGCAGCAGCATCGGCTGTACGACGTCGAGCTTCGTCGGCTCGTTGGGGTAGACGCTCCCCGCGCACGCGAGCACGCCCGAGCGCAGGTTCGTGCGCCCCGCGTAGCTCTTGTACACGACGTTCGGATCGTCGACGTACTTCGGGTTGAACACCTTGGTCATGTGCTCCTCGCTCAGGAGCACGAGCTGCTGCCGGAGCTCGGGATCGGTCTCGAGCTCGTAGGCGGTCTTCTGCAGGATCTTCAGCACGGCGCTGGTGACGTCGTCGACGACGTCCTTCGGCAGGTGCTTCAAGAGGCCGAGGACGGCGTCCGCGACCTTGCTCCCGCGGTGCGGCGTGGCGATGGTCGTGACCGAAGCGACGCGGTCGCCGTAGCCGAGGCCGTTCGGGCTCGCGATCACGCGTGCGTCGAGGCCGCCTTGCGAGTGCCCGACGAGGTTCACCTTCGCCTTGCCCGTGCGCGCGAGGATCGTGTCGATCTGCTTCGCGATGACCTGGGCGCGCACCTCGCTCGTCGCGTACGGCGGCGCGATCGTCACGTAGACGGCCTCGCCGTTCTTCGCGAGATCCTCGACGACGCCTTTGAAGTACGTGATCTCGATCGGCCCGACCTCGAGCTTCCCGAAGCCGCCCATGCCGTGGAGAAGGACGATCGGGTACGGAGGCCCGAGCTTCGGCCCCTGCCCCGGAGCCGGCGCCGCGTACGTGTCGGGATCCTGCGCGGGCGTCCCGTCGGACGTCGAACGCGCGGCCTCGTCGGCGCCGTCGAAGACGGACTGCGAATCCGACGCGGGATCGTCCGGGACGGTAGCCGCGGTCCCGCAAGCCGAGACCGCCATGGCGCCGAGCAATGCCAACCAGCGAATACGCATCTCCCCACCTCCACGGGCTCCCCTGCCCGGCCGAAGGACGGGTGACCCTTCGGACGCGAAACTGTTTGAAACAAAGCTGTTCCTTTGAGACGTCCCGCCCACGTCTCCGTCCGGATTCAGTGCGCTCGTGTAGGATTGAGGACGATGACCCCTCTCGATTGGCTTCGAGCCTCGGGCGCGCAGGGCGACGTGATCGACGGCCTCGCGCGCACGGGATCGGCGCGCGATTGGGAGACGTTGTGGAGGGAATGCCCCCGCGGCGACTGGCTCCTCGGCATCTTGGAGCGGCTCGGAGTCGATCACGTCGCGCTCGTGCGGGCCGCCGTCGGGTGCGCGCGCACCGTCGACGCCGGGGGCGAGGCAGCCGCGCGGCTCCTCGACCTCGCGGAGCGATGGGCGAGCGGCGAGGCCGCCGCGTCGGAGGTCGCCGAAGCGACGCGCGTCCTCGAGCAGGCGTCGAGCAGCGTCGCGGATCCCGGCGCGGAGGCGGCGACGCGGGCCGCCCTCGCCGTCGGCTACGGCGTCGAGGATCGCGCCGTGCTCTCGAGCGCGCCGGCGGCGGCGGCCGAGTCGGCGATCGTCACCGCGATGAGCCGAGGCGACGCGTCGCTCGAGCTCGCGATCCGTCGCGCGCACGACGCGTGCGCGCACGCCGTGCGCGCGGCCGTCCCGTGGCAGCTCGTCGCGCCTTGCGTCGCACGCCTCGGGTGAGCAAGCTGGTCGCGATGCGTCGACTCGCCCTCTCACTGCCGGCCGCCGCGATCATCGGCTCGCTCGCGACCGCCGACGCGAGCGCGGCCGACGCCGGCGCGCCCCGACCGGCGCTCCCCGCCTGTGTCCAGGTCCAGACCGACTCGCGGTACGTGCCCTACGGCTACAACCACGTCGTCATCATCCGGAACGGCTGCTCGAAGGCGGTCACGTGCTCCGTCGCGACGGACGTGAACCCGGAGACGCAGAGGGTCGAGGTCGCCGCGTCGAGCGCGGTCGAGGTGACGACCTTCATGGGGTCGCCCTCGTCCACCTTCGTCGCTCGCGTGAGCTGCAATTGACCCCTCACCGGCGGGTCTCCTTCCGGTTCCGGAAGCGGGCGCGCATGCGCTCCATCATGAAGGCGTGATCCTCGCGAGGCCTCGCCCAAGCGACGGCGAAGTTCACGAACAGCGAGAAGTTGGCGATCGACATCGCGTCGAAGCAGAGATCCGGACGGGCCGCCGCGAAGACGAAGGCGCCGAGGAAGACGAGCGCCGACGGCCAGAGCCGGAAGTCCACGAGGACGGCGCACGCGGCGGCGCACACGAACCAGCAGTAGAGGTGCAGCACCCAGACCACCGGGAACGGCAGGCCGAGCACCGCTGCCCCGACCTGGAGCGCGAGCTGCGCGAGGAACGTCACGAGGACGATGGCGAGCGCGCGACGGTTGACGATCGTCTTCGTGAGCGACTCGCGTCCCCAGAGACCGATGGCGACGGCGATCGCGAGGATGACGAGGCTGTACAGGTACAGCTTCCGGTACGCGGGCTGCTCGGCCTCGCGAAACAGCCGTGGGCCGACGCTGGGAGCGAACGTCCAGACGAGGCCGATCATCGCTGCCACGACGAAGCGCGTCCGCCGGCCGATGGACATGTCGTGCTGCGCCTCGAGCCGCTCGAGCTCGGCGACGCGCCTTCGCTCGGCCTCGCGCGCACGCATCGCTTCGGCGACGCGCTCCGCGAGCTCCGGAGGCGGGCTCTCGAGCTCCGCGAGCGCGGCGGCGGCGGCGTCGGGCTTGCCCTCGTCGAGGTAGAAGGCCACGACCAGCTCGGTCGCGCGCCGGAGACCGATCCTCGCCTCTTCGTTGTCGTCGCACGCACGCAGCGCCTGGCGGAATCCGAAGCGCGCCTCGACGAAGAGGCGGTCGACGCGAGCGCGCACCTCGTCGGGATCGCCGCCGCTCGACAGGACCGCGCGCATCTCCTCGACACGCGCGGCGGCGTCCGCGGACAGCGCGAGCGACCCGCGATGGCGGAGGTACCACTCGAGCCGCTGCCGCAGCTCGTCGGCGGAGGCGAAGCGCTCCTCGGGAGCGCGGCTCATCGCGCGCGACGCGATCGCGGCGAGCTCGCGCGGGACGTGCTCGGGGAACGTGAACCGGGAGAGCAGGATCGATGCGACCGTCGCGCGGAAGCCCTCGTGCGCGTGCGGCGGGCGGCCGACGAGGATCTCGTGGAGGATCGCGCCGAGAAGGTACACGTCGGTGTGCTCGCCGAGCTTGCCGCTGCCGAGCATCTCGGGCGCCATGTACGCGGGCGTCCCGGCCATCTCCGCCGACTGCGACGCGAGCGGGAGCCGGCCGGTCGGATCGTCCCGGAGGCTGACCGCGATGCCCCAGTCGACGAGGTACACCTCGCCGAAGCGGCCGATCATGACGTTCTCCGGCTTGAGGTCGCGATGGATGATGCCGCGCGAGTGCGCGAGGCTCACCGCGTTGCAGAGCTGGATGAGGAGCCGGAGGTTCCATTCGAGCAGGTCGTCCGCGCCGAAGCGCGCTTTGACGGCCTCCCGATCGGCGATGAGATCGCTCCACGCGACGCCCTCGATGTGCTTGAGCACGATGATGGGCGTGCCGTCCTCGTCGAGACCGAGGTCGTAGACGGGCACGATGTTCGGGTGCTCGAGCGAGCCGGTCACCCACGCCTCTCGGAGCAGACGGAGCGTCGCTTGCTCGTTCTTCGCGTCGGGGCGGAGCGTCTTGACGGCCACCGTGCGACCGAGCGACCGCTGCGTCGCGGCGCGCACGATCCCCATCCCGCCTTCGCCGATCGTCGCGCCCATCGCGAGCCCGCCCGCGATCGAGGCCGTGCGCTCTCCGTCCAGCGCCGCGAGTGCGTGTCTCCCGAGCGCGTCCGAACGAGGACGGGGCGGCTCGATCCTCGACGTCGGATTCCCCGCGAACGTCTGCGCGAGCGCGTCGAGCGACACCGGCGACATCTCGAGCGTGCGCGCGATCTCCTCCTCGGAGAGCGTCGGAAGGAACGGGAGCGCCCCCTTGGTACCTGCCACCACCGCCAGTGTTCCGGATGCGTGGGCGCAGCGAAAGGGGCAAGCCCATCCAGGCGGCGGCGCGCTCAGTCCTCCGCCTTGAGGCGGTTCGCCTTTCGGAGGAGGTAGATGCCGAGCCCGAACAGCGGGAGCGAGGGCACGAGGACGACGAGGGGGAACGTCGGCCTCTGGCGGATTTCGGGCTTCGTGAAGAAGAAACAGCCGACGTCGATGCACACCGCCATGAGGAGGACGATGGCGCCGAGGACTCGCGCGGTGAATCGATCTGTGATCACGTCGGGGCCTCCTCTATCATCGGCGGAAACGATGCGCGACCTTGGAGTGCGGCTTTTCTTGGGGGCCTGCCTCGTGGCGCAAGGATGTCAGGTGACACCCGCGATCACCGTGGTACGCACCGCGCCCGGCGACAAGCCCGAGGAAATCAAAGGCGATCCCGTCAAGCTGAAGCGCGGATCGCAGGAGCCGTACGTCGGCGCGAACGAAGGCTTCTTCGTCGTCCGCAACCAGGAGGATTGGGAGCGCGCCTGGCCCGCGAAGGCGGTCCCGCCGATGCCGTCGACGTTCGACACGTCGAGCCAGATGCTCCTGCTCGCCGTGGCGGAGAAGCGCGAGACGACGAGCGTGAGGATCCAGCGCGCGGTCGAGACCGCGGCGACGCTCTACGTCTGGGTCAAGGAGACCACGCTGGGCGAGCACTGCGTGAAGAAGACGAACGAACGCGCCTTCGACGCGGCGGTCGCCATGCGCCTCGACAAGCCGGTGAAGGTCTTCGTCGAGGAGGAGCGCGGCGAGTCGTGCGGAGAGCCGCCCCTCGCCGGCGTCCTCTGTCGCCAGTCGGGCAAGATGGAATGGGCAAAGGCGATCACCGCGCAGCCCGGCGACACCGTCGAATGCGAGATCACGGCCGTCGGACGCGGCAAGTTCGCCCTCGTGGACAGGCTGCTCAGGGTGCACGACCTGCCCGCCGGCTCGACCGCGAAGCTCCGCTTCGCGAAGGGACCGTATCGCGCCGACCTCGGGATCGACGTCTACGGCACGTACACCGTGATGGCGGAGGCGGTCGACGAAGCGGGGCGTCGCGGCCAGGCGACCGCGACGATCGACGTGAAGCCGCCCAAGACGAAGGACGTGCTCGTGCAGCTCGTCTGGCACGGCTTCGACGTCGGCGACGAGCCCGACACGTTCCCGCGCGTGAACCTGCGCGTCACGGACGAGTCGAAGGGCCAGCGCTGCTCCGCCGAGATCCCCATCCCCGGGCTCTGCGACGTGAAGACCCGCGGCGCGTACACGTACATGCAGATCCCCGCGGGCGCCCGAAAGCTGCCGGTCTCGGTGCAGTACCTCGACGAGCGGGTGGAGAAGGGCCCCGGCCCGTGCGTGCACGTCTGGTTCGACGGCGCACGCACGGCCGAGACGTGCGACCGCAAGCACCGCGAAGCCGACGAGGTCTGGCAGGTCGGAGTGCTCGACACGGCGACGGGCAAGCTGGAGCTGGAAGGCTCGAGCAGCGCAGCGGCGAAGTAGGCTGCCGCGCGCGGACCTCGTCCTCCCCGCGAATCTTCGAACGAGGGCTACTCGAAGATGCGCCCGAGGAGGAGCATCGTGACGTAAGCAATGACGCCGCTCAGCGGCAGCGTCAGCACCCACGCGACCAGGATGTTGCCCGCGACGCCCCAGCGGACGGCGCTCACGCGCTTGCTCGCGCCGACGCCCATGATGCACGCGTTGATGCAGTGGGTCGTCGAGACCGGGACGCCGAGGTGGCTCGCGCCGAGGATCGTGAGCGCGCCCGACGTCTGGGCAGCGAACCCCTGAAGCGTGTTCAGGCGGATGATCTTCGTGCCCATCGTCTTGATGATCTTCGTGCCGCCGGCCATCGTGCCGAGCCCGATCGCGGCCGCGCACGCGAGGATGACCCACATCGGAACGGCGTCGCCCTGCGGGAGCATCCACGCCGGCAGAGCGCCCTCGTGTCCGGCCGAGACGAATGCCAGCAGCGCCAGCGTGATGATGCCCATCGACTTCTGCGCGTCGTTGGAGCCATGGGCGAACGCGAGCCCCATCGCCGAGAGGAGCGTCAGCGCGCGCGACACGCGGTGCACGATGGCCGGGCGCACGCCTCGGACCGCCCACACGAGCGCGATCATCATGACGAACGCGGCGAAGAACCCGAGGGTGGGCGATGCGACGAGTGGGACGAGCACCTTGTCCTCGAGCGCGTCCCATCGGAACGCGCTCATCCCGGCCTTCGCGACGACGGCGCCGGCGAGGGCGCCGATGAGCGCGTGCGACGAGCTCGACGGGATGCCGTACCACCACGTGATCAGGTTCCAGATGCACGCGCCGATGAGAGCGGCGAGCACGACCGTCTGTGTGACGTCCGACGGATCGGCGAACCCGGACGCGATCGTCTTGGCGACGGCCGTCCCGGTGACGGCGCCGACGAAGTTCAGGACGCCCGCGAGCAGGACCGCGGTGCGCACGGGAAGGACGCCCGTCGAGACCACCGTGGCAATGGCGTTCGCGGCGTCGTGGAACCCATTGATGTAGTCGAAGATGATCGCGAAGACGATGACGCAGATGAGCAGGCTAACCATGCTTCACAGCGAGGTTGGCGAGCGTGTCTGCGATCGAGTCGCACTGATCGATCGCGTTCTCGAGATCCTCGAGCACGGTCTTCTCGCGGATGAGGACGCGAGCGTCCATCGCGGTCTCGCGATAAGCGCCGGAGACGTCCGGCTTGAACAGCGCCGAGAGCGCCTCGCGGTACACCACGTCGGCCTCCTTCTCGATCTTTCGTAGCTCTCGCGCGACCTGCACGATCTCGCTGTACCGGTGCTTGCGCAGCTTCGGGATCGCCTCGTCGATCTTCTCCGTGCACCGGACGATGTAGTCGATGAGCTTCTTCATCGGCTCGGTAGGCTTGTCGACACCGAGCAAGACGCAGGCGCGGATGGCACCGTTCGTGAGATCGAGCACGCCGTCGAGCTCGGAGGAGAGCTTCTGGAGGTCTTCGCGATCGATCGGCGTCACGAAGGTCCGAGCGAGCGCCTCCTCCATCTCGTGGACGATCCCGTCGCCCTCGTGCTCGATCTTCTGCACGGCGTCACGCGCCTGCTCGGCGGTCGTGCCGTTCGTGGCGAACTTGCTGAGCGCCTTCGCGCCCTCGTGCGCGGCCTTCGCCTGTCGCTCGAGGAAGTCGTAGAAGTGGTCTTCCCTCGGCAGAAACCAGCGGATGATGTCTTGAACACCCATCAGCGATTCCTCCGGAGCGATTCCACCGCCACTGGCTGCTCCTTTTGCTCCATTGTCCGCGCCGGAATCTAGCCATTTCGCTCAAGCTTGTGTTTCGACCTCGTGACGTCCTCGCGGCAGGCCGGTGAGGCGCCCGGATTCCATCGGGATCTCCATCGCTTCATGACCGACCGCCGCCCATGGTCCGGCTCGGGGAGCGCCGTCCTGAAAAAAGGAGATTGACTCTTCAAGGGACCTCGGCCGTAGGCGCGTCGACGACGCCCACGTAGGCGCGAGCACGGACGACCCCGCGCTCGCGCAACGGCTCGACCATCGGCCGGAAGCCCGCGCGACGAAGCACCCGGACGAAGCCATCCGCCGGGTACCCGCTCCACACCGCGAAGATCCCGCCCGGAGCGAGCGCGCGACGCGCACGGACGAGCGACGGCTCGGCGTAGAGTCGCGCGTTCGTACGGAAGCTCGCCCAGTCGGGTCCGTTGTCCACGTCGAGCAAGATGGCCGCGGCGCTGCCGGCGTCGGTCTCGGCGATCACGTCGGCGACGTCGGCGCACCGCAAGACCACGCGCGGATCGTCGAGGGCGCCCGCGACGAGATGCGCGGCGTCCGTCCTCGCGAGGTCGACGACGGCGCGGAGCTTCTCCACGACGACGATCTCCGCCGCCGCGGGCGCCACGTCGAGCACGCCACGCAGCGTCGCCCCGAACCCGAGCCCGCCGACGATCACGCGCGGACGAGCCCCCACCGGGATGCGCTCGAGCGCCGTGGCGGCGAGCCGGCCGAACGCGAGCTCCGTCTCGAGCGCGGCGCTCGAGAGGAGCACCACGTTGCCGAGCAAGAGCTCGAGGTGCGGGCCGCGACGGCGCAAGAGCAGCGACCGGTCGTCGTCGACCCACCTCCTCAGGATCTCGATCTTCACGGCCTCGCCACCTGGGACGGGCTCCTAGCTCATTCTCGCGTCGGCGGGATCTCGGACGTGGGCTCGGGCTCCGGCTGCGAAGCCTTGCCGGTCTGCGAGGTCGATGCCGTGTGCGCCGACTTCGCCGTCGTGGACGACGCCCTGGGCCGGGTGGTGTGGCCCTGCGTCGGACGCGTGGTCGAGCTCGCGGGTGCCTTGCTCGTCGTGTCGGCGGGCGTGGTGGGGATCGCGATCGCCGGCGGCAGCGGATCCTCGGGCACGGGCGAGGAGTCGGCCGTCGGAGGAGGCGCCTCGGTCGACACGGCGCTCCTGCTGGACGCCTTGTACCAGCGCACGCTCGCGAACGCGGCCGTGACGACGATGATCGCGAGGAGGCCGGACCAGAGCAAAAAGCTCGCGGCCGACATGTCCTTCTTCTTCGGCTCCTTCGGAGCTTGCGCCGTGCTGGTCGATTGCGACGACGTCGCCCAGGTGCTCTTCGGCCCGGTGACCGACGGCCCGCTCGGAGCCGGAGCGGGAGCGGCAGTGATCAGCGCCGGGCCGAGGATCGCGATGCGCTCGAGCGAAGGTGCCGCGTTCGGACCGGCGTAGGGAGCGAGCATCCTCGCGAGCTCGACGACGTCGGGGCGTCGCATGCGGTCTCGTTCCATGCAGCGGAAGAGCACGTGCTCGAGCCCCTCCGGGATGTCGGGCCGGAAGTCGCGCAGGTTCGGCACCGGGCCGTGCATGATCTTCTGGATCAGATCGCCGAGCGAGTTGCCGGTGAAGGGTGCCTTGCCGCTGATGAGCCGGAAGAGGATGACGCCCAACGACCAGACGTCGCTCCGCGCGTCCGCATCGCGCGCGGACATGATCTGCTCGGGCGACATGTAGCTCGGCGAGCCGAGGAGATCGGTCGCCTTCGTCACGACGCTGTCGACGTGACGGCCCGGCGAGGTGTCCTCGAACCCGAGCTCGAGGACCTTCGACACCCCGAAGTCGAGGACCTTCACGACCGGCTCGCCGCCGGAGCCTCGCGTGAGGAACAAGTTGGCGGGCTTGAGATCGCGATGGACGATGCCGTACGAGTGCGCCTCCGCGATCGCCTCGCACGCTTGGATGATGTAGTCGCACGCCTCTTGGACGGGGAACGGACCGCGCTTCTGGAGCAGCGCGGACAGGTCGGTCCCCTCGAGGTACTCCATCACGATGTACGGCACGCCGTTGTCGAGCGAGCCGACGTCGAGGACGCGCGAGACGTGCTTGCTCTTCAGCCGCACGGTGTTGCGCGCCTCGCGGAGGAACCGGCTCTTGTGCTCCTCGAGGAAGTCCGAGCGCATGAACTTGAGCGCCACGGTCTGCCCGAGCTGGAGGTGCCGGGCGGCTACGACGTAGCCCATGCCCCCTTCCCCGATCACGCGCTCGATCTGGAATTTCCCCGCGATGATCTCGCCGGGGCGCACCTCGCTCACGGTCGAGAGTGTGCGCGTCCTTCTGGGCCAAATCAAGAAACGCCGCGGGAAATCTGGCGAAGCGAACGCCGGGAGATCGCGGTCGATATCGCTGCCTTCGGTCGCGCATCGGTTCGTGCCGGCTCGAGGACGACACATGCGATCGCGACGACGTCTCGTCGGATGGCGCGGGCCACCCACCGCGTGGCCGGGCCATGGGGTCACGCGCGCCAAGCCGCGAGAAGTCCTCGGATGCGTGCATGGAACGCGGCTGGCTCGGGGCGCGCGCCATGAAGCTCGGTATCGCACCACGTCCCGCCCCTCGTCGGACGGCGTTCCTCGCCGTCCTCTCCTTCCTCCTCGCCTGCACGCTCGCGCCACGCGCGTGGGCCGCTCCGCGTTGGGCTTCGTCCCCGGAGGACGCGCTCGCCGACGGCGACGTCGATGCGGAGGACGTCGCAGCCCGGAGCGTTCTTCCGATCCTGTCGTCGCCGACCGGCGGCAGGGCGGTGCTCGGATCGCCGCGCGGCTCGGCATGGCTCTCGCTCGTGGGATTCACGCGACGGACGTACGACGACCGCCGCGAGGTCGGCGGATTCCTCGTCCTCGGGCTCCCGCTCGAGCGCTTCGCGCGTGGGAGCAACCGCGTGTCGAGCCTGCCGCCGCCTCTGCCCGCCCGCTCGGACGCGTCGAGGCCCGAGATCGTGCACGTCGGGTCGGAGCGCGTGGCGCTCGAGGCGAGCTCGACCGAGGTTCCGTTCCAGTCGATGGTGACCCCGAGGCTCGCCCGCGCGTGCGTCGCCGCGGCGTGGCGCGCGGCCGGGCTCGCGCCGGACAACGCGAGGCTCGAGTCGATCGCGTCGCGCGCCCGGTGGAGCGCCATCCTCCCGGAGGCGCGGCTGCGCGCCGTGCGGTACGAGGACGCGCGGCTGTCGCTCGACACCGGGACGCAGACGAGCCGCCTGCGCGACTCCTCGGGCGCGAACATCGGACTCGAGGCCCGGCTCACCTGGAGGCTCGACCGGCTCGTCTACGCCGACGACGAGCCGAGCTTCGAGCGCATGCGCATCGAGCATCGGGACGCGCGCGCCCGTGTCGCCGCGAAGGTCCTCGACGCGCTCTTCCACTGGCAACGCGCCGTGCTCGACTTGCAGACGCTGCCGCCGTCGCAGCAAGGGACGCGCGACGAAGCGGACGTCGTGCTGCGCGTCGCCGAAGCGGAGGCCGCGCTCGACGTGCTCACGAACGGCTGGTTCGGCGCGCACGTCCGCCGCCAGCCGGCGAGGAGGATCGGCCTCGGAGGCTCGGCCGGCGCGCCGCCGAACCGGGACGAGGCAGACGACGGAGATCTGTGATATATGCGCCGGTCATGATCGCAGAGACCCGCGACAAGCTCGAAGACCTCCAAAGGCGTCTCATGACGCTAAGGGGGCATCTTTGACGTCCCCAAGCTGAAGCGGGAAATCGAACGGCTCAACGAGGAGACGCTCGCGCCCGGCTTCTGGGACGATCCCAAGAAGGCCCAGGCGGTCACGCGCAAGCGCTCGAGCATCGAGCAGAAGGTCGAGACGACCGAGAAGCTCACGCGCGACATCGAAGACGCCAAGGAGCTCTACGAGCTCGGCGTCGCCGAGAAGGACGAGTCCGTCATCGCCGAGATCGCGGCGCAGCTTCCGGAGCTCGAGAAGCGGCTCCGCTCCGCGGAGCTCGCCCGCATGCTCGCCGGCCCGGTCGATCACGCGAACGCGATCCTGAGCATCCACCCCGGCGCCGGCGGCGTCGACGCGAAGGACTGGGCGCAGATGCTCATGCGCATGTTCCTGCGCTGGGCGGAGCGCCGCGGCTTCAAGACGGAGATCATCGACTACCAGGAGGGTGACGAGGCGGGCATCGACGGCGTGACGATCACCGTCGCCGGAGACCACGCCTTCGGCTACCTGCGCAGCGAGATCGGCGTCCACAGGCTCGTCCGCATCTCGCCGTTCGACGCGAACGCGCGACGGCAGACGGCGTTCGCCGCGGTCGAGGTCCAGCCCGACATCGAGGACGAGATCGACATCGTCATCAAGGACGAGGACCTCGAGACGACGACGATGCGCGCCGGCGGCAAGGGCGGGCAGAACGTCAACAAGGTCGAGACGGCGGTGCGCATGAAGCACCTCCCGACCGGAATCGTGGTCGTCTGCCGCGCCGAGCGCTCGCAGCTCCAGAACCGCCGCATGGCCTTGAAGATGCTCAAGGCCAAGCTCTACGAGCTCGAGATGGCCAAGCGCGAGGAGCAGGCGGCGGCGTACCAGGCGAGCAAGTCGCAGATCGCTTGGGGCAACCAGATCCGCAGCTACGTGCTCGCGCCGTATCGCATGGTGAAGGACCTCCGTACGGGCCACGAGACCGGAAACGTCGACGCGGTGCTCGACGGCGAGCTCGACGACTTCATCGAGGCCTATCTCCTCGCTGCCGCCGGCGGTACGCTCGGCAAGGGCGGCGTGACGGACGAGGTCGAAGACGCCGTGTGATCGCCGGCCGGCTCGGTGCCGGCCGCGACGTCGCCCCGATCCCCGCCATCGGGCTCTGCCGAGAGGCTCGTCATGACAGCGCAGCATCGCATCGGAGTCGACCTCGGTGGCACGAAGATCGAGGCCATCGTCATCCGCGAGAGCGCGTACCTCGACGAGCCGGACATCGTCGCTCGGAAGCGCGTCCCGACGGACAGGACGCTCGGCTACGACCACATCGTCACGATCACGCGCGCGCTCGTGTTCCAGGTCGCGGAGGCGGCGGGGATCGATCCGCTCGAGACGCCGATCGGCGTCGGCATGCCCGGCTCGGTGACGATGCGCCGTGCCGACGGCACGCCGTCGGGCGTGCCGCTGGTGAAGAACTCGAACACGACGTGCCTCAACGGTCAGCCGTTCCGGACGGATCTCGCGGCCGCGATCGGCAGGCCTCTGGTCTTCGCGAACGACGCGAACTGCTTCGCCCTCGCCGAGGCGACGTGGGGCGCGGCCCGCGGCGCGCGCGTGACGTTCGGCGTGATCATGGGGACCGGCGTCGGCGGCGGCGTCGTGTTCGCGGAGGAGGGTCGGCCTCCACGCATGTGGGAAGGCGCGCAGGGCATCGCGGGCGAGTGGGGACACGTCTTGCTCGACGCGGAGAACGGTCCGACCTGCTACTGCGGCAAGCGCGGATGCGTCGAGACGTACCTGAGCGGCCCCGCGCTCGAGGCGGAGTACAAGGCGCGCGGCGGAGGCAACAAACCGCTCGCCGAGATCGCGGCACGCGCCGCTTCGGGCGAGGACGTCATCGCACGGAAGCTCATGTCCGAGCGCATCGATCTGTTCGGGCGCGCGCTCGCGACGGTGATCAACGTGCTCGATCCCGACGTCATCGTCATCGGCGGCGGCGTCTCCAACGTCTCTGCGCTCTACGACAAGGGGCCGCGCGCCGTCGCACGTTGGGTGTTCAACGACGAGCTGTCGACACGCATCGTGAAGAACACGCTCGGTGACAGCGCCGGCGTCCTCGGCGCGGCGCTCTTGCCCGACGTGATGGAGCCGCCCGTTCCGACGACGCGTGACACCATCGTTTGAGAAAGAGCCCATTCGAGTCGCTCTACAGGCAAGAGCAGTCTCGATACGACAGGGGCATCGACCGTCGAACGCGAGCCGACCTCCGTTTGGCTCGAACGCGCCGTGCAGCACGACGAACAAGCTCGTCGTGCGCGTGTACACGACGAACAGCGGACGCTTCGCCGCCTGTCCGCCGGCGACCATCGCCTGGGTCGAGTGAGAGGGCGAATCGACGAATTTTCGAATTATTTCCACATCCTGGACCCGTTCCGCCCGTCTCGACGGGCACATTCCGCACATTGTGGTATGGGGTGCGTCCCAGGCGGCGAACGGAGATGCAAAGCCCGATGCTCCCTCGAACGCTCCTCCTCACCCTCTCGTGCCTTTCGTGCTTGGCCATCGCTTGCTCCGACGCGAACGGCGTCGAGCTCGCCCGAGCGAGCGAGAGCGAGCTTACGTCGACGGAGTCGTCGGCGATCTCCTGTTACGAGTACCTGCGGCGTGGCGGGGACAGCAGCCACCACGCCGTGGCGATGTCGGAGATCACGCCGAACGACGACTGGACGCTCGACGAGGAGACCGCCGATCAGGCCGTACGCGTCGTGCTGAAGCGACACGCCGCGTGCGACGTCGACGAGGAAGAGCTCACGCCGGCTCGATGCGGTGTCGCCGTCGGCGAGACGCTCTGCAAGGTCGAGGCGCGGAGCGGGTACTTCCTCGTCGTGAAGGACTACGTCGACACGCTGAACGTGATCTTCAACCGTTGGGACTGATCACGTAGGCGACCGAAAGCGCACGGCGTCAGCGAAGCGCGTCCTCCAGCGAACGCGTGAGCTCCGCGTCGCTCGGCGCGGACGCGGACGGCGCAACGGACCTGGTCGGCGTCTGCCCCGTCGTGCGGAGCGCATCGTCCAGCGAGCGCATGATCGCCGCATCGCTCGGCGCGGACGCGGACGGCGTAACGGACCTGGTCGGCGCATACCTGGTCGTCTCGGCAGGACGGCGTCCGTCGGACACGCGCTCGCCCGCCTTCGGCGCGTCCGGCAGGTTCGCGGGAGTGGAGACGAAGGCGTCCGGAAGCGACGTGGGCGTGACGAGCGGCGGACCGCTCGGATCGCTCGCGGGAGTCGCCGGCGATGCGGACACGTCCGTGGCTCGCGGCGGCGGCGTCGAGGACTCGACCGAAGCGGGTGAAGCGGCGCTCGCCGCCGACGGCGCGCGGCCGAGGAGCCGCGGACCGAACGTCATCGCCAACGCGAGCGTCACGGCGAAGCCCACGGCGCCGAGGACGAGAGGCATGAGCGAACGCTCTCGCGTCGAGAACGCGGGGCTCGCCATCGGCAAGCGCGGAGGCGGCGCGGACGGGAACGACACCGGAGGGATCGACGCCGGTTGCGCGTGCGGAGCCGCCGGCCCGACGACCACGTTCGTTGCGATGGGATGGGGCTCCTGCGACGCCCACAGCGTCGTCGCAGCGTCGTCGCCGGCCGCGCCCCGCTCCGTGCGAGCGCTCGAAGAAGAGGCCGCGAGCGCGACGCGCCTCCGCGCGAGCTGCTCGAAGCGGGCCGCGGGATCGGACGAGAACGACGCGAGCCGCTCGGTGATCTCGTCGACGGAGCGGGGCCGGCGCTCCGGGTCGACCTCGAGGCACGCCTCGATCGTGGCGACCAGCGGGCGCGGCAGGCCGGCGAGCGTCTCCGTGATGGGAGCGACGTTCGGCGAGAGGCCGGAGATCATCCAGTGGAGCAGGCCACCGACGGCCCAGACGTCGGCGCGCGCGTCGACGCCCCGTCCCTCGCGCTGCTCGGGCGCGACGAGCACACCGGCGGCGGACGCTCGCAGCGAGCGCGCCGCGCTGTCGTCCTCGCCGAGCGCGAAGATCTCCACCGGCTCGCCGGGCACGCGCGGCCAGGTGGTGCGCACGCGATGGATCCCGAGGTCCCCGTGCACGACGCCGTTCGCGTGGGCGTTCGCAAGCGCATCGCAGACGTCGAGCGCGATGTCGACCGCGTCGGTCACGGCGAGCGGCCCGCGATCGCGCAGGATGGCCGCGAGCGACCGCTTCCTCGTGCCGTCGCTCTCCCTTCCCGAGGATTGTCGCGGAGTTGAGGCGAGCACCATACGCCCGAGCGTGGCGTAGCACGAGCATCGGCCCTGTCCGCTTGCAACTGCGTCTCGCGCGCCACTCCTCGAGATCCAAAGGGATTCCGCGGGGATGAGCCCGAACCCGGGTGCAGGACGCCGTTGGCGGCCGCAGCGATCCTGAGCTATCTCGTGCCCCATCGTGGCTCATCCGAACTTCGACCGGCTCCGACAGCTCTACGCTGCCAAGCCCGCCGTGCTCGCTCCGCTCGAGGACGTCTCCGACGTCGTGTTCCGGCGCCTCTGCCGCAGCCTCGGGGCGGAGATCACGGTCACGGAGTTCGTCAACGTCGAGGGCCTGCTGCGCGGGTGCCGCAACGCGCGTCGGAAGATCCAGCTCGCCGAGGACGACGTGCTCACCGGGATCCAGATCTACGGCTCGGATCCGGTGCGCCTCGCCGAGGCGGCGCGGTTCGCGGAGCAAGCCGAGCCGCTGTTCATCGACATCAACTGCGGCTGCTGGGTCCCGAAGATCGCCGGCCGAGGTGCCGGCGCGGGATGGCTCCGTGATCCGGCCGCGATGGTCGCGATGGCGAAGATGGTCGTCTCGAGCGTCTCGCTGCCGGTGACCGTCAAGACGCGCATCGGGTTCGGGCCCGAGTCGCACATGCCCATCGTCGATCTCGCCCGGCGCCTCGAGGACGCCGGCGTCGCCGCGATCACGATCCATTGTCGGACCGCGCAGATGGGACACTCCGGCGCAGCCGACTGGAGCTGGGCGAAGCGTGCGCAAGAGGTCGTCTCCATCCCCGTGCTCGTGAACGGCGACGTCCGCTCCGCCGAGGACGCCAAACGCGCCATCGAGACGACCGGGTGCGCGGGCGTCATGATCGGACGCCGCGCCATCGAGCATCCGTGGATCTTCCGCGAGGTGAAGGCGTACCTCCGTGACGGCGTCCTCCTTCCCCCGCCGACGGACCAAGAGCGCATCGAGCTCTGCAAGCGCCACCTCGTCGCGAACGTCGAGGCGCGCGGCGAGCCGCGCGGCGTCCACTGCACGCGGCGGCACCTCTCCGGGTACCTCTCCGGCCTGCGCGGGGCCGCGCAGCTCCGTCGCGAGCTCAACATGTGCGACACGCTCGAGGGCTGCCTCGCGATCCTCGACGGCTGGCTCGCGCGCGCGGCCGCCTGAGCCTTCGCCCTCCGCGCGCGCTCAGTCTTCCGCGTCGGCCTCCACGTCGAAGGAGGCGCGCGACCGACTGCGCCGCTCTTCGCGTCCGACCTTCTTCATCGCGAACGAGATGCCGGACTGCAGCGTCGCGAGCGTCGTGATGCCCTCGAAGCTCGTCCCGAGGCTCACGAGCGTCTGGGCGACCTCGGGGCGCATGCCCGTCACGATCACGTCGGCGCCGACGAGCCGGACCGCGCGCGCGGCTCGGATGAGCGCGTCGGCGACCTGCGTGTCGACGGTGGCGACGCCGGTGATGTCGATGATCGCCGTATGCGCGCGCGTCTCGATGACGCCCGTGAGCAGCGACTCCATGATCCGCTGCGCACGGGTGCCGTCGATCGTGCCGATGAGCGGCATGGCGACGATCTCGGAGGTGATCGGGATGAGCGGCGTCGACAGCTCGGCGAGGGTCGCCGCCTGCATCGCGATGACCTCCTCTTGCAGGCGCTGCCGCTCGGTCTCCTCCCGCCGTCGATCCGTGACGTCGATCCCGAACGAGATCAGCTCGACGAGCTTTCCGTTCTCGAACCGGTGATACGAGTTCCACGCGACGATCCGGTGCTCGCCCGTGTGCGTCCGGATCGTCATCTCGTAGTCCTTGACGTTGCCTCCGGAGCCCGCGATCCGGAAGTACTCCTCGACCTGCGCCCAGAGCTCGCCGGGATAGAGGATCGGCAGGAGCTTCTTCCCCTTGGCCTCGTCGGAGGTCATTCCGATGATCTTCTCGCAGGCGGTGTTTCCGTAGATCAGCTCGCCGTCGGGCGTGAGGCGCGAGACGATCGCCGGAGCGCTCTGGACGACGTGCTTGAACACGTCCCGCTCCTCCTCCGCAGCGGCGAGTCGGCGCTCGAGCTCCTCCACGCGCTGCCGTAGCGCAACGAGCTCGCTGGAACTGGACGTGCTGGCGTCGTCGTGCATCTACACCTCCGCAATCTCCGATCAGGAGCATGCAGAACATGAAACCCCGGAAGCCGACCGACGGCCCGAGCCCCCCTCTGACATGCTCTCCTGGTCTACACGAATTTGACGATTAAGTCGCGCACCTTCGAGCGAGATTCGGACGGAGAGCTTTTCCGGATGATCGTCAGGGCTCCAGAGTTCCCGGCTGGAGAGTCACTGGATTTGGGATCGGAAGCGTAGTTTCCGTGCACGAGGATCACCTGGAAGGGTGAGATTGAGACGGGAGACGTCGCGGAGGAAGTTGGCAATCGCCTGAGCCTCCCTTCGGGTGGAGGCCGGTGCGAGGTCGATGGTCAGCGAGGTGGTGTTGACGCGGAGGCGTCCGGGCGAGCGGAAGATGTTCGCCAGGAGCTTCTTCGCCTCTCGGGGCTTCGCCGAGTAGCGGGCGAGCATCTGGGCAAGGTCGCTCTCGGCGTTCGCGCATGCAATGCGGATGGTGTCGACGATGAGCTTGCGTCGCCCGTCGTGTCGAACGAGCTTGCCAGCGAGCTCGGTGTCTCCGACGCGGGCGTACTTGGGAACGGACGGACGAAGAGCATCGATCTCGCGCTCCTCCTCGAGCGCGGCGTCGAGCTCGCGAAGCGCCCGCTCGTAAAGTGGGTGTCCTTCCTCGTAGCGGGCAAGAATGCAACGCGCCTCGCCTTCACGGACATTCGCTGCCCGGCGAGCGATGTCGAGCCGCCGGCGTGCGGGATTCGGCATCACTTGGTTCGGATCGACAGGGCTCACCTTCCGTGCGTCGAGGTGATTGATGCCCCACCGCTCGTTGCCGTGCTTGAAGGCGTTCTCCTGGCGCCACCGCCCGCGGAGGATGGCGATCACTTGCTCCGGCGGAAGCGATGAGTTGGTGAGCAGATTCGCCTGTCGGTCCTCTTCGTCGAGAACCGAGATGCGTCGCACCCGTCCACGTCCCTTCTTCAGGTTCGTACGCGACTCGGTGAAGCGAAGCGTTTCGGCGTCATCGCCCTCTCCGAACGTGACGGAGCATGTGAAGGCGCTCTTCGGCAAGCGCGGGTATGGTGCGCGCTCGTACGTCACGAACTCGCAACCTTCATCGCGCAACATCGCCATCGTCTCTGGGAAGGCTCCGCCGCGATCGAACGCGAGAAGCAGCCGATCCTCGTCGCCGACGACGGCGCGAAGCTGATTCACTATGGGCATCAACCACTGAGGCAGCGAGTCGTGCGATGGCACGTCGATCCGGAACAACGGCCGCCCGTCTACGTCATGGACGTAATAGTCGCTCACGCCGGGGACGGCGCGCTTGTCCTGCATGCGCCAGCCCTTCCGGATGACGTGCTTGCCGGTGTACGGCCGGAGATGATTGTCGACGTAGAAAACGCCTGGCACGCCGGCCGCGAGCTCGCGATCTGCATCGAGGTACCGACGCAGCATGGCGAAGTGGAGGCCGACGCCGCCGAGGTCAGCGCTGAGATCATCCATCAGCGCGCGGAGCGAGTCGGGGGATGGAACGGACGTCGACCGGAGAAGAAGCTTGGCCGTGGGCGTACGGAGTCGACGCACGCCCTCGAGCGCTCGCTCGCCGATCGCGAACGCGGCGATGGTCGCGTCGATGCCGACCCGAACGAGCTCGAACGGCGCCCGGTTGGCGGCGATCGTCTCTGCGGCCTTGTAGAGCCCGAGCTGAGCCACCATGGCCATCAGCAACCAGGTGCCGAGGTGCTGAACGAAGGCGGTGCCCCGAACCCCTTCACCGAGGCCCGCGGTCTCGGTAGATGGAGCTTCCACGTCGCCGCTCGTCGTCGGGAGCATGTCGATTCCAGGTAGCTTCAGAGTCCGCGACTCTGAGGAACCGAGTGGAGTGGACGACGCAGGCTGCTCGGACCGTCTTGCTCTCCACGCGCGATAGGCGCGCGAGATGGTCGACAGCGATCCGACCTTCAGCTGCTCGTGTGCTTCGCGGGGGCGAACACCTCTCGCGAAGAGCCGCTCGAGACGTCCGACGTCGCGCTCGCTCAGGCGTCGCGGCCCTCCGCTCCGCCCCGGGCGAAGGGCCTCGAGGCCGCCCTCCGCGTATTGCCGACGAAGCTGGCGGAGTCGCTCTGTCGAGATGCCGAATGCATCCGCGAGCCGACCGAGATGGCAGCGCGGATCCTCGGCCAGCTGGACGAGGATCGCGTTTCGCTCGAACTGCTCGCCGTCCTCGAACGAGCCGATCAAGGTGCCACCCATGAAGACCAGCGTCGTCGAGCCGCGCTGCACGACGGATCCACGCGCGGAGAACCACCGCGTGACGGGTGAGTCGACCGTGGCAAACGGCAGGCTCGACGTCTTCGCCATCACGCGGCGAAGATGACACGAGTCGCGGCCGGTTAACAGCAGAATTTATTGCATGATGCAAGTAGCGGACCAGCGTCCGCTCGGGGCGGCGCTCCGGGAAAATCGCAACCAGTCCTGACCGTCGTCCGGGCCTGCTTCGGCCGAGAAAACGGCGGCGGAGCGCCGTTACCCAGTTACGGCTCGGGAACTCTGGCGCCCGCAGAATGGGTCGATTACCCAATCTCCCGGCCTGCCGTAGCGTCGAAGCACCCGCTGCGGAAACGCAAGCGGGTACATAGTGAAGTATGGGCAAACCGCGTTTAGCGCCTCTACGCTCATCACGCCCCGTAGCTGCTAGCGATAGCGGCAGATAGAAGCTCTCGGACCGAGACGTCGCGTGGGATCGATCGCCCGAGACTTCTGGTGGCTGAAGACTGGTAACCCGCCCAGCTGCGCAATCGGTTCACGGCCTCAGCTTGGATCATCGCTGAGCGAAAGGCTCAACTTCGCATACTTTCAACAATTGCCGAGTTACGTCAACGTCCTTTCGTGCACGACGCCAAAGGCACCTAGCTCCAGTGGTCGCGAAGGGCTCGATGCCTCGGTTCCTGGCGTCGTGAGACTCGGACAACTTGACCTGTAGCAAGCTGCTCGCAGTGGAGCGGTCGGGATCGGCAGAGGCACGCGCGAAGGTCGAGCACGGCCATGAGTAAGTCCCCCCGCGCTGCTGCCGTTGCCGCGCGATACCGAGACTCCCGCGCAGCGTTCACATCGTAACGCTTGGCGCCCAGGTCTTCGTCAGCTCGGCGCCCGTCGACATGCGAGCTACTTCTTGGTGCCCTGATAGCCAAAGTCGTGACGCGCTGAGGGTTCCCCCTGAGGTAACGAACCGATCGTGGGCGATGGCACGCGAGCCTCGAGTCGCGCCGCCGTCGCCGCGGCGGCCGCGCGCCGAACGAGCTCGCCCTGGCGCCTCCTCCCCCTTCCCGCTTCGACCATATGCCAGGCCCGCGGGCTTGCGGCAAGCCCGGGGGCCTGCCGCAGAGTATCCGCCGCGCGCGAGGGCGCAGAGAGCGGAGGGTCGACGATGCGCGACGAGTCTGGACGCAATGGGGCGATCACGGAGCACGCCGTGGTGATCGCGGGCGGAGGGCCGACAGGCATGATGCTGGCGGCCGAGCTCGCGCTCGCGCGCGTCGACGTCGCCGTCGTCGAGCGGCGCGTGAACCAGGAGCTCCCGAGCTCGCGTGCAGGCGGGCTGCACGCCCGCACCATCGAGGTGCTCGATCAGCGCGGCGTCGCCGAGCGGTTCCTCTCGCAGGGACGGATCGCTCAGGTCGCGGCTTTCTCCTTCATCCCGCTCGACATCGGCGATTTCCCGACCCGGCACAACTACGGGCTCGCGCTCTGGCAGAAGCACATCGAGCGCATCATGGCCGAATGGCTCTCCGAGCTGCCGGTCACGACGTACCGCGGGCACGAGGTGACGGGATTTTCGCAGCACGACGGCGGCGTCGACGTCGCGCTGTCCGACGGCCGAACGCTGCGCGCGAAGTACCTCGTCGGATGCGACGGCGGTCGCAGCCTCGTCCGCAAGACGGCGGGGATCGATTTCCCGGGGTGGGACGCGTCGACGAGCTGGCTCATCGCCGAGGTCGAGACGACCGAGGAGCCCGCGTGGGGGATCCGCCGCGGAGAGCGAGGCGTCAACGCGATCGGCAAGCGGGAAGACGGCCGAGCGGGCATCGTGCTCGTCGAGCCGGAGGTCCGCAAAGGCGAGGAGCCGACGCTCGACGAGCTCCGCGCCGCGCTCGTCGCCGTCTACGGGACGGACTTCGGCGTCCGCAATCCGACCTTCCTCTCGAGGTTCACGGACATGGCCCGGCAGGCGGCGACCTACCGCAAAGGTCGCGTGCTCCTCGCAGGCGACGCGGCCCACGTGCACTCGCCCTCGGGCGGACAGGGGCTCAACATCGGCATCCAGGACGCGGTCAACCTCGGTTGGAAGCTCGCGCAGGTGGTGAAGGGCATCTCGCCCGAGAGCCTCCTCGACACCTATCACGCCGAACGTCACCCCATCGCCGCGCGCGTGCTCCGCCTCACCTTGGCGCAGACCGCGCTCGGCCGCGGCGACGATCGCACCGAGGCCCTGCGCGAGACGATGGCCGACCTGCTCGGGATGGAAGAGCCGCGCAAACGGTACGCGGGGATCATGTCGGGCCTCGAGGTCCACTACGACCTCGGTGACGGCCACCCGCTGCTCGGGCGTCGCATGCCCGATCTCGATCTCTCGACCGAGAGCGGCACGCAGCGCGTATTCACGCTGCTTTACGAGGCGCGGCCGGTCCTCGTCAATCTCGGTGAGCCCGGCGCCCTCGACATCGGACCGTGGGCGGATCGGGTCCGGCGCATCGACGCCCGTTACGAAGGCGCGTGGGAGCTTCCGGTGCTCGGCGCGGTCTCCGCTCCAGCGGCCGTGTTGATCCGCCCCGACGGATACGTGGCCTGGGTCGGCGACGGCACGGACCGTGGCCTTCACGACGCCCTCGCCAAGTGGTTCGGACCGCCGGCGATGGCATGACGTGGGCCGACTTGGCGTGGCCGGTCAGCGAAGCCAGTAGCGCGCCAGTCGGATCACGCCCGCCGTGCCCCTCGACTCGACGCCGAGGACGAACAGCTCGCGTCCGTCCTCGACGAGCCGACGTCTTGAACCTCACGACGCCGGCGTCGGCACCACGTCCGGATCCTCACCGACGCACGCGAAGACGGCCAGCGACGTCGACGTGAGAAGGATCCCGAACGCGGGAACCGCACGCTGGCGAAGAGTCTGCATGGAGCGGTCTGTCTCGCGAGAGCGCGCGGTTGACCGGCGAACGGCCCGTTTGCTTGGCTCGTCGCCGTCTCGCTCTCCGCCCTATCCGCGACCGCGTGCTTCGGCGGCCTGGAGAATCCCAAGGCCCAGATTCCCTTTCCAGGGGACGTCCCGCTCGTGTTGATCAACCAGACGGACGTGACGATCCGGGATTTCATGATCACCGAGGGGAGAGACAGTTACGGGCGACGCCGCGCGCACATCGTCGCGAGTGGACAGGTGAGCTCGGACTACAAGAAGTACGGGACGCCCATCCCGCCGGGCGCACGCCACGAGGTCCGCCTCGCGCCCGGCACCTACGCCCTTCGCGTGGAGGGCCAGACCCCGCAGAGCACCAGCCGCAGATACAACGACGAGACGTTGCTCTCGAACTACGTCGTCGAGCTCCAGGGACCGACCGAGATCGTCGTCTACATCAAGGACAAGCCGTCCGAAGAGCCGACGCCCGGGTTCAAGCGGTTCGTCGAGGTCTCGTGGTCGGAGACGGTTCGTCAGAAGAGCGCCGCCGAAAAGGCGGCCGCCGCGCAGGCGCGCGAGGCCAACTACAAGGCGTGCGTCGCGCAGATTCCGCCGAAGAACGAAAAGCCGGCGCCTGGACGGACCCGCGCCGACGGCAAGTGGACGTGCATCATCGGAGGCGAGGCCACGGGCACCAACTTCGTGAACCTCGCCCAGCTCGCCGACGGGAAGATCACGGCGACGGTCACGGGCACCGACCGGAACATCTCGTGGGAGGGCGCCGTCGTCGGCGACGAGGTGCGGTTCCGATACGCGGGCTTCGACGCCATCGGCGGCAAGCTGAAGCTCGATCCGGGCGGTCGTGCCATGAGCGGCAACGGCTTCACCTTCACGGACGACGGCCGCTGCATGCGCTGGACGCTCACCTGCACCAAGCAGTGAGGCGGGTCTCCGGACCTTCGCTCAGCGCATCTCGATGGCGCCGGGGGCGCCGTCGTCGAGCCTGAACGTGATGGTCTTCACGAACGGCTCCGACTCGCCCGGAGCCTCGTCACGGAAGCCCTCGATCTCGAGCACGTACGTGCCGCCCTTTTCGGTGAGCGACACCGAGCTCAACGCCGCGACGTCGAGATCGAGGTCGTAGACGGCGGACCAAGGGTGCACGTTCAGGGCCAAGAAGAGGTGATCGCCGTTGAGCGCCGGATCTCCGGCGGCGAGCTCGTAGACCGACGCGACGACGTCGCCGGCGCTCTTCGTCGTGACGTCGAAGGCGAGCGCGGTGAAGTTGGCATCGGCCTCCGTGCTCGGAGCGATGCGCGCTCGCGAGCCGTCCGATTCCGCGACCACGACGCCTTCGATCTTGCCGGCGTCGTCCAGCACGACCTCCACGGTCGCCTCGAAGGGTCCGGACACGATGTCGCCGTCCTCGTTCATCGTGTCCTGGAGACCTTTGATTGCGTACTTCCCGCCCCCGAGCGATTCGACGGACTCGAGATGCGCGATGTTCAGCCCGAGATCGAACATCGCGCCGTCGTAGGGAAACGCCGAGACGCTCATCCAGAGCCAATCACCGTTCATCGCAGGGTCGCCGCCGAACGCCTCGTAGACGCGGACGGCGAAGGGATCGTCCGACGGAACGTCATGAACGGCCGCCACACGCCCGAGCATCTGATGCGCGGGATCGGTCGACGGCTGAATCGTGACGGAACGGGCGGACTCGACGTTCTCGACCGCGGTGACGTCGTTTGCGTCGGCGCCGGAGAGCGCGCAGCCAGTACCGAGAACGAGCCCGACGAGAGCGAGGGGGAGGATGCGAGCGACCATGACGACATTCACCTACAGCACCCTCCATGCCGCGCCCCGGCATCGCCCAACAACAGGAAATCGTTGGGATGTGGACGAGCCGGCCCTCGCCATCGCACGGCTCGACGACGATCCGTGGCGGTCGCCTGACCGGCTCGTTGTCGATCCGGAAGAGGACACGCGAGAACGCATCCGTAAACGCGTCCAGAAGAGCTCCGAAGAACACGCGCCGCCATCACGACCGACGAGCGCGGCCGCATCTTCGTCGCCGACGACGCGCGCAAGCGCATCGTGCGCGGGGACGACTGCCGGGGCTCGACCCGAAGTTGTTCGAGCCTAACGACATCTCCCAGGTGACGGACATGGCTGCCGTCGGACCGGTCCGCGGGACCGTCGGAACGCCCTGACGCGCGTCCGTCGTCGTTCCCCTGACACTCGACCGCGCCGGGGATCCGAGCTCGGCCCGGTTGTCTTCGCGCACCGTTCCGTGGCCCGAAACGACGAACGCGAGGCGCCTCTCGAAGGCTAACCTCGCGTCCTCACTTCAGTTGCGCGGGTAGGATTTGAACCTACGACCTTCGGGTTATGAGCCCGACGAGCTACCAGGCTGCTCCACCGCGCGTCACGTCCACTCGGTGAACCGAGTCGGAACACGCGCTGAAATAGTCCTCTCTTCGACCCAGGTCAACCCCTCATGCGAACGCCGCGGACGAGATCGCGGAAGCACGTGAGCTCCACGATACACTCTCGGGAGGAGCGGGAGGGGTGGAGCCATTCCGGAACGAGATCGCAGCGGCTCGAGAGCGCGCGAAGCGTGCGGAGATCGAGCGCGACGAGCTCCTGCGTGAGGCCGCAGATCTTCGTGCGCGCCTCGCGAGCATCGCGGCCGAGAAGCGTCCTCCGAGGCCGAAGGCGGCGATGGTCGTCTTCGCGATCGTGACCTTCGCGCTCTTCGGTTGGGTCGTCGCGCGGATCCTCGTCCCACGGTCGTGGCTCGACCCATCGCCGGAGGACGCCGAGCCGAACGGCCGCGTGATCGGCTGGACGGCGTCGGGAGCGGAGCGATGACGAAGCCGGATCCCGACGACTTCAAGAACGAGCTCGAGGCCGCCCAGGCGCAGGCTGCGCGCGCCGAGCGCGAGGCGGCCGAGGCGAAGCGCGAGGTCGAAAGGCTTCGCGCGGAGGTGGAGAAGGCCGCCGACGCCCCCGCGTCGAAGCCTCGGGTTCTGCCGTGGGTCGTCCTCTGCGTCGCCGCGACCGCGCTCGGGTTCGGCCCGCAGATCGCGCATGAGCGACGGCAGGCGGCAGAGAATCGAGCGCAAGCAGCCGCCGCCGCGAGCGCCGCGCGAGCGGCCAGGATCGCCGAGGCACGAGCGCGACCGCTGCTGTCCTTCGAGGAGCAGCGGCGCTTCCCGGGCGCGAACGGGGTCTTCGCGCGCACGCACGGAATCATCGGCGAGCACGGCGTCGTGTTCCTCCCGACCCTGCATGATTTCAAGCCGAGCTTCCTCGCGACGCTCGGCGAAGAGCGGACTCCCTTGAAGGAGGTGTTCGCGGCGAGGCTCGTCGACGCCGACTCCCATCGCTTCTACGTCGTCGTGGGCTCCGGCGGCGCCGCGGCCGTTCGCAGGTACGGCACGGCGAGCCCTGGCGAGGAGGCGTGGACGATCGAGCAGACCGGCGTCGACACGACGCTGCTCGCAGTGACTGCCCACGACGACGGGCGCGTGTTCGCCGTCGGCGAGCACGGCACGATCCTCCGTCGCGATCCCTCTCTGGGCTGGTTGAGAGAGAGCTCGCACGTGAGGGAGACGCTCCGCGCCGTCGCCGTCACGAGCAGCGGGCGCGTCGTCGCCGCAGGCGACGACGGCGTCGTGCTCGAACGCGACGCCGGAGGCGACTGGGTCCGCCTCCGGTCTCCGGCCGATGCGACGTTGCGCGCAGTGGTGCCGATCGGCGACGTCGTCTTCATCGCAGGCGACCACGGCACGCTGCTCCGACTCGACGGCAGCGCGTTCAGCGTCTTTTACCCGCCCGTGAAGGACGACTTCGTCGCGGCGCTCCCGGACCTCACCGGGCTCGTCCTCGCGACGCGACAGGGCACGGTCGTGACCTTCGAGCCCGCGTCGCCGCTGCGCCAGTGGTCGATCGCCGACGTCGCCCCCGGCGAGGAGATCGTCGGGCTCTCGAGGAGCATCCTCCAGGCCTTGGTCGTCACCCGGTCGGGCCGCACGTTCCTCGGTCGCCGAAACTGATCGCCCCGAGCGATCGTGCCCAGCGCCGCTCGACCGGTCCGCGATACGATTCCCGAGATGGCGTCCGTGAACGAAGCGAGACCGGCTGCGCGCGGATACGCGGACGCCGTCGCGCTTCCACTCGACGTCGTCCGCGCCGGCGTGCTGCGCCTGCTCGGCAGACCGGGCCGCGTGCTCTTGTCCGATCGCTCCGCGCGCGTCGCCACGTACGCCGCCGTCGGCCTGCTCGCGTCGCTGCTCCTCGCGTCCTTCGCACCCGTGTGGACGTTCGCGCTCGGTCCGATCATCCTCGGCGTCCCTCACCTCCTCGCGGACGTGCGCTACCTCGTCGTGCGTCCGGGCCTGCACCGCCGCACCGCGCTGGCCGTGTCGGTGGCCGCCCCGCTCGTGATCGGGACGTTCGAGCAGAGCGCCGCGATCGGCCTGTCCGCGGGGCTCGGAGCGATCGCCTTCGCGCGAGCGTCGCTTCGTCGCAAGGGCGTGCTCCTCGCCGCGTGGGTGCTCGTCGTCCTCGCCGCAGCGAAACACGACTACGAGGCCCTGCTCGTCGTCGTCCACTTGCACAACTTCGTCGCCGTCGCGCTGTTCGTGGCGGCGTTCGCGCGCTCGCGGCGCGTGGGGATCGCCGCCGCGATCGCGTCGATCGCCATGTCGGCGGCGCTCGTCGGCGGGGCGCTCGACGACGTCCTCTTCCGCTTCACCGCACGGGCGACCGGGCCCGCAACCGCGGCCGACCTCGCCTGCATGATGGATACGCTCGCGCCGGTCACCGATCCGATCCTCGCGCTCCGACTCACGACGCTGTTCGTCTTCATGCAAGGCGTCCACTACGTCCTCTGGCTCCGCGTCATCCCGGACGAGGCTCGGGAGCGCCCGGGGATCCGCTCGTTCGCCTCGTCGATCCGCGCGCTCGAGCGCGATTTGGGCAAGGGCCTCCTCCTCCTCTTCGCCCTCGGGACGCTCGCCGTGGCGGCGCGCGCGACGACGTCGCTCGAGGCGGCTCGCCTGCTCTACCTCCGCGGAGCCTCCTTCCACGCCTGGCTCGAGATCGCGTTCGCGCTCCTCCTCGTCGCCGAAGGGCGCGCGGCTCTGCTCCGGAACCCGCGTTGATCCTCGATCCCGACTACGTGCTCGCCTGGGCGCGAGCGTTCGCGTTCACGCAGGTCGTCGAGGCGCCGATCTACCGGCGGGCCCTTCGCGTCGCGTGGTGGCGAGCGCTCGTGCCGAGCGCGATCACGCATCCCTTCGTCTGGTTCGCGTTCCCTCTCCTCTCCAGCGAGCTCGACTTCGGATGGACGCTCGCGATGGCGCTCGCCGAGGTCTTCGCCTGGCTCGTCGAGGCCGCGTTCTTCGTCGTCACGAAGCCGCGTGTGCGGACGGGTCGCGCCCTGCTCGCGTCGCTCGCGGCGAACGGCGCGAGCCTCGTCCTCGGCCTCACGAGCCGAGCGCTGTTCGGTTTTCCCTGAGGCGCCGTGCAGCAGCAGCGGGCCGGCGAGCGGTCGGGCGAGCCCCGGAGCCTTCGCCGCGTGACGTGGCGGTGTGAGAACCAGCACAACGACGACGCGCGGGGTGTATCATCGCCCGACCATGTCGGTGGACGACGAACGCGGCAAGCCTCGGGTCGTGACGGCGAAGGTCGCCCCGATCCCCACGCCCGAAGGATTCATGACCGCGGCCGCGAAGATGTCGCTCGCCGACGTCGCGCTCGCGCTCCGCGACGAGCAGCTGCAGGCGAAGGTCATCCACTACAAGGCAGACCTCGCGACCAACGCCGAGCTCGACGCGATCACCGCACAGGTGATCAGCGAGCTCCACAAGCTCCAGGCTGCGGCGCGCGCGGCCTCGCCGTTGAGCCGCCCGACCCTGGCCACCGATCGCGTGCGGCTCGAGGCGGAGCTGATTCAGAGCCTGACCGAGATGCTCGGTCGCATCTTCCGCCCGGGCAAGCTGGTGACGCTCATCGAGCGGAAGCTGAGCGAGGTCGCCAAGCGCTTCGCTCGCCTGTTCTTCGCGAGCGAGCTCGCCGACAAGCTCCACGCGTCCAAGGACGAGCCGAAGGCGATGCGCTTCGCGGATCAGGCGCTCTACCACGCGCTCCACCGCTGCCAGGCCGAGATCTTCGACCTGCTCGAGTCGTTCCAGTACGTGCAGCCCGACGTGAAGAGTCGTGCGAAGGACATGTACCTCACGCTCGTGAAGAACATGCGGAACGACTTCTTGTCGCGCACGACTCCCGAGCTCAACGCGCTCGTGAAGTACCTCAACGCGGCCCTGACGCAGTTCTTCACCCAGGAGCTGCCTCCGGCGCTCGGCGAGCTGGCGAAAGAGACCGTGCGCGAGGCGCGCCTCGCCGACTCGCCCGGATCGGCCGGATACAAGATCAGCGTGTCGAGCTTCCCGCGCTTCCGGCAGGCGTTCGAGCGGAGGTTCATGCAGCGCCTCGTCCCTTACGTCGAGGACGAGATGCTCCGGCGCGTGCGCGAGAGCATGTCGCAGTTCCGCTCGGAGACGATCCGCCTCGTCGCCGATCCGGCGATCTTCAGCGACGTCTGCGCGGTCATCTGCGACGCCGTCTACGACACCCTCTACAACGACGGCTTCCTCGACCTGCCGCCCGACTGGCGCCGGCGGCTCGCCGCCGGCGAGTGACCCGACGACGTCGCGTCAGCCTCCGCGCGTCGACGCGCGACTGAAGCGGAAGCGCCCGACGTTCTCCCACCACTCGCGGTAGCGCGCCTGCGCTCGCTCGCGCTCGCGCTTCGGGAGATCGTCGTAGTACGCGAAGTACTCCTTCGTGATCTGCCGGAGCTCCTCGCTCGCCGCCGCGCGGAGCGCGCGGGTCTCGTGCATGAGCGAGTCGATCAGCCACTCGAGGCGATGGCGCTTCTTGTTGGCCTCCCACCAGGCCGTCCATCGCTTCACGTCGAGACCGAAGTCCTGTCGCGCCACCGTCACCAGCGCCTGTCGCGTGGCGGTGGTGATGTCGCTCGCGTCCTCCTCGAGCAGCGGCAGGAGCGCCTTGATCGCGAGCGGCTCGCGCGTCTCGCCGAGCGCCTCGATCGCCAAGAGGCGGCGGTTCGCGGGCTCGCGGCGATCGCTCGCGATCATCCCGAGGCGCTCGACGACCGCCATGCCGTGCGACTCCGCCAACGCGCGAGCGGCGGCGCGGGCGACGCGACGGACCTTCGCCTCCTCGTCGAAGACGCGGCTGATCACGGGATCGATCGCGTCGGCGTAGACGAGCTCGGTGAGCAGGTACGTCGCCCAGAAGCGGCACTCGACGTCGGGCGACTCGACGTGCGAGAGGACGAACGGGAGCGCCGTGCGGCGCTGGCTGGCGATCAGCCGGATGATGGGCCCGCACTCCGCGACGCGGGGGAGGATGCCCGAGACGAGGCGGTCCTCCTCCATCGTGATCGGGCCGGGGAAGCGCGCCATGATCGCAGGCATCGCGTATCCGCCCGCGCGAAGAAGAGCCGTCTCGGCCTCTTCGTCGGAGCCGGCGAGGACGCGGTCGACCAGCGTGACGTACTCGCTCGCGACGTCGACGATCACGCTCGGCAGCACGCGCGAGTGATCGCTCCGCGACGACGGAGGCCGGTGCGCCGGGACGCTGACCTGCTGCTCCGACGGAGGCATCGGCTTCGGCTCGGGTTGCGGCGGGAGCGGCGCCGGCTCGCCTTTCCGTTGCGCGAGGGCGAGGACCGGCTCGGCGGCGCTCGGCGTGGGAGCGACATCGGCATCCTCGATGACCGGCGGAGCGACCGGCGTCGGGTCCAGGTCCGGTGCCGGGAGCGGGCCCACGGGCTTGATCTCGCTGTCGGGCGTCACCACGACGAGCGGGGCGACCGGCTCGGGGTTCGAGATGACGCCTTCGAGTGACGGCATCTCGCCGGCCACGAGGGTCCTCGAGAGGGACCCCGCCGCAGTCGCCGTGGCGCCCTGAGCCGGCGGCGGGCGATCGGCCTCGGGCGGTTGCGCCGGGCGATCGCTCGTGGAGGGGCTCACCTCCGTGATCGGCCGGATCGGGCTCGCGTTGATCGGGAGGATCGGCTGCGGAGAGACGTCCGTGATCGGGGCGACGCGCATCGGCGGCGGCGACTCCGCCTTCGGCGAGGCAGGCGTGCCGCTCGGTCCGCCGGACGGCTCTCGGGCGCGCCCCGCGAAGGACGGGTCGCGCGTCGTGTTCGGCGCCGACGACGTGGACTTCGAGAGCTGCGACGGAGGCCGGCTGTGGATGTGCGCGACGAGCTGGCCCTCCATCGAGTCCGGCGGAGGGAGATCGTCGGCGAGCACGTTGGGTCGCGACGGTGAGCCGAACTCGAGCGCGGGAGCCGTCGCGCGCTTGATCGCCGGCCTCGACTGGGACGACGGAGGTCGCCGCGACGCAACACCGACCGGCATGACGGGCCCGTCGTCGGGCTCCTCCCGCGGGATCGGCGCGCCGCTCGGCCGCCGCACGGCGAGGAGGTTCGGCGGCGGCGGGCGATCGCTGCGCACCGAGAGCGGATCGAGCGTCGTCAGCGCGGGCGTGGGCTCGCGCCGCGTCGGAGCCGCACGCGAGACCGGTCCCTCGAGCAGCTCGCGGATCGGCGGCGCGAGCTCCTCGGCGGAGGGCCGATCGCTCGCGTAGCCGGGCGTCTCCCCGACCGGAGGCGCGGACACCTGGGTCGGCGGAGGGGCGGTCTCGCCGAGCGACGGCGGCGGCTTCGGCGCCCCCGACGTCCGGGCGTCCGCTGCGCCTTTCAGCTTGCGCCTGACGATGACGCGCTCGAAGGCACCGGACGCCGCCTCGATGAGGTCGGAGACCTGCCGAACGCCGACATCGTCGATCCCGGAGGAGCCGCCGTCACCGAAGAGGAGCGCCACGACGCGCGTACGGACGATGATCGGCAGGACGATGCACTCGGTCGTCCCGTCCCTTCCGAGATCGGAGACGAGGATGGGATCGAGGCCTTCGCGGGACGGCACCGCTCGTACCGGCTTCTTCTCTTCGCGCGCCCTCGAGAGGAGGTTCGGGAGGTCGAGCGGGACGCCGATGCGCGCGACCTTGTCTCGCGAGGCCCCGTCCCCGAACGCGTCCCTGCCCTCGGCGATGTCTCCGTGGACGGTGAAGAGCGCGGTGTAATCGAAGAACTGACGTGCGAACTCGAACAGCACGTCGAGGATGACGTCTCGCTCGGCCGAGGCCTCGAGCTCGCCGAGCGCGACGTCGAGCGTCAGAGGTCCGCGCCTCCGTTTCACGGGTCGCGGGGGCGGGGCCTGCGACTTTCGCACGAACGTGCCCTCGGGCGGGGGCTTGGCTCGAGGCGCCTCGACCGGTTTCGGCGGCGGCGGGGGCGCACCGCTGGGCGGGCGGGGCGGCGGACGGAACACGGGGCTCGAGTCGACCGGCGGCGGGAAGGTGCTCGCCATGCGCGGCCCCTTGGTCACGATCTTGTTGATGAGCCGCGCGGTGCGCTTGTCGAACGGGACCCCATAATCGCGCGCGAGCGCCTGCCGGATGCGGAAGCTCGGCGCGATGCGCATCTCGATGGGCAGCGCGAGGGCGAACCCGAGCTCCTGCTCGGCGTCGCGCGAGAGCGGCTCGGCGACCGCGACCACCAGCGTCGCCCCGAGCTCCAACGGGAACAGCATTCGCTCCGCGGCGACCTCGGCGGCGACGAGTCGGAGGGCCTCCGCCGGGGCCTTGGGCAGCTCGCCGATCGGCGCCGGCGGAAGACCGAAGGACTCGGCGACCACCGGCATGAGCGCGGCCTCCTCGATCTGACTGACCTCGAGGAGGTTGGTCACGAGATCGCCCCCGTAGAGGACCTGACGTGCCAGCGCCTCCTCGATCTCGCGAATCGAAGCAATGCCGCGCTGAACGATGAGGGAGCTCAGAGACATAATGCGGCTGTGGCGAGCGACCTAGGGTCGCTTGCGGCGCCGGATGTGTCAACTTGAGCAGGCTTTTTCGCGGCTCAAATACGCGCGATCGTCCGCGTCCCGGTGCGCGCGAGATCCCCGAGATCGAAGTGGGCCTCGATCGCAGCCACGAGCCCGGCGACCGTATGCTCGGTCGCCGTGACGTCGACGCGGAGCCCCCGCTTGCGCGCCGTCTCCGTCGTGATGGGGCCGATGCTCGCGACGCAGGTCTTCGAGAGGAGCTCGGCGGCTCGGGACTCGAGGGCGTCGCACAGGTGCTCCACCGTGCTCGACGACGTGAAGGTGACGCAATCGATCTCCCCTGCCTCGAGCAAGGACACGAGGGCGTCGAGCAGCGGCCGGGGCGGTGACCGCGTCTCGTACACCGGAACGACGTCCACCTCGCACCCCGCCGCGCGCAGGGCCTCGGGTACGACCTCGCGGGCGACCGCCGCGCGCGCGACGAGCACCCGCGGCCGCGTACCGCCGAGCGCGGCGACGAGCTCCTCCGCCAGCCCCTCACCCTTGTGCTCCTTCGGCACGAGGTCGGCCGTGAGCCCACACCGCTCGAGCGCGGCCGCCGTGCCGGGACCGATGGCGGCGATCTTCGCGCTCCCGAACGCGCGCGCGTCCTTTCCTTGCCGGCGGACCTCGGCCCAGAAGCGCTCGACCCCGTTCGCGCTCGTGAAGACGACCCATCCGTAACGAGAGCCGAGCTCGGCGACGGCCGCCTGGAGCGGGCCCGGATCGGCCGGCGGGTGAATCTCGATCATCGGGACGACGACCGGATCGGCCCCGTGCTCGCGGAGCAGCTCGGCCGTCTTGCCGGCCTGGTCCCGCGCGCGCGTCACGAGCACGCGCTTACCGAAGAGGGGCTTGCGCTCGAGCCACATGAGCTCGGTCATGCGCGCCGAGCGAGCACCCACCACGAGCACGACCTTCTGCGCCTTCGGGCGCGGCAGGAGCGGCACCTGCCCCAACGTCGTCTCCACGACCTGCTGCGTCGGGAGCGACACGTTCTCCACCACCGTCACGGGCTCCGCCGCCGGGCGGCCGTGGAAGACGAGCGAGCGCGCGGTCTCGCCGAGGCTGTCGGCGTCGCAGACGATCGCGAGCGTGTCCGTCGCGGTCGCGAGCTTGTCCCAGTCGTGCAGGCTCTCGTGCCCGTGGGTGACGCTCGCGAAGGCGATGCTCGGCGACGCGTCGCTCGTCCGCGTGAGCGGGATCCCCGCGAAGGCGCCGACCGCGATGAGCGGGCCGATCCCGGGGACGATCTCGATCGGCACACCGTGCCGTGCGACGGCAGCGCCCTCCACGTCGCCCGTCCCGAAGAGCAGCGGATCCCCCCACGTGAGTCGGACGACGTGGCGCCCCCGCCGAGCCTCGTTCGCGAGCATCTGGCCGACCCGCTCCGGCGTCATTTGCGCGTCGACGGGCTGACGCGGCGTGCCTTCCCGGACACGCGCGAGCACGTCCGGATGCACGTCGCGATCGAAGACGACGAGATCCGCGTCCTCGAGCACCTCGGCAGCGCGCACGGTGAGCAGCCGGGGATCCCCCGAGCCGGCGCCGACGAACGTGACCCTTCCTTCTCTCGTCATCGTCTCCTCATCGCGTGGGCTTCGTCATTGCTGTGGCGCGCACGTCGAGACGCCTGCACCGACGATCATCGAGCTCGTGGAGCCGACCTGCGTCACGGTGTCGTCGGACGGACGCCACCGGGTGACGCGCGTTCGGCCGTCCGGGGCGTGGAACATGTAGAAGTCGCCGCCCCAGAACGCGAACGCCCATCCCCTCCCCTGCACGACGTCGTCGAAGCGACGCTCGCCGATGACCTCGGCCGTCTCGGGATCGATCTCACCGATGTACGACGGCGGTCCATCGGGTTGCTTCTTGTAGAAGGCGAACAGGCGGCCGTCGCCGGTACCCGTGAGCTCGGCCTGCTCGATCGGAGGCCAGAAGTCGCCCACGACGGTCAACCGGAACGTGTCCGTATCGATCCGCGCGAGGCCCCCCGAGCCGCCGACCTGGTTGTCGTCGCCCGCCACGAAGAGCGTCTCCGTCGGGCCGATGTCGTTCGTGGCGAACCCCATGCCGAAGCGCGCAAAGTTGGACTGACGGGGGACGTACGGAGTCTCGATGCACGCGGCCGTCGCCGTGCTCACCCGGTAGATGCGCTCGTTGGTGAAGAGGACGTACGCGACACCACGGCGGTCGACCGCCATCGAGAACGGCGTATCACCGCTGCCCGCCGGACACGCGATCCTCCCGATGAGCCTGAACTGCCCCGTGGCGGGGTTGTAGCTCTGGAGCTCGTAGCTCTGCGTGATCGTGTAGATGAGGGTCGCGTCCGCGTCGGGACAGTCGCTGCGGTCGACGTCGGTCGGTGGCCGCACGTCGATCGGCGGCAGCGCATCCTCGAGGGACGAGTCCCTCCCGCCGTCGCGTCGTGGAAGCCTTCCACCGTCGGTCTCCGGCAGGGGCTCGAACTCGTCCCCCTCGACGAACAACCCCGTGCGCGACCCGCACGCGAGCAGCAGGAGAAGGAGGGAGACGCGGCGAGCCGCGCGGAGAGACCTTCGCATGTTCGTGAAGTGACCGAGACCAGGCGCGACGGGTCACGCGCGAGCACGCGGACCGGGGTTAGCGTCCCCCACCTCGTGCGCCGGCACAAGCGGTTTCCCCGCCGTCGCTCGCGTTCGGATCTCCGGATTCACCGCGAGGCGGGCCGGACCCGTCTTCTCGGAGAACGCGGAAGGCTCGAGCGATCGTCCGGTCCACGTGAAGACGGCCTGCGCTCCGTCGGCGGTCCTGCAGAGAAAGACGGGCCGGCCGCCTCGCTCCTCGAACGCCTCGACGGACGTGACCTTGGCCCGGGCGAGCGCCGTCTCGAGCGCGGCATCGCGGACCGTCTCGCCTCGGACGACGCGTGCGAACGAGAGCGGCGGCTCCTCGCCGAGGTGCCACGCCGCCGACGCGGTCACGAACAACATGCCGTCGGGTAGGCGCCGGAGCGTCATCTTGCCGACCGGAGCGATCTTCGCCGCCACCGGCCCCGCTCCCGCCGCCCCCTTTTCGCGCGGCACCGTCGGAGCGATGGCCGTCGCGCGCGGCCCTCCGCACCCTGCGGCGATCGTCGAGGCGAGAACGACGGCAGCGACCCTCACGAGGGTCGAGCCTACCCCCTTTCGTCTCCTCGCGAACGGCAGAGGGTGCGCGCGGCACAAATAGTTGCTCGTACTCTTTCTGGCGCTATGTTTTCGAGCATGGTCCCTCGCGCTCGCGCCGCTCTCGCCCTCGATGGTCTGTCGGTCGGCGACGCGTTCGGCCAGCGGTTCTTCGGCCCGCTCGCGATCGTCCTGGCGCACATCGAGGAGCGCAGGGTCCCGCCCGCGCCTTGGGCGTGGACGGACGACACCGCGATGGCGCTCTCCGTCTACGAGGTGCTGGTCGCGCGCGGGTGCATCGACCGTGACCTGCTCGCCCAAAAGTTCGCCGAACGCTACGTGGCGGATCCTCGGCGCGGATACGGCGCCTCGGCGCACGACATCCTGCGGAGCATCGCGCGCGGCGTGCCGTGGCGAGAGGCCGCCTCGAGCGTGTTCGGAGGCCAAGGCTCGATGGGCAACGGCGGCGCGATGCGGGCCGCCCCCATCGGCGCGTACTTCGCCGACGATCTCGACGCGGTGGTCACGAACGCACGCGCATCGGCCGAGCCGACCCACGCGCACCCCGACGGTCAGGCGGGCGCCGTGGCCGTCGCGGTCGCCACCGCCCTCGCGTGGCGCTCCCGCACGCGCCCGATGGGCCCGACCGAGCTCCTCCGCGCCGTGGCGGAGCTGACTCCGCCCGGGCCGACGCGCGAGGGCATCGAGCGCGCGGCCGCGCTGCCACTCGACTGCGACGCGCGAACGGCCGCCGCGACGCTCGGCAGCGGCGAGCGCGTCATCGCATCGGACACCGTGCCGTTCTCGCTCTGGTGCGCTGCGCGTCACCTCGGATCGTACGAGGACGCGCTCTGGACGACGGTGTCGGGGCTCGGCGATCGCGACACGACGTGCGCCATCGTCGGCGGCATCGTCGCGGTGGCCGTCGGGCCGGAGGGGATCCCGGCGTCGTTCCTCGCCGCCCGGGAGTCGCTCGAGCCCGTCCGTGCCACGGCGGGATGACGCGATCGCGAGCGTCCCGAGATCCGTCCCACGCGTCTTCGGGCTCGAAGCTCATGACGGCCGGACGAGGCCTCGAAATGCTCGGAGCGCGGCGCGCGGTCTGCTACGACGGTCCGAGGTGAGCGCGTCGGTGCTGGGCTGGCTCTTCGGTCGTCGTCGATCCCATGGTGCGTGGGCGAACGCGCCGTGCTTCCGCGGCCTCGACGCCAAGGATCTCGACCGCCTCGCGCCGCACGTCACCGAGCGCCGGCTCGCGGCAGGCGAAGCGCTCGTCGAGGAGGGCGCCCCCGCGACGTCGCTCTTCGTCGTGACGGAGGGCTCGCTCGAGGTCTCCCGGCAAGGCGATCACGGCACGGTGTCGCTCGGCTCCGTGAATCCGGGCGGGCTCGTGGGAGAGGTCGCGCTCTTCGATCGCGGACGGCGCTCCGCGACCGCACGCGCGAAGACGCCGGCCGTCGTCTGGGAGATCCCGTTCTCGTGCATCGACGGCACACGCGGCGGCCTCTCGGCCGAAGGCAAGCTCCGTCTCCTCACGGGGGTCGGCGCCGCGCTCGCGGCACGCGTCCGTGAGGGCGGCGAGGCCTCCGCCGCGGCGGCGCGGCGTGGCGAAGCGATGGGCCAGTTCTTGGTGTCCGTGATGACGCTGCAGTGCATCTACGCCATCACGCTCACCCTGCTGCCTCACGTCGACGACTACCTGCCCGCGAGCACGACCTACGTGAGCATCCCGCTCCAGCTCGTGTTCGGCGTCGGCGCGATCGGGTTCATCGTCCACACGCGCCTGCCGCTCCACCACTTCGGGCTCGGGCTCAGGCATCTCGTCGGCTCGATCGCGCTGTCGGCGGTCATCACCGGGCCGTTCTTGGCGGTGCTCACCGCGGTCAAATGGCTCGTCGTCCGCGCGAAGGGCGGCGGTTTCCGCGTCATCGAGAACCCCGACATCGCGGCGGTGGCCTCGGACCCACGCGTCCAGAAGCTCTTCGCGATCTACGCCGTCTCCTGCGTCGTCCAGGAGATCATCGTCCGGTCGGCCCTGCAGGCGAGCCTCCACTCGTTCTTGACCGGCAAGCGCGCCGAGCTGCACGCGATCGCCGTCTGCGCGCTCGTCTTCGCCACGAACCACCTGCACATGTCGCCGCTCTTCGCGGCGACCGTGCTGCTCCCCGGCCTGTTGTGGGGTTGGATGTTCGCCCGGCGACGGAACGTGGCCGGCGTCATCCTCTCCCACGTCGTCGTCGGCGCATACGTGTTCTTCGTCCTCGGGACGAACGTCGGCTGACGACCGTTCGAACGCTTCCATCGAAGGTCGTCAGCCGTCGACGCGCTGGTGGAACGTCAGATGTGGTCCCACGACACGCTCACCCACTTGCCGTTGTCGCACCGCTTGCCGGTGGTGGACCATCCGCCCGAGCGCCAGCACAGGCTGATGCCGTCGTGCTCCTCGAGGCAGTGGGTCGGATGCGCGAGGCAGTCCTCGCGCGAGATGTCGCGAACGAGGTGCGCCTTCGGAACGCAGAGCTTCGTCTTCAGGACCGAGATCGACTCGCCGGGCTTGCGCTCGACGTACCCGCGGCACGTGAAGCCTTCGTCGCAGCGGAACAGCTCCTCGTGCGTGCCGCAAGAGAAGCCCGCCGCGAACAACTGCGATCCGGAGCAAGCGACGACGTTCTCGTCGCCATCGAGGCAACGCTGCTGGAACTTCTCGAACGAGTTGGGCGTACCGCAGAACCCGCTGCGCTGGAGCGTGTAGCGGAAGGAGAACCCGTTGCCCTCCTCCTCCACCACGAACGCCTCGCCGGGCCGGTTGCAGGCCTCCATGCACGCCCAGAGGTACGGGCCCGCCGCGATCCCGCACTGGCTCAGGCACTGCTCGGCCCCCTCCCAACGGCACACTTTGCCGTCGCCGCACGAACGCGTGGCGTCGCACGTGTTCGAGCCGATCCGCTCGAGAGCGATCTTGCTCTCGCGGTCGATGGGCACGAGGACCAGGCGCGCGTCCGTCTCGCGCGTCTTCGCGCCAGCGAGCTCCAACGCGCCGTCGGGAAGCGCCTCGCCGACGTTGACGAAGGAGAGCTTGTACCTCGCGCCGCCTCGCGCCGCGACCTCGGGCACCTTCCAGTTACCGTCCGCGTCCTTGAAGCTCTGGACGGGCGAGAGGATGGCGCCGCGACGGAACGCCTCTTCTCGCATCTCGTCGAGCTCGCCGATCTTGCTGGCGGGCAAGAATCCTAGCTTCGGCGTCTTGCCGGGCTCGAGCTCGACGGTCGCCAAGAGCTTCGTCGATCCATCGACGGTCCCCTCGAGGACCTTCCACAGCCATCCGACCCTCTCCTGATGCACGACGCCGCCGGACCTCGGCGCGGTCTCTTGAATCTGCCAGGTCTCCTCCACTCGCGCGTAGCAACGAGAGAACTTCACGACCTCGTCGGGCTCGCGGACGAGACAGTACTGCTCGCCGAGGTCCTGGACGACGAGGCGCCAGTCGTCACCGAGTCGACCGGCGCTGCTGCCCGTCACCTCCGACGCATCCTCGGCGACCGGCTCCTCCGGAGCGCATGCGACGGCACCGGCGACGCCGAGGACGAAGAGCGCGCCGACGGCGCGCTTCCGAAACGTGCTCACCGAGGACTCGGCCGCGAACCAAGGACGAAGGCAGGCAGTCTTTTTCATCGTCGTCTCTCCTCTCGACTCTCGAATCGAGTCGTTGCTCACTCGCGAGCGGAAAAGAGCAGGAGCGGTGCCACGCCCACATCCGCGCCGGATGACGGACGATCTCACGTACTTCTGCGTCGGTGTCCGGCCCTGCGCCGCGGATCGCGCGCGGACCTCCTTCGTCGGTCGCGCCCTCGGTCGGCCCGCCAAGTAACCGCGAGGGCCGAGGTCGCTCTGGTACCATCGACCTCGTGCACCGCGCCGTCGTGCTTGGAGCCGTGCTGTCCGGATGCTCGCTGTTGGTCGGCGTCGATGGCCTGAGCGACGGCGAACCTTCCATGACGCCGGACGGGGGCCCGCCGGCCGACGGCGGCGGCAACGGGACCGTGAGCGAGGGAGGCAACGGGGGCGACGGCGACGGCGAATCACCCGACGGCGGCGCGAGCCCGTGCCAATCGCCGACGACCCCGCCGCCCTTCCTCTGTCTCGACTTCGACGACGGTGCGCCGCTCAGCCGCGACTTTCCGACGACGGACGTCAGCCCAGCGGCCTCTGCGAGGATCGATCAGGTCGACGCCGTGTCGCCTCCCGGAAGTCTCTTGATCACGATGCCGGCGGGCAACGCGCTCGGCGCCTCTTTCATGAAGCCGATGCCTGCGGAGGCCACCGAGATCACCATCGACGTCGACGTCCGCCTCCACGAGCGCGGCGTGGGAGCCGACAACGATTTCTTGAGCTTCTTCCTCGACTCCGACAACGAGGTGGCGCTCGAAGTTCGTGCCTCCGGCGGCGAGGTCTCGCTCGATGCCGACACGGGGGGAGCCGCAGCCAAGACGCCGCTCTCCCTGCGGCTCGAAGATCGCTGGACGCATCTCAACTGGGTCGTCACGATCGACGGCGACTTCGCCGTGAGCACCATCACCGCCGACGGCGTTCAGGTCGGCTCGGCGACCACGGGGAGCGCACCGTTCCGAAGCAACTTCGTCCTCGGCGACCGCGGCATCAGCGAGAACACGGGGACCTGGCGGATCCGCTTCGACAACCTCGTCGTCCGCGTCCGCTGAGAAGAGCGCACCGCGCCGACGAGCCGTGCTCTGCGAGCGGGCGGCCACGCCGCCGTCAGATCTCGCAGCAGCAGAACATGTTGAAGTCGACGCTGGGCTCGACGACCTCGGGATAGATGACGGCGTCACAGGCTCCGGTGAGCGGAGCGCCCGCGTTCGGGTTGTACGGGTGGTTCGGCGGGATGACGCAGTGATAATCCGCCGAATACGTCCCGAGGTTCATGCCGATGCCCCGTCCCGTGCAGCCCGGCGCCGAGGTCGAGCACGCCTCCTTGCACGTGCCGCCGACGCTCTTGCAGAAATCCGAGCACTTCATCATCGACACGTTCCGCACCCAGGCGGCCGTGCCGAGCTTGCACCTCTCCGAGTTGATGCAGTCGCGCGTGTTGAAGCGCGCCTTGCGGTTCTCGGCTCCGCCCGCCGTCTCGAGCGTCCCGTCGGCGAGGCGCTGCACCGCGACACCGAAGGCGCACCCCTGACAGGTGAATCCGGCATCGGCGGCGACGCTCGGCTGGCCCTCGTCGACGACGCCGTCGCAGTCGTCGTCCAACCCGTTGCCGAGCTCCTCCTCGGGGTAGACGAGCGCGCACGGGCTCACTTTGCCGCCGTCCGCGAGGGTGACGAGGGTGCAGCTCGGGCCGTAGAGGTGCTTGCGACAATCGCCGACACCGCAAAGGAAGCCGGCGGAGACCTTGCCCCCGTCGTAGGGAGCCTCGATGCACCTCTCCTCGGGGGCATTGCCTGCGCCCGACGCGTCCGTCGCGCCGTCGGGCGGAGGAGGCGTCGCCGCGTCCTCGTTCGACAGCGGCTCGGTGGCTCCGATGAGGTCGTCGAGCGGATCGACGAAGGTGCACGCGTGGAGCGCACACGCGATGGCAGGCACGAAGGCCGTCAGGAGGATCGCCCGTCTCGACTTGTTCCCCACGATCCGAAGCGTAGCGCGCCGAACGCCGCCGGTCATCCGCGTGCACTCACCATGCACATGGAACGCGCGGGTGTGAATGAACCATGCACACCCGCCGCGTGTAACCGCGCGAATTGATGCGAGTCGGCCGGGGCACCGAGGTTGCACTTCGGAGGAGCATGCACCCCGCTACTTCTTCTGCCACCGCGCTTCCATCCCGGCTTTCTGAAACCGCTTCCTCCGCGTCCGCCGCCCAGGCCGCCCGCGAGCTCCTCGAGCGCGCCTTCGCCGAGCTCGCTCGCGGCGACGTCGTCGCGGCGTCCGCGTGCTCGCGGCGCGCGAGGATCTATGCCGGGACGAGCGAAGACGCGACGCTGATTTCGCTCGCTCGGTGCGCGCTCGCCATCGAGGAAGCGATGCGCGGGGACATCGCGGCGGCCGAGCGTCACGCCGAGGAGATCCGGCGGCTCGGAGGCTTCTTGCGCGTCACGGCGGCGGTCGTTCCGGCGCTTCGTGCGAGGATCGCCGTCGCGCGCTCCCGTGCGCTGCTGCTGCGGGGCGCACGAAACCTCGCGCTCGATGCGTGGCACGAGGCCGAGGGCGCGCTCGCCGTCGCCGAAGGCGCCGGAGCGACCGGGCTAGCCGCCGTGGTGGTCGAGGCTGCACGCACGGCGGTGCGCGAGCACGACCCGCGCAAGGTCTGGCTCGTGGGCCCCAAGTCGTTCTTCGTCGATACGCCCGACGGTACGCGTGTCGATCTCACGAAGCACCCGTTCCCGCGTCGCGTGTGGATGACGCTCCTCGAGAGGCACTGCGGCCCGAACCCGATCGTCACGTCGGCGGAGCTCGCCAGCACGCTGTGGCCCGGCATGGATCCTTCTTCACCCACCGTGCGTAACCGACTGAAGGTCACCGTGTGGCGCGCGCGGGATCTCGGCCTCCGCAACGCGATCGTGCAGGCTTCGGGCGGTTACATGCTCGCGCCCGACGTTCGCATCCTCCGTTGGCAGCCGTCCGACGCGACGGTCGCGGAGTCGCACTGACCCGACGCGCGTTGATCGGACGACCTGCAGCGAATACGATCGGTCCTGGTGGGTCTGCCGGAGACCGATCGCTACGTCCTGGGTCCACCTATCGCCGCGGGCGGGATGGGGAGGGTTCACCTTGGGCGCGTCTGCGGCGCCGAGGGCTTCTCCCGCGTCGTGGCGATCAAATGCTTGAGGCAGGAGTTCGCCACCGACAGCGAGCACGTGGCGATGTTCATCGACGAGGCGCGCCTCGCCTCGCGGATCCGGCACGCGAACGTCGTGCCGACCATCGACGCGTGCCGCGCCGGTCGCGACCTCTGGCTCGTCATGGATTACGTGGCGGGCGAGTCGCTCGCACGGCTCCTGCTCAAGGGACCGCTCCGACCCGACGTGGCGCTCGCGATCTTCCACGACGCGCTCGCCGGTCTCGAGAGCGCGCACCTCGCGACGGACGCCACGGGTGCTCCGCTCGGGCTCGTCCATCGGGACGTCTCTCCGCAGAACATCCTGGTCGGCATCGACGGCGTGGCGCGCATCGCGGACTTCGGTGTCGCGAAGGCGAGGAACCGCATCTCCTCGACGAGAGACGGCGAGTTCAAGGGCAAGATCGGGTACGCGGCGCCCGAGGTGATCCAGGGCGCACCGGCGACCGAGCGTTCGGACATCTACGGCGTCGGCGTCACGCTCTGGGAGGCGCTCGTCGGCAAGAGGCTCTTCGTCGGCGAGAACGAATCCGCGGTCCTCTACAAGGTCCTCGAGTGGACGCCGCCGAAGGTGAGCGAAGCCGCGCCCGCCCTCGGGACCGCATATGACGAGCTCGTGGCGCGCGCCCTCGCGCGCGACCCGAACCAACGCTTCGCGAGCGCGCGCGAGATGCTGGACGCGCTGGACGCGTGCGGCCCTCGCGCCTCGCCCCGCGAAGTCGCCCGTGTGCTCGAGGAACGGCTCGGCGACGCTCTCCGCGAGCGCGCCGCGCTGGTGAGGGAGTTCGAGACCGGCTCGTCGAGCATCGTGCGACCGCGTTCGCCCTTCCCGCCGATCGAGGAGCACGCGCCGACGGAGACGATCCGCGAGGTACGGAGCGACCTCGTCTCGCTGCCTGCCGTCGTGCACGCGCAGCCGCAGACGCCGCTCGCGACGGTCCGCCTTCCCGGCGGGCCGTCCGCGCTGCCGTCGGCGCAACCACGACGGAGGGTCGCCGTCATCGCGGGCATCGCGGCCATCGCCGCGGCGGCGTTCGTCGCGATCGTCGTCGTCGCCGGTGTTCGACTTCGCGCGACGTCGCAAGCGCAGTCGGCGACGGTGAGTTCGGAGCCTCCGCCGGAGGTGATCGCCGCCGCCGAGCCATCCGAGCCTCCGCTTCCACCCCCCTCCCCCGCTCCTTCCCCGTCGATCGAGGAGGCGTCGCCGGCGCCTTCCCCGACGCCCGAGACGCCCGTACCGGATGCTTCTCGAGCCGTGGCCAAGCCCACGCCGAAGGCGGCGAGCAAGGCGACGAAGGCGAAGACGACGCCGTCTCCGAAGCCCAAGGTGTCATGCGACCCTCCGTACACGATCGACGAAGCCGGAGACCGGCATTACAAGCGGGAGTGCCTCTGAAGACGAAGCTCGGTCGGGCGGTGGCGTTCTTCGGCGTCCTCGCGGTCGCCACCCCGAGCGTCGCGCGTGCCGACACGGTGACGGCCTGCATGCAGGCGGCGGACAAGGGACAGGCGGCGAAGCGGCAGGGCCGGCTCCTCGATGCACGCGACGCCTTCCTCGTGTGCGCGCGGGATGCATGTCCAGGCGTCATCCGCGCCGACTGCGCACGGTGGCTCGACGAAGTCGAGGTGCGGATCCCCGCGGCGTCGGTGCGCGTGCAGACGGACGACGGCCGCGACGTCGCGGCGCGTCTCTTCGTGGACGGAACGGAGATCCCCAACTGGTCGCCCGGTCGCACGATGCGCATGGAACCGGGCACGCACACGTTCCGCGCCGAAGCCGAAGGGTTCGAGCCGGCGGAGGAGACGGCCGTGCTCGCGGAAGGCGAGAAGGCCCGCCTGCTGACCCTCGTGGTCGCACGCCCCAAGAACGTGCTCGGCCCGACGTCGCCGCTTCCACCGGAGGAGGATGCTCGCTCGTCCCGGCCGCCGATGCTCGTCTACCCGCTGGCAGGGATCGGCGTCGCAGGCCTCGCAGGGTTCACGATCTTCGGGCTGAGCGGACGCGCCGAAGCCGACGACCTGCGCGAGGGTTGTGGTCGAACGAGGAGCTGCACCGAAGCGGACGTCTCGTCCGCGCGCTCGATGTACCTCGTCGCGGACGTGGCGCTCGCCGTCGGCGTGGTCGCGCTCGGCACCGCGGCGGTGCTCTGGCTGACATCGCGATGATCGGGCATCATCGGGCGGTCCGATGGTCGACCACGCGCCGCCCGGTGGAGGAGAGCCGCGCACCGCGATAAGGGGCGGGCCGACGCACGTCGACGAGCTCACCGATTTCGAGGTCACGATCCTGTCCGGCGGAGGCCAGGTCGGCGCGACGTTCGTCGTCGCGAGCAACGAGCCGAGCCGTACCTACGTGGGCACGAGCGAGATCTGCCAGATCCGCCTCGCCGATCCGCTCGTCTCGCGCCGTCACGCGGCGCTCTCCGTGACGCCGCTCGGCCTCAAGATCGAAGACCTCGACTCGACGAACGGCACGTGGGTGGAGAACGTCCGCATCACGTCCGCCTATCTGCGTGGCGGCGAGACGGTCCTCGTCGGCGACACGCGCCTTCGCGTCATGCCCGTCGGATCGCCGAAGCCTTCGCACGCGCCGCCGATCGTCCGATTCGGCAAGGTGATCGGCGCGAGCCTGCCGATGCGGAGGCTCTACCCGCTGTGCCAGCGCATCGCTCGCTCCGACGTGCCCGTGCTCATCGAAGGCGAGACCGGCACGGGCAAGGAGCTGCTCGCCGAGTCGATCCACGCACAGAGCAAGCGCGCGGACGGGCCGTTCGTCATCTTCGACTGCACCACCGTCGCGCCGAACCTCGTCGAAGCGGCCCTCTTCGGTCACGAGAAGGGCGCGTTCACCGGCGCCGTGACCTCCAAGCCCGGCGTCTTCGAGCTCGCGCACGGCGGCACGCTGTTCATCGACGAGATCGGCGACCTCGACATCACCCTCCAGGCGAAGCTGCTTCGCGCGCTCCAGTCGTCGCAGGTGCAGCGCGTCGGCGGGACGAAGTGGATCCGGACCGACGTGCGCATCATCAGCGCCACGCGACGCGACCTCGAGCGCGAGATCCAGGCGGGACGCTTCCGCGACGACCTCTACTTCCGTCTCGTCGTCGCACGCATCGAGCTGCCCGCGCTGCGCGACCGGCGCGACGACATCCCGATCCTCGCTCGCGCCTTCTGGACGAGCCTCGGCGGGAAGGAGCACGAATACCCGCCGGACATGCTCGCGGGTCTCGACGAGTACCCTTGGCCCGGCAACGTGCGTGAGCTGCACAACCACGTCGCCCGTCGCCTCGCCCTCGGCGATCTCGCCGCCCCGCTCCCGCCGCCGGGACGCGCCGGTGAAGCGCCCACGGCGAGCGGAGACATCATCGATCGCGTGATCGCCGAGAAGCAGCCCTTCGCACGCGCGAGGGAGCGGGTCATCTTCGAGTTCGAGCGCCGCTACATCGAGGCGGCGCTCGCCGAGCACGGCGGGAACGTGACGAAGGCGGCCGAGGCGTGCGGGATCGGACGACGCTACTTCTACGTGATCCGCTCCCGCACCTCGTGATTCGCGGTCGGTCGTGACTACAGCGCCGCGACGAGCTTGTCGTCGCTCTTCAGCATGAACGCGATCGCGTGGTTGCGCGCGGCGAAGATGTTCATCCACGTGAACGCGTTGAGCCGCTCGTACGGGCCGATGTGCCTCGGCAACCAGCCGTCCTGGAGCTCGACGAGCGTGCCGTAGCGCGTCACGGGCATCGCCTTGCCGAACCTCCCGTAGCCGAAGCGGCCAGTGCTCGGATCGAACGTCGAAGGCAAGAGCGGCCGGTCGGCGAGCTTGAGGACCTTGCGCTGGTGCGAGAGGAGCGCGCCGTAAGCGCCGCCGTCGACGCCGAGGACGTTCGCGAGCGCGAACGTCGCGTTCATCATCGTGGCTTGCACGCCCCAGTCGGTGACGCCACGGAGCACGTCGATCGCGCCGCTTGCCCAGCGCTCCTGGTTGGTGATGCCGCGCCACTGGTCGGCGATGGAGTTGCTGAACCGCCCCCTGCACCCGTTGCTGGTGCACTCGTACTTCCACAGCCGGTCTCCGCGGAAGACGTAGGTGTGGAGGGTGTCGTTCATCACGTACTGGACGAGCGAGTCGACCCGATCCGTCGGCAAGGGCGGCGAGACCGTGAGCCCGGCGAACTGCTCGGCGAGCGTGCTCGATGCGGCGCTGCACCCCGTGAAGTCCGCGCGGCAGACGGCGCGGTAGATCCGATTGCCGCTCACCCAGTAGCGACGCCCGGTGCCGTCGATGTGGATGAAGGCCGAGGCGGCGTCGACGCGAGAGATCGGCGCGGTCGAAGCCGTGAAGCCGAAGCGCGCGAGGTGCGTGGAGAGCGGGACCGAGTCGACGGCACGGCACACGCGCGGGTTGCCGGAGCAGACGTAGCGCCAGACGCGGTTGCCCGCATAGACGTCGGAGCCGACCGAACCGTCCGCCTCGACCCACTGGGCGAACGTGTCGATGTTGCTCGTCGGGATCGGATACGCGCCGTACTTCGACTGATCGAGGACGCTCGACTTCGACCACAGCTCCGCGAGGCGCGCCTTGTAGCGGGCGCGGCAGAACCATCCGCGCACCTCCTGACCGCACTCGAACGCACGAATCTCGCCGCCGTCGATCTGGTAGCTCTTGACCTTGCCGTCGAACGGGTCGAAAAACTGCGTGACGCTGCCTGCGCCGTTCGTCGGGATGAAGAGCTCCGAGTTCGGCGGGAAGATCGGGATCGTCTGCGTCTGCGCGCCGTAGTCGAAGACGGCGTTCGCGTTCTTGTGCTCGCCGGCCTCACCGATGAAGCGATAGGTGCCCTTCCAGCCGAACGTCGTGCGATCGACGCGCTTCATGCCTCCGGCGAAGATCTGGCGGACGCCGAGCTGATCGTGGACGACCTTCCCGTCGTTCCACGTCGTCTGCTCCACGCTGATGCCGGGAGGCAGGCTCTCGCCCGTCGCCCGCGCGACCACGGTCGCGTCGGCGTACGAGATGAGCGCGCCGAGGCTGTAGTACGGGTTCACCTCCATCCCGTGGTTGGAGACGACGTACTGGTCGTCACCGAGCGACGTGCCGTTGGCCGCCTTCCGGCGGAACGCCTCGCCCTCGTAGGGAGCCGAGCCCTTCGGGATCGACGCGGCGTACCGGAAGAGGTCTGCGGCTCGCCTGCGCCAGCCGTCGCGCTGCTGAGCGCTCGAGCCCGCCAGCCGGCTGGCGATGTAGAGGAGGTCGGCCGCGAGCGCCGCTTCCTCGGCCTGCGAGTTGCCCGGCAGCGACTTGCCCGTCCGGAGGTATTCGGCAGGCGAGAACACGGCATCGGCGACGACGGCCACGTTCTTGCGCAAGGTGCTGCGTTCGCTGGCCGAGAGCCACGGCGTCGCGACCGAAGCGGCGAGGAGGCAGTCGACCGCGGGCGCCCACCGGACGTGGTACCCCCACGACGCTTCCTTGAAGTTCGGATAGGCCGCGATGGCATCGCGGATCCACGTGAGGACGACCGGCGCCGGTCCGACGCCCACCACGCGCGCCCGGAGCGCGCCGACGAGCGCGGCGCTGCACGTCGTCCGGTAGTAGTTGTTCAGATCCGTCGGCGTCCCACCCTCGCGCAAAGGCGCATAGGTCGACGTCGTGGCCTTCGCGACGAAGGTCTCGTAGGCGCGCTCGAGGAAGGCACGCTCGTCGCTGGTGGTCGCGACGTGGCTCTCCGTGTGCTCGAAGGGCTCGTCCTCGATGTCTTCGGGGTCGGCACAGGCTGGCGCAAAGCAAAGGGCGAAGCAGGTGGCAGCGAGAAGACCGGCGGAGCGCATGCACACCGCACGAGCACTCGCCGTGCCGCCCGGCCGCGACGCGCCGAGGCGCGTGGTTACACGCATTTTTCAGATTCGGCCGGCCGCCCGAGGCCGCGGGTGTGAACGATCGATGCACACCATGGAACTGCCCGTACACGGAGCGGCGCCTGGATCTTCGCGCAACCTCCCGGCGTAACCTGCAACGACGACGTGTGCAGGTCGTGCTCGTGAAGGTCGCCGCGGAGCCGGTCGCTAGAGGCGCCTGCGCCGCGTCTGACAGCCAGGACAGAAGGTCGTCGAACGGCCGCCGAGCTCGATGCGCTCGAAGCGCGCGCCGCAGCGCGGGCAGGTCTCTCCGGCCCGTCCGTAGACGCTGAAGCGCGCCGAACGCCCCTTCTCGAGATCCACGAGCGTCCGCTCGATCGTCCAGCGCAAGCCGCGGGCGATCGCCCGGAGATCCGAGGACGGGACGGCCGCCGCCTTCGAGCGCGGATCGACTCCGGCCTTCCAGAGGGCCTCGGTCGCCTGGACGTTGCCCACGCCGGCGAGGATCCGCTGGTCCATCAGGGCCTCTTTGATCGAGCTCGCCCTCCGTCGGGCGAGCTTCGCCGCGAGCGCGACGACGTCGACGCCGTCGACGAGCGGATCCGGGCCGAGCTCGTTCCATTCGTCGATGTCCCGATCGGAGATCACCATGCGTCCCCACCGGCGAGGATCGACGTAGACGACGCCGAAACGCTCTCCTCGGCGCTCGACGTCGAAGCGGACGCGCTCGAAACGATGCGGGCTCTCGCGGCCGCCCTTGGCCGACATCAGCGGATTCGCAGCAGCCTGGGAGCCGTGCTCGAACCAGCCGGTCATCCCGAGGTGGAGGAACAGCCGCGAGCCGTCGTCGAGGACGAGGCGGAGCCATTTGCCCCGGCGATCGATCGCGTCGACCTTCCGCCCCTCGAGTCGGCGCACGAACGCACGCGGAGACGACGGCCGGACGATCCGAGCGTCGTCCGTGCGGACGCGGGCGATGCGCGCGCCGCGGAGCCATCGCTCGAGCTTCCTCCGTGTGTGCTCGACCTCGGGGAGCTCGGGCATGGGCGGGCAGCCGCGGCGGATCTCCCGAGCTTCACTTGGCGCCAGCGTCCGCCGAGGCAGCGGGATCCGGCACGCTCTCCGCCGGTCGCCCGAACGAGAGCGTGACGACCTGGGTCTTCCTCCCGGGCTCGAACGTCATCGACTTCACCGTCGCGAGCAGGCAGCCGACCATGTCCTCGTTCAGGCCGTCGCGCTTCACGAAGCGCGCCGCGGTGACGCGGCCGTCTTTTCCGATCGTGGTGTCGAACGTGGCCGTGCCGGCGACCTTCGGATCGTCGGCGAGCGCCTTCTTGTAACATGCACGAAGGCGGTTCCGTACGGGGGCGACGGCCTTCTCGACGTAGGGCTCCTGCGGGCCGCCGATGTTCGGATCGTCGGAGGGATCGGGCTCGGACGCCTCCGCCGACGCCGCTCCCGGCGGCGTCCCCATCTCTTCGGGACCGGCGTCGTACGGCGTCACCTCCATCGTCACCTCGGTGACGTCCGGGGGCCGCGCCTTCTGCGCGGGCGTCGCGGGCTCTTGCGGGATCGGATCGCATGCAAATGCGATCGCCGCCGCGGCGGCGAAGAGCGCGAGCGGCGCGAGCCGCGCGATCGACGAAGCGACCTCTACGCGAACGGCGTGCTTTGGAAGCATGCCCCGACGATACAACCTCCCCTGCGCGATGTCGCCGCACGAGCGCGGCGTGACACCTCTGCCGCACCGATACCCGAACGAGCGGTATGGAGAGCGACCAGGCTCACTCAGCGGTCGATGATCCAGCGCGGGATGTAATCCGACTCGATGGTCGTGGTCACGCCGAGGTCCTTCGCCCACACGGCCATCGCCAGAGGACGGAGCGCGATCACGCCGAGCACGTCACGCTTCGCCTTGGTCTTCGTGTAGTAGTGCCGATGGCCTTCGAGGGCCTTCCACATCGCCTCGTCGAACGCCGCGTTGTCGCGACGGAACGCGTGCCACGCGAGCTCGAGGACCGGCCAGGCGATGTCGAGCACGTAGTCGCGATCGGCGGGGTGGCAAGTATCCGGATCCGTCGCCTTCATGGCCGCGACGAGCTTCTCCTCCGCGTCGCTGCGCTTGCGCACGAATGCCTGGAGCGCGTGGAAGCTCGCGTAGAACCACTCCGCGGCCTTCGCCTGTCCCTTGCGCAGCGTGTCTTCCGAGACCTGCGTCAGCACCTCGGTCGCCTCGCGCTCGCGTGCGGCCAGCGCCGCGAAGAAGCCGAGCTGCCAGCTGATCACGTGCGCGGCTCCGCGCTTCGGGCCGATGCTCACGCCGCGGCGCCACTCCTTGTTCGGCGCCGTGACCGTGATCTCCTCGCCGGCCGGAACCTCGTTGAGAGAGAAGACTCCCGCTGCACCGCACGCCATGCGCTTCAGGTCGTCGAGGATCGCCGGATCGTTCGGATTCAAGAGCGCTCGGTATGGCATCGCCGTGAGCGAGTGTTGGAGGTAGGCGTCGAGCTCCCAGAGATCGAGCACTTCCTTCGTGAAAGCATCTGCCAGCTCCTCGTCCGCGACCTGGAGGCTCGTGCGGACGCTCGCGAGACTGCCCTCGAACGTGTGGCGCGGGAACGTGCGGTGCATGGTCGAGCTTCGGCGAAGGTACGCGACGCCGAGCACCGCCGCGAGGCTCTTCGACGAGACCGAAACGCCCGCCACCCGGGTCGGGGCAGCGGGCGTTCGACGCGTCGCTCTCGTCGGCGGCGACTCGATCACGGCGTGAACGTGACCACGATGAGCTGATACGACGAGACCCCCTCGGCGGTGTTGCGGAGGATGACCGTGCGCGCGATGCCGTCGTCGAGATCGACGGCCGGGTCGAGGAGGCCGAAGCTCGCCGCGGGAAGCCGGAGGGAAGTCAGCTCCGACAGGAGGCCCTTCGCCTCCGCACCGGAGAATGCGGACTCGATCTCGGCGAGCGTCGCGTCACCCGTCAGCTCGCCTTCGTAGACGGCGTAGGCCTGACCCGCGACGTCGCCTTCCGCCAGCTGAGCGTAGCCCGACACGGACTGCACGACGCCGTTCACGTCCTTCTCGAGGGCGAAGTTGGCGAGGCTGATCGTGTAGTCCGGCGCGGGCACGGTCTCTGCCCCGACGCTCGCGCTGACGGTCGCGAAGGTCGGCGACTTGGAGCCCCCGTCCGACACGTTCGGGTCGTCGGAGACCAAGAGCGAAATGAGCGGCGGCGCCGAGAACGCGTTCGAGCTGATCATCGCGTTGCCGTAGAAAGCAACCGCCTCGCCTTCTTCCGCGAAGGCGGATGCCGTCTCCTTCCAGGACGTGTCGAGGCTGATGGGCGGCGTCGCGATGTACTCGCCGCCCGCGAAGATCGCGGTGATCGTCAGGACGCAGTCCGAGTCGTTCTTTCGAACGCTGAGGGTGGTCGCCTGACCGTCTCCGAAGACGTACGTCCACGTGTCGGTGCCGCCGGGGTCGCGGCCGTCGCACTCGCCGCCGTACGTGCCGTTCACGGCCGTGATGGCCTCCGCGCTCAGGGCGCTCTGCGTCCGACGGATGACTTCGATGCTCGGCCTCACGGACTCGTCCTCCGCGCCCGAGCATCCGGCCGCGACCGGCGCGACGCCGGCGGCGAGGGAGAAGAGAGCGGCGACGGAGAGAAGGTGCTTCGACTTGGCGATGTTCATGGGTTTGCCTCGACGTTGGGGAGGGCGCCGACGTGGAACGCCGGCAGCGGTTACGGTCGGCCCGGGCGGCGCTTGCCCGCGGTCGTGGCTCGAAGAACGGCGCGCGGCCCCCGCGATTCAGGTTTTTCGTCTTTTTCGTGCGCACCCTCGCCCCCTCGCAACGGCCGGCGCGCGAAGAGAAATCGCCCGCCCTCCATTTTCTGCGCAACCACTGGGCGGAGCGACCGACCAGGCCGTCACCATGAAGGGCACCGCACGCACGATTTCGTTCGCCGTCGTCTCCCTCGTGCTCGTCGCCTGCACCGGCGGCCCCGGCGATCCGACGATGGATCAGCAGCCTCAGCAGAGCGAGGCGTCGACCGTCGACTGGTGCTCCGGCGAGTTCCGCTGCTCCTACGGAGGCAAGGAGGTCGTCACGACCCGACTCGAACGCAGCGACGGAGCGTGCTTCGCCGGCCAAGTCAGGCTCTACCCGGACGGCCGAGCCGCCGGCGACGACGTCGTCGGGACGTGGCGCGTCTCGGGCTCCGGTTTCACCGCCTGCCTCGATGGGATTTGCATCGACTGCACCCGCGTCGACGCCGCTCGATCCACCTCGAACACCAGCTCGACGGCCTTCGAGAGCGCCGAGGCGTGCGAGCGCCAAGACGGCTGCTCGAGGCGATGATACGAGATCGACGTGGCATCGGCGCCGCATCGGAATGCCCGCGCGCCTTCCGGGCAGGCCGGCTAGTGTTGCGTCGATGACGCTCCCGCCCGAACACGGCGGACCGCGAGACGACGAGGCTCGCGCCGCCTTCGTTCGCGAGCACACCGCGCTCGAGCCCGTGCCGATGGTGCCGTCGATCCGCCTCTACACGGCGACCGAGGTCGTCCCCTTGTGGAAGGCGACGGAGGCGTGGCTCGACGCGCGCGGGATCGACGTACCGTACTGGTGCGTGCCTTGGGCGGGCGGGCAGGCGCTCGCGCGATGGATCCTCGACCACCCCGAAGCCGTGCGCGATCGCCGCGTGCTCGACTTCGCGACGGGCAGCGGCCTCGTCGCGATCGCCGCGGCGAAGGCCGGCGCGATCGAGGTACGCGCGGCCGACGTCGATCCGCTCGCCGTCGTGGCGTGCACGTTGAACGCGGCGGCCAACGACGTCGCGGTCGAGGTCTCTTGCGAAGACCTCGTCGGTCGCGACCTCGACGTCGACGTCCTGCTCGCCGGCGACGTCTGGTACGAGCGCGACGCCTCCGCGCGCTTCGCGCCGTGGCTACGCCACCTCGCGAACAGCGGCGTGCGCGTGCTCACCGGCGATCCGGGGCGTGCGTACGTGCCGTCCGATGCGCGCGAGCTCGCGGTCTACGAGGTCCCGACGACGCTCGACCTCGAGTCGACGACGAGCCGCGTCTCCCGCGTCCTCGAAATCGAGCCGTAGGCACGGCCGAGAACGGCGCTGGCCCAGGCGCGCGCGATGCGCCGTCGGGCCGCCCTGGTTTCCCGCATGCCTTGGAGTATGCTCCCGGCCGCCATGGGCTACCCGACGATCCGTCCCCGCCGGCTGCGCGCGACGCCCGAGCTTCGGGCGCTCGTCCGCGAGACGAACCTCTCGGCCGGCGACCTCGTCTATCCGATGTTCTTCAACGCCGCCCTGGATGCGCCGCGCCCGATCGCCAGCATGCCCGGCATCGAGCAGCTCCCCGTGAGCGCCGCCGCGTCCCAGGCGAAGGCGATCCGCGAGCGGGGGATCGGATCGGTCATCCTCTTCGGCCTGCCGAAGACGAAGGACGAGCGCGGCAGCTCCGGGCTCGATCCCGACGGCCCCGTCCCGCGCGCGATCGCGGAGATGAAGAGCGCCGCGCCCGACCTCGTCGTCATGGCCGACGTCTGCGTGGACGAGTACACCGACCACGGCCACTGCGGCGTGCTGCGCAAGCGCCCCGACGGGACGATGGAGGTCGACAACGACGCGACCATCGAGATCCTCGCGCAGATGGCGGTCGTGTTCGCCAAGGCCGGCGCCGACGTGGTCGCCCCGAGCGACATGATGGACGGGCGCGTCGCCGCGATCCGCCGCGCGCTCGACGCGGAGGGCTACTCGTCGACGAGCATCCTCTCGTACGCCGTCAAATACGCGAGCTGCTTCTACGGGCCGTTCCGCGAGGCCGCCGACTGCGCGCCGAAGTTCGGCGACCGGGCAGGCTACCAGATGGATCCCGGCAACGCGCGCGAGGCGCTCCGCGAGGCCGCGCTCGACGAAGCCGAGGGCGCGGACATGCTCATGGTCAAGCCCGCGCTCGCGTACCTCGACGTGATCCGCCGCGTCCGCGATGCGTCGAACCTCCCGCTCGGCGCGTACAACGTGTCGGGCGAGTACGCGATGCTCCACGCCGCGGCCGACCGCGGCATGATCGATCGCGACCGCGCGATCCTCGAGGTGCTCACCTCCATCCGTCGCGCAGGCGCCGACTTCATCCTCACCTACCATGCGCTCCGCGCCGCAGAGCTGCTCGCGTGAGGTGCCCGTGGTGACGCGAGAGTCGGCGGCGATCCCATCCCGAAGGCGCGTCCTCGCCCTCGGCGGCCTGTGGCTCGCCGTGAGCTCCGCCGTCCTGATCGCGCCCGGGTGCTACGGTCGCAACTGTGATCCGAGCTTCGAGACCTACGGCAACCAACCGGGCGAAGGTCGGATGCTCACCGAGGACATCTGGGAATCGAGCCCCGTCGACGGCGAATGGCTCTGGTTCCCGCGGCAACGCTACTACTCGATTACGCTCCCGTTCTCGGGTCGGACGCCGCAGTGGTGGGACGCTCAGCTCAGCGCACGACCGAACCCGAACCAGAGCGGCGCGGACAGCACGCTCGGCGGCGGCAACCTCGCTCTCGTCCACAACATGCGACCGAACGGGATCGACATCCGGAACGACACGTGCTCGGACTATTACCTCCGCCTCGTCGTGTTCACGACGCCGTTGCCGCCCGGCGCGACCGAAACGGACGCCGGTGCGGGAGCAGACGACGCCGGAGCCGACGACGGCGCGGACGCGAGCGACGACGAAGCCGATGCGCAGGCGGACGACGACCTTCCGTGAGGCGCGCTGGAGAACCCCATGACCCACCCCTGGCACGACATTCCGATCCCCGAGCCCATCGAGGAGGGCTTCCCAGCGTTCATCGAGATCCCGAAGGGCTCGAAGGTCAAATACGAGCTCGACAAGGACACCGGCCTGCTCCGCGTCGATCGCATCCTCTTCAGCGCGGTGCACTATCCGGCGAACTACGGGTTCATCCCGCGCACGTACTGCGACGACGGTGATCCGCTGGACGTGCTCGTCCTGTGTCAGGAGCCGGTCGAGCCGATGTGCATCATGCGCGCGCGCGCGATCGGCCTCATGCAGATGCACGACGAGAAGGGCCTCGACGACAAAGTCATCGCGGTCCACCTCGACGACCCGGCCTTCAACCAGTACACGCACATCCGCGAGGTCCCACAGCACACGCTGCTCGAGCTGAAGCGCTTCTTCGAAGACTACAAGCAGCTCGAGAACAAGAAGGTCGAGGTCGACGAGCTGCAGGGCCCGTTCGAGGCGAACAAGATCATCCGCGCCAGCGTGAACGGGTACCTCGAGCTGATGGCGAAGAAGGGCAAGGCTATTTGAAGCACGCGCGCATGCACGCGCGGTACTTCTTCGAGCAGGCCGCGCACTCCTTCGCTTTCGCCGAGCTGCCCGTCTCTTCCTGACACCCGCCGGAGCAAGCGTGGTAGTCGCCCGCGCACTTGTCCGCGCAGCTCGTGCCGGGAAGCGGCGCGGGGGGCGGCGCCGCGCTCGACGCGACGAGGCCCGCGTCGACGTCCATCACCGGGATGTTCGCCACCTCCACCATCGCGGTGGCGGCCGACGGCTGCTCGTTCGGATCGAGCACCTTCGGCGGCGGAGCGAACGCGTTCGTCGGGGTCGGCGCCGTGATGTTCGAGCGTCGCGGCGTCTCGCCGGGCGCCGCCATCATCAGCGCCTCGTCGGTCGGGATGTTGCGCGCCGCCTCCGAGAGCGCCACGTAGCGCGCCGTCGCGTAGTAGATGCGGTCGCGCGTCTGGCCGTACGTGTACCGCTCCGACCACTCACGCCAGCACGCGGCCTTGTCGGCCATCGGGACCTGCGGGCTCTCCTCGAGCGCGTAGCAGTGCTCGAACCGGGCGTTGCTCTCGTAGAGGGCCTGGAAGCTCGGGCCGCAGGCCGCGATCCCGGCTACGCCGAGAAAGAGCGCGGCGCGCGCCGCCAAGGGCTTCGAGCGCAGGACACTCGACACTCCCCGATGATACCAGCGGCCCGCTCGGGCGAAGGCACGTCGAGCGGACGGCGGGAGGACCCCATGTGTGCGCCGGCCCACGTCGTCGGCCGTCGCGGCCGGGGACTGCCCGCCGGATCGACCGGATCGAGAGCCTTTGACGCTGACCCGATACTTCACTACCTAAGCGCTCCAGCGATGTTCACGGGCCTCATCCAGTCCACGGGAACGCTCGTGCGCCGGACGCAACGCGGAGCGGACGCACGCCTCGTGGTGCGTGGCGAGCTCGTCGGGGATCTCCCGGGCACGCGAGATCCCATCGTCCTCGGAGAGTCGATCGCGATCGACGGGGTCTGCCTCACGGTGGACGCCATCCTCGAGCCGGGCGGGCCCGGGCCCACGACGTTCGAGGTCGACGCGTCGAGCGAGACGCTCGCGAAGACGACGCTCGGCGGGCTCGCCATCGGCGCCAACGTCAACCTCGAGCGTGCGATGCCGGTGGGCGGCCGCCTCGGCGGGCACATCGTCAGCGGTCACGTCGACGGCGTGGGGCGCGTGCTCGAGAAGCGGCCTGCGGGCGCCTCGCTCGAGATGGTGTTCGAGGCTCCGCACGAGCTCGCTCGCTTCATCGCGCCGAAGGGCTCCATCTGCATCAACGGGGTGAGCCTCACCGTCAACGGCGTCTCGGGGTCGAGCTTCCACGTCATGCTCATCCCTCACACGCGCCAGAGGACCTCGCTCGACTCCCTTCCGGTGGGCGCGCCCGTGAACATCGAGGTGGACGTGCTCGCGCGGTACGTCGCGCGGCTGCTCGAGGTCGGCCGCGTCGATCCCGCGTCCTCGGAGACCGTCCCGGACTCACGCCTGCTCGAGCGCCTGCGCGCCGCCGGATACGTGTAGATGTCACCACCTCTCCTCAACATCGAGCCCAAGCTCCTCGAGCGCGTGAACGGCGCCATCGCCGACATCCGCGCCGGCAAGATGGTCATCCTCGTCGACGACGAGGACCGCGAGAACGAGGGCGACCTGTGCATGGCCGCCCAGTTCGTCACGCCGGAGGCCGTCAACTTCATGGCCACGCACGGCCGCGGCCTCATCTGCCTCACGCTGACCGAAGAGCACATCGCGCGCCTCGGCCTGCCGATGATGGCCGCGCCCGGTCGCTCGACGCCGAGCCTCGGCACGGCGTTCACGGTGAGCATCGAGGCGCGCCACGGCGTGACCACCGGCATCAGCGCCGCCGACCGCGCGCACACGATGCGCGTCGCCTCGAACCCCGACTGCAAGCCGGACGAGCTCGTCACACCCGGGCACGTCTTCCCGCTGCGAGCACGCAAGGGCGGCGTCCTCGTCCGCACGGGTCAGACGGAGGGATCGGTCGACCTCGCGCGCCTCGCCGGGCTCACGCCGGCCGGCGTCATTTGCGAGATCATGCGCGAGGACGGCTCGATGGCGCGGATGCCCGACCTCGAGGTCTTCGCGAAGAAGCACAATCTACGCATCGTCACGATCGCCGACCTCATCCAGTACCGGCTCCAGACCGAGCGCCTCGTCCGCCGCGTCGCGCAGGGCAACATCCGCCTCGACGAGACCGGCACGGACTGGAACACCGCGGTCTACGAGTCGTCCACGGACGGCAGGCAGTTCGTCGCCCTCACGAAGGGCGACATCACGGGCGCGCCGGTCCTCTGCCGGATGCACTCGGGCTCGACCATCGCCGACATCTTCGCTTCCACGCCGCGCGACGGCGGGCGCAACCTGCGCGAGGCCATCCGCCGGATCGAAGCGGAGGGTCGCGGCGTCATCGTCTATCTGCCGCCGCGGCTCCCGCCCGCCGAGGAGCTCGCCGCCCTCACGGACGCGCTCG
>Ga0207874_1000175_pt1 | contig 98163 bp, 96 predicted proteins | sample HigsolmetaAR201D_FD_184833 | JGI IMG/M metagenome (GOLD analysis project Ga0207874, IMG submission 184833) | Ionic liquid and high solid enriched microbial communities from the Joint BioEnergy Institute, USA - AR20-1-D (SPAdes) (version 2) ...
ACCCACGCGCGGGCAAAGTCCAGATCGCTGAGCAGCCCAGCCTCCTTGAGCCGCCGGATGATTTCATTGGCCGCGTCCTTATCAACTTCTTTGCGCTGCAGGTACGTCTCGATTTCCCATTCGCTGCGCGCCCGCATTGCTACATAGCGAAGCGCGTCGTAGTACGCTTTGTCCATTCCGGCATCTTTTTTGAGCTTCTTAAGCTCAGCCGGCGTTAACTCCTGGCCTACGGCCAGCCCACTGGCAAGCAAGCCGGACTCGCTCAGCGAAAACGCATACTTGCCGTCAACAAAGATCGAGTATCGGTCAGTGCGTTTGACCTGTTGTGTAATTGCGGTTATCTTCATGGCATGTTCAGCAGGTAAGGCGCGGCGTAGCGCAAACCCTCGGCCATCTTGTCGGGTTCCCGCGCCGCCAGTTCGGCCAACTCCTCTTTGGTAAACCAGCGCACCTTGCTCACCTCTGCGCGCCCGAGGCGAGTCGGTAGCGCGTCCAGTTTAATTTCGAAAATTTTTGCGAAACGGCGAGCCTGGACGCCGCCCCACAGCGGATCATCGGCATAATGGTGCGCGATCTCTTTTAGCTCAGCGTCGTGAACGCCCAGCTCTTCGGCCAGTTCCAGTGCAGCCGCCTGCTCGTAGGTACGGCCGCCGTCAACATGCCCGGCAGCCGACACATCCCAGCAGCCCGGGTACAATCGCATGTGCTGCGAACGTTTTTGCAGCAAAATCCGGCCGGCCGAGTCTCTTGCGACCACGAATACAACCCGGTAAATAAGGCCCTTGGCGCGCGCATCAGCAAGCGCTGCCTCGCCAACAACTTCGTCGTTCTCGTTTACGATCACGACAGGCGGATACTCTGTAACCGACTGCGTATCTGGCGCGCTCACGCTACCGTAAACTCCACGAATTCACTTTCCGGGATGCAGAGCACCGGGGTGCCGGGCGCTTCGGAGAGCGCCTGCTGCTCCAGCGAGTCCCAATCCTCATCGGTGTAATTGTTGTAGTTCGACCGCCAGTGCGGAATGCTTGTAGCTTTTACCCAGCCAAGGCCGCGGTTATACGTCTTCTTATCCAGATAAATGAAACCTTCACACATGAAGTTGGCACCTGCACTAGAACCGGCAATCATTTTCCCGTCCCACAACGCAGCAATGTTGCCGTGTTTACGCAGCCTGGCGGCAAGCGTGTCGGTGCTGCCGCCCGGAATGTAAATAATGTCAGACCAAGCCGAGATCTCAGCAAAATTCTCATCGGTCATGGTTTGACATTCAACATGCCGCCCACCCTTAAACTTATCAAACATGTTCATATTTACGGCGCGCGTTTCTTCCCAGTCGCTTTCGGGCTGTGCAAAAATGCAAAATGCCAATTTTACCTCTTTGGGATAATAACGGAACAGGGTATCGACAAACCTTTTGCCGCCATCCTCGCCAAACCATGGCCGGCCACCCATCAAAATTAATCGCTTCATATTGCTATTTTACTTTACTTTCTCCACACGCGTTTTTTATTTTTTCTTCCTTGTCTCGGAAGGGTTGTTCGAGGTGTTCATATGATGCCGCCCCTGCGCAGTACTTGTTCCATGGCGGGCAGGGCCGTCATTTTGCTTAAAATACCTAAATGTCCCCCGTTTGGGATAGTTGTAAACGTACCGTCCAATGCCTGGCAGAGCTGTTTTGCGTCATCTATGTCGCAGTATGGGTCGTCGCTGCCGTGGATAAAGTAAAATCTGTCCGCCTTTTGCTTGATCACTTCCGGCTTGTACTCTGGCAGGAACAGATTATCGAATTGGCCGGGAATATACCACGACGCCGACTTAACCAGCTTTTCGTTGAGAAAGGCGCCAACCAGGGCAACAGCTCTAGCGTGCGGGAACCAGTCGCTCATCAGCAAGTTCAAGATGGTTGTTGCGCCGGATGAGTAGCCGACGATCACGTTGTCTGCAAAGTCCCAACCGGATTCGCGCAGAAACTTGTCGTATTTATCTTTGTCTGGATACATATTGTCCGGCAAGATCGGCATGAAGACTTCGTAGCTGGCGCCCTCAAACAATTGCTTAGCCCACGGTAGCCAATGGTCGGTGAGCTTATTGCCGGTGCCGTGCAAAATGGTGGCGCGTTTGGTCATGCTTACAATTTTACTCTGCCGCGGCGGCCTCGCGGACTTTTTGGGCGATCTCGTTCAGTAGTTTGGGGTTTTCCTGCAGGTAGGTTTTGGCGGCTTCACGGCCCTGGCCGATCTTTTCGCCGTTGTACGCAAACCACGCGCCGGACTTTTCGACGATGCCGCGGGCGCTGGCGAGGTCGAGCACGTCGCCGGCCTTGCTGATGCCTTCGTTGTACATGATGTCGAACTCGGCTTCGCGGAACGGCGGCGCGATCTTGTTCTTGACCACTTTTACGCGCGTGCGGTTGCCGATGACATTCTCGCCCTGCTTGATTTGGCCGGTCCGGCGGATGTCCATGCGCACGCTGGCGTAGAACTTGAGCGCGTTGCCGCCGGTGGTCGTCTCGGGGTTGCCAAACATCACGCCGATCTTCATGCGGATCTGGTTGATGAAGATCACGGTGGCTTTACTGCGATTAGTAACGGCTGTGAGCTTGCGGAGCGCCTGGCTCATCAGGCGGGCCTGTAGTCCTGGCAGGGCGTCGCCCATGTCGCCCTCAATCTCGGCACGCGGCACCAGCGCAGCCACGGAGTCAACAACGATGATATCTACTGCATTTGAGCGCACCAATGTCTCCACAATCTCCAGCGCCTGCTCACCGTTATCGGGCTGGGAAAGGAGCAAGTTGTCGACATCTACGCCGATGCGTCGGGCGTACGCTGGGTCGAGCGCGTGCTCGGCGTCAATGAACGCTGCGGTGCCGCCAGCCTTTTGCACCTCGGCAATGGCGTGGAGCGTGAGCGTCGTTTTACCCGACGACTCTGGCCCGTAAATCTCAATAATTCGCCCTTTCGGCAAACCGCCGCCGAGCGCCAGGTCCAGCGAAAGACTGCCGGTTGAGGTGGTCTCTACCTTTTCGGCATAGCCCTCGCCGAGTTTCATAATCGAGCCTTTGCCAAACTGCTTCTCGATCTGCTCCAGCGCCATACTCAGCGCCTTGGACTTACCGTCATCAGTGCCAGCTGCCGCTTTTGCTTCGGCCTCTTTGGCTGCCTTGTCGTTTGTCTTGTCTTTCGCCATACAACCCTCCAATCTAACAGCGTCTCTCAGACTTTCGCTTATAGTATAACAGTTTTGCCGTAGGGGCAATGTCAGCAATTTCTCCAGGTCAAAAATACACAGCGCTTATGTTTTTCGTTATATAATGAAACGTAAATGGACGCGAAGAATTCCTTGATGGGGAAACTGCTCGGCAATGCCGGCAAGTTCACCGACAAGCAGGTGGTGGAAACCCTGGAGATGCTTGTCGAGCATGGCGTGCGGCGCGGTGCGACCGATATCCACATCGAGCCGCATGAACGTTTTGTGCTGGTGCGCTACCGGATTGACGGCGTGCTCCGCGGCGTGCACAAGTTGCCCCGGGCGTCGCTCGGACCGCTGCTTGCCCAACTCAAGACACTCGCCGGACTTCACGTCCAGGACACACAAATGCCGCAGGAAGGCGACTATACGGTAAAGCTCAAGGACGGCACCGTTGACGTACACCTGTCGACCATGCCGGTATACGGCGGCGAAAAAGCCGTACTACACCTTAGCCAAGAGCGCGGCAACCCGAAAGACCTTGCCGAACTTGGATTCTGGGGCGACGGGCTCAAGGCACTCAGAAATGTTCTAACAAGCCCGCACGGCCTGGTGGTAGTGACCGGTCCACGCCACAGCGGCGTTGCCGCCACGCTCTTTAGCCTGCTCAAGGATGTCAACAGCCCGCTGCTCAATGTAACCACTATCGAACGCGGCGTGAAGTATCGGATGGCCGGGGTCAACCACACATACTTGGCTGGCGGCATGACCGTATTCGAAGGACTTGAGGCAGCACTTAAACAAGATGCGAACATCATCCTGATCGACAACCTGTCTGACGGCCAGACCACCAACCTGGCTGTCCAGGCTGCAGCCACCGGCCACCTGGTGCTCGCAGGCCTGCGCGCTCCGAGCGGCGCGGCGGCGCTTTTACACCTTCGTCACGGCGGCGCGGAGCCGTATCTGCTTGCAACATCTTTGCGCGCCTGTGTGGGGCAACGGCTGGTGCGCCGACTGTGTCCGGACTGCCGCGAACGTTATCCAGTCCAAGAAGACGAATTGGAAATGATCGAGGATTTCTTCGGCCTACAAAGTACAAGTGCTCGACGGCGGCTGCACGAGCTGGAACAAACCGCGTCGCCCGTTATTTTCGGTGATGTACGCCAGCTCAACAGTACACCCGAGCAGATTACGCATCTGTGGCGCGCCAGCGAGTACGGCTGTGATACTTGCGACCGCACCGGCTACACCGGCCGGACAGCCATTGCGGAAGTGCTTGCCAACACCGATAATCTGCACAAAACCCTGCTCAGCAAAGAACCGTTGTCGGTCAACACCATCCAGGCTGCGGCTACAAAGGACGGTTTTGTCCCCATGGCCATGGACGGGCTGGTCAAAGCGCTCCGCGGCCACACTACAGTCGCCGAGGTCATGCGTGCCATGTCGGTGTGAGGTATAATACATACGTATGAAAAACTCGTCGCGAACTCGTGGTGTTACCATCATTGAGCTCATGGTCGTGGTCGTCATCCTGTTCATTCTCGCTGCGCTGGTGGCGCTGACGGCCAGCGGTGTGCAGGCCAAGAACCGCAACGCCGACCGACAGGCCGACATCGACGCGCTCCGCAGCCAGCTCGAAAGCTACTACGCAGCAACCGACACCTATCCAACGCTCGCCAACGTGAACGACAGCGCCTGGCGCGCCAAAAACCTGCCCAAACTCAAAGACGGCGCCATCGACGACCCCAGCTGGAAGCCCGACAACGCAGACTGCACCGTTAATGGCCGTCCCACTTTGGCCACCAGCCCTACTGTTAACTGCTACAGTTACCAGGTAACGTCAGCTGATGGCTCGGCCTGCGACAACGACAAGACGCCGTGTGTACACTACACACTTACGGCCATGCTGGAAGGTGGCGAGAAATACGTCAAATCCAGTCTGAATTAGCAATTAAATCCTTGACGTCTGATGAACGGCCGAAAGGCCGTTCTTTGTTTATAACAGACTGGCCTGGTCGGCTTTCTGTTGCGGCGTGCGCTTGAGGTGCTCGTAGGCCCTAGGTGTGACCTTGCGGCCGCGGGGCGTGCGCTCCAAAAGCCCAATCTGCATGAGGTACGGCTCGTAGAAATCTTCGATTGTAGAGCGTTCCTCGGCAGTCAGTGCAGCCAGCGTTTCCACACCAACCGGCCCACCCTGGTAGTTGTCTATGATGGCTGAAAGAAGCATGCGGTCGGCCGGATCAAGCCCGAGTTCGTCAATCTCCAAAAGCTCCAGTGCCTGGCGACTGATTTCGGTGTCAATAATCCCGTCACCGTTCACGTCAGCAAAGTCGCGCACGCGCTTAAGCAGGCGGTTGGCAATGCGCGGCGTCAGGCGCGAGCGCTTGGACAGCTCGTGTGCTGCCTCGGGATGGATTTTGACATTCAGAATACCTGCGGCACGCTCGATAATCTGCCGGATTTCCTCTGGCTTATAGAATTCCAAACGGTGGATCATGCCAAAGCGGTCACGGAGCGGCGCGGCCAGGTTGCCGGTGCGGGTTGTGGCGCCAATGAGCGTAAATTTCGGTAAATCTAGCCTCAAGGATCGCGCGCTCGGCCCCTTGCCGAGCATAATATCGAGCTTGAAGTCCTCCATCGCCGAGTACAGCACCTCTTCGACTGTGCGGTGGAGGCGATGGATCTCGTCGATAAACAAAATGTCGCCGTCCTGCAGGTTAGTAAGCAGGCTGGCCAGATCGCCGGCGCGCTCGATGGCCGGACCGCTTGTCACGCGGATCTGCGCACCCATTTCATTGGCCACCACTGTCGCCAGCGTGGTTTTACCAAGTCCAGGCGGCCCATACAGCAGCACGTGATCAAGCGGCTCGCCCCGCTTCTTCGCCGCCTCAATCGCAAGCCTCAGGTTCTGCTTGATCCGCTCCTGTCCGATGTAACTCGAAAAATCCTGCGGCCGAAGGCTATTCTCCAGCTCCCGCTCCTGCTGGTCATCGTCATTGATACTGGTGCTGACAATCCGCTCAACCGCCATACGTAATCTTCCGTTCCGGCCATTCGTGTTTTGGCAGCAAATCCCTGAGCAGCATTGTCTCGTCCTCTCCCAAAACAACCTCTATATCCAGGCCATCCTTGCACACTTGCTTCATAAACTCCCGACAGACACCGCATGGCGGCAGGACGTACAAATCTTTGGCTGGATTATTATTCCAAACAGCGACAATCTTTTTGACCGTATACTGTTTATCGGCAATCATCTGCATGATAGCCGCACGCTCCGCGCAGATCCCCAAAGTAGCCCCAGGGTCAACGCATACGCCGACATAGATATCCCCTTTATCCGTTACCAAAGCGGCTGCCACATCACCCATCCAGCGGCCATTGACCTGCCACGGGTTGAGGCATTCGGCTGCTTTATCTATCAATTCTCTGTTGGAGATCATTTCGCACCCCTTTTACTTAACTCCTGGCCTTCAGGGCCTGCTTAATGCGGTCTTCGAGCGGGAGGTCTTTGGAGATGGAAGACAGTGCAGCGGCGGCGTCGGCGGGGGTGTAGCCGAGGGCGACGAGGGCTTCGACGGCTTCGTCCTTAAGGAGCTGCGCGTCGGATTGCAGGATGCCGGTGGTAGACAGATCAACGCCCACCAGGCCGACCTTGTCCTTTAGCTCCACGACTATACGCTCGGCCACGCGTTTGCCTACGCCGCTGGCCTTCTGGATGGATTTGACGTCGCCGCTGGCGATGGCCACGCGCACGTCACTGGCCGCGCCGGTGTTTAGTACACTCAGCGCCATCTTTGGCCCAACACCGTTTACGCCAAGCAACAACTCAAACAACTGCTTAGTATCTGGGCTCGTAAACCCATACAGGTCATACGCGTTTTCGCGGATATGCTCGTACACATACACTTTGGCTTTGTCGCCGGTGTTCAGCTTACCATAGTCTTCGTTGGTCACCAGCAAGCCATAGCCGACGCCGTGCACATCGAGCACTACCATGTCCACGGTCTTTTCGGCCACTACCCCTGTCAGTGTTGCTATCATCTTCTTAAGTATAGCCTACTCTGGCGCATTAAGAGTATAATGCAGTTCGTGGATAAGATTTACTGTGCAAACTGCGGAGAGTTGGCTGCAGAGAACTCCAACTACTGCTGGAAGTGCGGCGCGCCGCTGCACGGAAGCGAGGCCGCGGTTTACCGCGCCCAGGGACCGGTGCTCGATCCGCCAACCCAGCCGTCGCCCGAGGCGCTCAAAACGCAAGCCGACCCGGCAGTAATCAAAAAGACCGTACCAAGAAGCCATTTGGATCCGGCGGTAATATGGCTGTTCTTCCTCAACTACATCGGCAAGACATTCCTGCTGGTACCGCCGCTAGCAATCGGTGCCTACTTCCAGCCGATCATCGGAGTCGGTTTTGCATTCTATCTGCTCATTAACTATCTGATTGCTGTTCTTGTGTACAACCACTTTTACTTTTCGATTGAGGAAGACAAGCTACTGATAGAATATGGCATTATTCACAAACGTCATGTCACCGTGCCGTTCCGTCAGGTACAGAACGTCAATATCATCAGCACGCTCATCGACCGCATCTTGGGTATTGCCCGGCTGGAGGTAGAAAGCGCCGGAAGTTCGCAAACGTACAAACGCGAGATCGTGGGCGGCACCCGCTCCAAAGCCGAAGGCTTCCTGCCAGGACTGAGCATGAAGCGCGCCCGCGAATATCACGACCTAATCCTGCAGAAGGCCCGCCACGCACGCAAAGAAGATTAATGCCGGCCATCAAGAGTTTGCCGAAAGCGGCTCTTTGGCACGCTGAAAAGATACAGCGCGCTGACGACTGACATAATGGCCATGACGGTAAACAGCGTATCAAAACTGAAGGCCGACACGATGGCAGCACCCGCCACCGAGCCAAACGCGGTGACAAAGTACGCCATAGCTTCCCAGGCAGCCCAGCCCTGGGCTTCTCTATTTTTGTCGAGATTTGCCGAGTAGAGCGCGTCAAAGGCCGGCTCGGCAAATGCGCGCACCAGCCCCAGTCCGGCCTGCACGGCCGCCAAATACCATATGCTGGTAATCGTCGTAAACAAAAGAAAACCCAGGGCTGTGAGGGCATAGCACGCCACGATCAGCTGTTTTTTGTCGCGCAAGCCGTCGGCATACTTGCCTCCTGCAAGCGATGCCACGCCTGCGCCGAACGCCAGCGCCGAGGCCGTAATGCCGGCGTCCAGAATGTCGCCACCAACCTCTGCCACAAATACCGCGTAAATCGGCACCAGCATGGCCTCGGCCGCCAGCAGCAGGGCATCAGCCACCAGCAGTGTTTTAAGTGCCGGATTTTTGTATGCGCCGAGCAGTAATAAACGATGCAGCATATACACCCATTATGCCACAGGACGGCCTGCCGTTACTTGGGCAGCACGTCATACACCGCCCGAGCCAGTGACAGGACTGCCAGATGCCCCAGTCGGTCTGCTTTGGGTCCGTGCAACTCCGGGCCCGTACTGACAAGCACGCGCTCCCGCGGCACCAGCAGCCCCACTTCCTCGTCGAATTGCATGGGGGCGACGGCCACCTGCACAGCCGACGCCTTGACGGTCGCATGGCCGGAGAGCGTCACGACCGCATACGGCCACTCGTCGCTAGCCGTTTCACCATCCAGAGGACCGGTCGCGCCATGCAGCAGTATCCACGACAACTCGCCTTGCCTGCTGACGCCGGTCTCAATCGCCTCAACGTACTGCATGCACCGGAGATAGACATCCACCGTGGTGCCGTCGAACGGGTGGTCCACGCATTCCCGCATTAATACATCCAGCGGTGCAATGTCCAACGACTCAGGATAAAGCAGTGGCTGCCGCCTCCCGTGCGCCCAGTGATGAATTGCAATCCACTCCTGCAGCACATCCAGGATGGCCGTATGATCCCCATCTGGCACTTCCGCTGCAATCTCCACGCCGCCCCTTGTCATGGCTGCCATACCCCAAACCGTACTGCACGGCTTGAAGACAGGGCAGTAAACTTTTTTATAGCTTTCCGACCTGAACCTGATGGGTGAGGGCGGCAGCAAGCGCGTCGGCGGCGTCGTCAGGCTTTGGGACTTCTTTGAGTTTAAGCAGCACGCGCACCATTTCCTGCATCTGTTTTTTGTCGGCTTTGCCGTAGCCGGTGATGGCCTGCTTGATCTGCAGCGGGGTGTATTCAAAAATTTCGAGCTGGTTGAGGCGGGCAGCCAACAGCACCACGCCGCGGGCCTGGCTGACAGTCATGGCCGTGGTGACGTTACGGAGAAAAAACAACTTCTCAACCGCCATAACCTGCGGTTTGGTCGCGACAATAATGTCCGTCAGTTCCTGGAAAATCGTCTCCAGCCGCACGGCGTCGTCTTCCTTCACCGGCGTGCGGATCACCCCCGCGTCGACCAACTGCGTCTTGCCACCGCTGACGTCAATCACCCCAAATCCCAAAATCCCCGTGCCAGGGTCGATGCCGATGATTCTCATTGCGACATTTTAATTAATTCGAGAATCTTGGCATGCACCGCCTGATTGGCGGATATGACAAAACCATCTGCAAACTTATCACTTCGGCGCGGACCACCGTTGATGTCAGTAGCCACGCCCCCAGCTTCAGCAACAATCAGCGCAACAGCAGCATAGTCCCATGGCGCTCCATAGCCAAATACTGCACTAGCCAAATCCCCGGTAGCAACCCGCACAGCAGCGTAAATCGCAGAATAGTAGCAGAACACTTTTGCACCCTGTTCTTGCGCCAAGTCACTGCAGATGCCAGCGCGGAACAGACTTTTCTCGCCCCGAACTGTGCCCTGAATTATTGAAACGTAGGTATTGTTCAGCTCAGTGGCGCTCGATGTGCGCAGTAAATTACCGTTCCTGAATGCACCGCCCCCTCGTACCGCACTGTAGAGCTCATCAAGCTGCGGATCGTAGACCACGCCAATGATGGCCTGCCCATCCCTTCCGTCCACCAGCGCAAGCGAAAACGTGCTTATCGGAATCCCTAGGCTAAATGGCATCGTGCCATCAATCGGATCTACGACCCAAATCAACTGCGCGTTCTCATTGCGACTTGCTTCCTCGCCGATAACTCCATGCTCTGGAAAACGTTCTTTAACTCGCTCAATTACCAAGCTGTTAATTTCCGTGTCGGCAATCGTGAGGGGAGTATTATCTTCCTTAAGCTCAGTACCAATGTCGCCGGCACGAAAATAGCGGCGCATTATATCACCAGCTTCACGAGCTAAGTTTTCTGCAAATTCCAGCTCCTTTGAGTAGTCCATACTGCTATTGTAGCAGCGATTCGTCGATGTCGAAGTTGACGTGGGTGTTGGTTACTTCGTCGATGTCGTCGAGGGCGTCCATGAGGCGCATGATTTTGCCGGCAGTGTCTTTGTCCGTTACCGGAACGGTATTGTTTGGTACGTAGGTGAGCTCGGCTTCGATGATTTCTACGCCGGCTTCGCGGAGCGCGTCGCGAACTTTAGCCAGTTCGGTCGGCTCGGTGTAGACTACCGATTCTTCGCCTTCTTCCTGGACGTCGTCGGCGCCGGCGTCCAGCGCCTGCATCAGCAAGTCGTCGCCCTTGCCCTTTACGCGGATCATGCCCTTGCGTTCAAACTGGAACGCCACAGCACCTTTTTCGGCCAGGTTGCCGCCGTGCTTGCTGAAAGCCAGGCGCACCTCCGGGTAGGTGCGGTTGACGTTGTCGGTAGCAACTTCCACCAAAATAGCGACGCCGCCCGGGCCGTAGCCCTCGTACAGCATCTCTTGCAACTGCGCGGCGTTTTTGTCGGCCACGCGCTGGATGGCACGCTCGATGTTGGCCATGGGCATATTTACCGCTTTGGCCTTTTCGATAATCATCGCCAGGGCCGGATTGGTAGCCGGATCGGTACCGCCGCGTGCCGCCACAGCAATCTGGTTGCCGAGCTTGGTAAACACCGCGCCGCGCTTGGCGTCCGCCACTGCCTTTTGGCGCTTAATCTGCGCCCACTTGGAATGTCCTGCCATTTATTTTTTGCTCCTCGATCTTCCCTGTTATTATAGCACTTTTCCGAACTTTACTCCAGAGGATGAGGCACACAAAACCGATTACCGCATACGACACCAGCATGTAGCTAAGCGGGAAGTTAATATCTTCGATGTACGCGTTTGGCACGCGACTTAGGAGATTGGCCATGTCGAGCATGAACGTCATTACCACGCTGCCTGGCCAGGCAATCCAGCCGGCAATGGCAGGCACGAGCATGCCAGCAAGACCGGCAAACAAACCAAAGAGCATGGCGAACGGAATGAGCGGCACGACGAGCAAATTCGCAGGCAGGCTGACGAGCGACATCTCGCCAAAGATAAACAGGATGTAGGGCAGGACGAGGATGCTCGCACAGGCGCTTTCGATGAGTATACCAAGCAGCATATGCGGCTCGCGGTCGCCGAGGATACGCTTAGTAATAAGCGGCGCCAGCACCAGCACGCCAAAGAAGGCCAAAAACGACAGCCACCAGCTGACACTGCTCCACAGGTAAATCGGGTTGGCAATAATCGTAACAGTCGCCGCAACAAGCAGCAACACCAGCGGCCGGATGTTACGCCCGTAGTACCACGCGCCAATGCCAATGAGGCTGATGATCGCCGCCCGCACAATAGGCGGCGCCGCATCAGTCACCAATAGGAATAGGCCAATGAGGGCAAGACAGGCTGCGGTAGCCTGGAATTTCGACCGCTTGGCGAGCAGCCGCCGGCAAGCCAACACAATGATCGTAAGGTTATAACCGCTCACTGCGATGATGTGTGTGAGGCCGACATGCCGCAGCTGCTCGTTTGTTTCCTCTGGCAGCGTGTTACGCTGGCCAATAAGCAGACCCAACGCAAACGATGCCAACGGTTCCGGCAGTGCTGACTGCATGCCAGCCGCAAACTTCCGCCGCAAATCATTCAACCAAAACGAATCGCGCTTTAGCACTTTTAGCTCAGCAAAGCTAATGCGCCCAATGTCATTGCCGAGCGCCGGATACAACTTGCCCGTCACCTGCACAATGTCACCCTTATAAATCGCCGGCTCGCCAAAACCGCGAATGGTTAAACTTCCAACTAATGACGTCTGCGCTGGCGCAACCACCTGCACCTTATCCAGCGAAAACTCCAGCTGGTAGCGCTCGCCATACACCGCTTCTTCCATCGCCCTACCGACAATCACCACCTTTTGTCCGTGCAGCGATTCGTGTACCGCCAGGCGATCCATATACTCGCTCCCGCGCCACCAGCCTATGCCAAAGCAAAGGAATGTAAGGAACAAAACAGTTACCGCGTTATGCCCTCTTAGGCTAATAATCACAAATGGTACGAGCAACCACAGCCAGCGGAAATCATCGAGCTGCAGCACACGCGCATACACCACGCCGCCGCACACAGCCAGGCAACAGATAATAATTAACACCCACCGCCGCACGCGGTACTCTAAAAACCTCCCCAGCACAAGCCGGATTGTACTGGACTACTCTTAACTAATCCTTAACTCGTTAAAAATACGATAGCACCAGGACCAAACAACGTTCGAGAATGAGGTATGAACAAAATACTCTCAGCCAGCATTCTCATTGGTATACTGCTTGCCACACTGCTTGGCGGGCTGGCACTCGTTTTGCAAAGCCTGAGAGGTATTAGTCTGTCACTTCGGTTAAAAATTCAGGGCGAACAGAAGCGCTAACATACAAGCGAATACTTGTCAAATGTGGTATAATCATAAGTGCTAAGAGCAGTAATCCTGCTCGGTCTTTTTTGAGTGTTTCATCGCTTCGTTTCACGCTTCCGACCCTCTTTCTGCTTCACCAGAAGATTGTGAGGCACGTTTTTAAGATGTTTCGACCTTGAAAGCAGCCCTTTTACAACAAAAGCAAAGGAGGTTCAAGATGAGAGTAGCCATCGTTGCCGGCCCCTACATCCCGATACCTCCCGAGAAATACGGAGGGACTGAGCTCATAATCTACCATTTGATCCGGGGGCTCAAAGAACAGGGGCACGAGCCAATCCTGTTGGGTTCAGGAGATTCAAGAGTAGATTGCGAAATCATACCCATCGTCGACAAGGCTGTCTTCTTCCCAACGCACAAAAAAGATATACCAGCCTTTGAAAAGGAAGTAGGAAGGATCAACCGGTTTGCCGAAAAGAAGCTGCGCGAGCTATTGCCACGCATCGACATCATCCACTCGCACGGCTTTGACCTGGTGAACTTCCAAGACTTCCCTAACCTGACCACCATACACGGCCAAATTGATTTTAGAACGCTTTCGTATTACCTGGCGCGCAAGAACCTATACTACGCCTCCATCTCGCGCAACCAGCAGGGCGCACTCCCAGACCTGCAATACGTCGGCGTGGTGTACAACGGCGAAGACCCGAGCGAATTCCCCATCGTCACCGAGCCGCAAGATTACGTCTGCTTCCTGGGCCGCTTCGACCGCGAGAAAAACCCGCACCTTGCCATCCAGCTCGCCATTAATCTTGGCATCAAGATCAAAATTGCCGGCAAAATTGATCACCAAGGCGAGGGCTACTTCGACGAAGAAATTAAACCGTATCTGAACCATCCGCTCGTCGAGTACCTTGGTGAGCTCGGCTTTAAGGAGAAAGTTGAGCTGCTGAGCAAGGCAAAGTGCAACCTGCACCCCACCGGCTTCCGCGAGCCGTTTGGCCTGACCGTGCTCGAAGCAGCCTACTGCGGCACGCCAACGTTAGCCATCGCCCGCGGCTCCATGCCGGAACTCATCGAAGAAGGCCGCACCGGCATGCTTGTCGAAGACTTCGTGGAAGGCTATCACCAAATCCGCGAATGCTTCGAAATGGACCGCCAGTACATCGCGCAGCGCGCCCGCCTGCTCTTCAACTACAAGACCATGACCAAGCAGTACCTGCACGCTTACGCGCGCGTCATCAAGATCTTCAACACCCGCAAAGAACAGGACGAACTCATCCACAACCTGGCACAAGAAACACGCTCCGGCCTGCAATCAATCTGGCAGGAAAAACAACTGAATCATCCCTCAACAGAGCAATAGCAAGAGGTCCAGTGGGATTATAGCTTCGCGCCGGTTTGTCTTTAATTCTCAAGGAACGGCAAATCGGGCTCTGCATATATTTGCTGCCACCAGTGGGATGGCGCTCCAGCTTTGCTTCCGCTTCTCCGCAAAAGTTGTCCTCGGAGCAAGCTCCTGCGGGCAACTTTGCTCCACCGCACCCACGACTACGGTATTTTGCTAAAGCAAAATCCCTGTCGTGGGTTTGAATACTCAACTGAACAACCCAAACAAAAAGCCCCAGCTTTGCTGAGGCATTTTGTTTGGAGGGCCCAGTGGGATTCGAACCCACGACACGCGGCTTAAAAGGCCGCTGCTCTAACCAGCTGAGCTATGGGCCCCTAATGAGACAAACCTACGGTTTTTCTCATCGCGCGGGACGGCCGAATGAATCGTCCGTTCCGGCTGCTCTTTTCCCTTTCAGGAATCGGGCGAATAACAGAGTACATTATCCCTGTTTTAAGGCAAAAAGTCAATCTGTAGCTAGTGTTTGCCGTGCTTCTCCTGGGCGCGGAAGTTGCGGCGTTGAGTCCAGAGAAAGAAGAGGCTGACGAGCGCGCCAGCGCCGATCACCAGCGCCTCGGCGTTAGACAAAATGCGCCATACATCCTGCGTCATCAGGTTGAATGCCAGGCTGCGCGGCAGCATCGGCACGGCCAATAGCACCAGGAGGATGCTGGACGCCGCAGCCGGAAAGATATTGAGGAATACCCGCATCCTGCCTTGCACACTAAAGGCCATGATGACGGCTGTGAGCACGGTCGGCACCAATAGTAGCAACAGTTCTATGGTGGTCTGGCTGAGCGAATTAGTCGTGGGGCTGAAGGAATTGACGATCAGGTCGGCGTCGCCCGCCACATGGTCCACCAGCACCGCACCCAGACACACGCTCAAAAACACCATTGCGGCATTAACCCGCAGGATCAGGAAAAGCAAGACGGGTATGGCGAGGGCTGCGAGTAGGATAACATCATACGACATCGTACCTTAATCATACCATTAGCGGTTTACAGCCAGTAAACACTATTAATCTTCATCATCGCCATAAGCCGATGTTGCCTCCCCTTGCTGCTTGCTACATGCTACTAACCACTGTCCTTACGCGCCGATGCGGTCCTTGCGATTGCGCAGCTTGGCGTTTTGTTCGACGTACTCGATGATTTTCTCCGCTATGTTGTATTTGGTGAGCAGCTCGGGCGTCTTAAGGCTGCCGGACGAGTTAACCTCGAGCACCAGCGGGCCGCGCGAGGAGCGCATCATGTCGACAGCGCAAACGGGCAGACCCATTGCCTTGGCGGCCTTAATGGCCGTCTTTTCTTCTTCGGCAGACAGCTTGGTCGGCTTGCCCACACCGCCCTGATGGGTGTTGGAGCGGAAATCGTCGTCCAGGCTCTGCCGGATAAAGCCGCAGACAACGCGGTTACCGACGACAATCGCCCGCACGTCAATACCGGCCGACTCCTTCACAAACTCCTGCACAAGGAACGTCACGCCTTCCACATAGAAGGCCTGCATTACCGCCTTGGCCGCCTTGGGCGTTTCGGCCAGTACCACACCGTTGCCGTGCGTGCCGCGCGCCACCTTGACAATCAGCGGGGCGCCGCCGGCCAGCTCGATAACTTTCTCGAAGTCGGCAGTTTCGCGGGCAAACACTGTCTTGGGAATGCCCACGCCGGCGCGGGCCAATATCTGGTAGGCGCGAAGCTTGTTGCGCGAACGCTCAATCGCAATCGATTTGGCGGTGGTGTAAACATTGCGCATCTCAAACTGGCGCACCACCGCGCACCCATATTTGGTGTAGCTCTGGGCAATGCGCGGAATAATGGCGTCAAAGTCGTCCAGCACCTTCCCCTTATAGTACACCACCGGATTGCCACGTTCGATGGTCATGTAACATTTGGCGTAGTTGATGATCTTCACATCGTGGCCGCGCTTAATGGCCTCTTCTTTGAGCCGTTTGGTGGTGTAGTTGGCACTACCTTTCGACAGAATCGCTATCTTCATATCGGCCCTCCTCTTCATCCTTAGGGAAGTCGATGCCGTACTTCTGTTTAAGCTCTACCCGGTTAAGGCAGGATGCGGCCGGATCAATCAAGAATCTATTGTTTAATAACTTGCGTCCCAAAAGGATTGGATAAATTTTCTTGGAACGATCAGCTAATGAAAAACGAGCGGTAAACACTTTTGGTCCCAGCTTCACTCTCATTTTGACCTCGTAGCGGTCCTCGCGGTGACCAAAGGAGTTTTCGACCCAAACCTTGCTAAACTCCTTAGTTTCAACTCGGTGCTTCATCGCACCACAGACCGGGTGACCGCCCAACAAGTCAAATGACAATACGCCCGTCTTTTCATCAAGATGAATGTTCGAAGCGTGCACGGCGGACCGGTAGGCACCGGTGTCGGTTTTGGCCGGCACATCCTCGAGCCCCTCAAAATCTACGAACGTCATGGACTCCGAACGCCCGATAACAACTTTATGATAATCAGCTCTTGCCATATCCTATGTATTTGATCTTGTTAAACTCTGTTAAAATACCACGTATACTATCAAAAGCCAAGACTTCATCTATGCAAAGAATACTTATCGTCGGAAAAAGCTTCAGCGGACTTACTAACTTCCTGAAGGAATCCGGCTATGATTACATTGTACTAAAAGATATACAAAGCTCTAAACATCCCGAAAAAAAATATAAGCGCCGCGTACTGTGTGACTTTTCGTCGAAAGAAACAGTGATAGAAACGGTCGCGAAGATCAAAGATCAGGTTGATGGCGTCATTGCCACTTACGAGAACTACATACTTCCTGCAGCATGGGTCGCCGAGTATCTGGGCAAGCCCGGCCTGCCGGTTACTGCTGCCGAAGCCTGCACCGACAAATGGCTGATGCGCCAGCGGTTCGCGGCCGCGCCCGAAAAAATCAGCCCGGATTTTGCGCTTATCACAAACGAGGATGAGCTGCGTCGGTTCGCCGAACAGCACACCTTCCCGCTTATCATCAAGCCGGCCAACCTCATGAAGAGCCTGCTGGTCACCAAAAACCACAATCTTGACGAGCTGTTGGCAAACTACCGCCGGACTATGGAGCAAATCGACGCTGTATATAAGAAATACGCACCCAACCGGCAGCCTCAGCTGTTGGTAGAAGAATTCCTCGAAGGTTCTGTCCACTCTGTAGATGCGTTTGTGGATGCCGACGGCAAGCCGTACGTACTGGAGCAGGTCGTTGACTACCAGACAGGGTACGACATAGGCTTTGACGACAACTTCCACTACAGCCGGATTCTCCCCTCCAAACTGTCGCCGGAAGATCAGGCCGCCCTGCGGCACTGCGCAGCAGTTGGCATCCAGACACTGGGCATGAAAAACAGCCCGGCGCATGTAGAGATCATCATGACGAAAGACGGACCACGAATTGTCGAGATCGGCGCGCGCAACGGCGGCTACCGCGAGCGCATGCACCGACTTGCCAACGGCATAGACATAACCGGCAATGCCCTTAAACTCGTGCTGGGCCAAACTCCCGAAATTACGGCCAGGCGCAATGAACCTGTAGCTGTTTTGGAGCTCTTCCCGAAAACGCCCGGCAACTTCGCCGGTATCGCGCACGAAGAGGAGCTACGCCAATTGCCCTCCTTAACGTACCTAAGCATCAAAAAGAAGCCCGGCGAATATGTCGGCAAGTCATCGGACGGCTTCAAGATGTGCGCCGTCGTTATACTGCATCACGCTGATAGTGAACAATTCCATCGCGATCTCACTTTTGTAAATGAGCACGTTCGGGTTGTGACCGAGTAGTTAGACTGCGGTGCTACACAGGATAAAGCCGGTAGTGGGCTGCAATTTGACTGTCGACAAGTCGTTTTACGAGTTGAATCTGCCGCGGGTCGTCAAACGAATCGTACTGTGTTAGGCCGGGGCGGTTATTAACCTCGATCACCACCGGATTGAGATCGCCGGGCGTGTGGGAACTTTTCGGCATGGTATCCACAAAATAGTCTATGCCGCAAACTGGAAGGCGCAGTTCTTTTGCGATTTTTTCCGAATTCTCGCGCAGGAACTGCGGAATGTCATCATCCAAATTCACTCTAGTGCCACCAACACCGACGTTGGAGATGCCGACTACTTGCACCGATTCGCCGGCTGCCGGTACCCGGCTTAATTCATCTCGCGAGAGATAGCGTTCTACATAGGCAAAATCAATTTTATTAAAGATACTGCTGTAGTTGGTGCCGCTTCGCTCCGGGCGCTGGTTTTCCAAATGAATGAGCTCCTCGACCGTGTGCTCGCCATCTCCGACAACACTTGCCGGTACACGGGTCATAGCACTTGCGTATTTGCCGTCAACACAGACGATTCGGATGTCTATGCCCTGCAGCTGTTTTTGGAGAATGAACCCCTCGCACGAACTCATGCCGGCGATGGTATTTCCGGCTTCGACAACCTGCTCAAGCGTTGTTATCCCCATAAAAACGCCGTGCCCGTGCGCGCCGTCGATAGGCTTTGCCACAGTCGTCCCATGCTCAGCAATAAAATCACGGATCGCATTGCCGCTCGCCTCCATGTCCGCAAATTCGACATACAGTTCCGGCGGCACCTGTATACCCAAGGCGTGAATAATGGCGTTCGTTACTTGTTTGTTGCTTGCGATAATTCGACCAGAGATAAAACTCATCGATTCATCTATAACACTGTAGATTCGCATAGGAATAGGGTGATCGGGCAATGTCACCTCGAATAAACTCTTAGCGGACAAGAAGCCCTTCACCGAATAACCGCGGTCCAGCAGCTCTTTGGCGATCATTCGCGCAGATATCTTTAAATTGGGCAAATCACTATAAGACAGTTCATGCATGCTTGCATAATACCATACCAATAGCGGCTGCGCGGCCAGCCCCCAGTTGGAGTTCGGCACCAGACAAGCTATTTGCCGGCTTAAAGCGGCGGTACCGGATGGCTAGCGCAATTGCTCGTCCAGAAATTCCTGCAGCACTCGCATTTTCTCTGTTACGAATTTTCCGGTGCTGAGTTGTGGCATGTTGTTTACCTCGAGAAGATAAAATTTGCCGGTGTCGCGATGCACTATCATGTCTACGCCCGTCACTTCGCGGCGAGCCAGGCGCGCCATCTTCACGGCATCTTCCAGCATTGCCTGATCTACTTCGCTGGCGTCAACTAACGTAGCAACCCCACCTTGCGACGTATTGTTAATGTGTGACCCCGTCGGTGACTGCCTATGCATAACCAAGCGCACCCTGTCACCCATAACGATTAGCCTGTAGTCGCCATTATTAGGAACAAAGCTCTGCATAATAAAAGAAACACCTGGCCGCTGCTGCTCCTTTAGAATACTTTCAAGCTCATGCTGTGTATGTACTAAATAGTTGTCCCTGCCGCGGGCGGCGATCGTCGACTTGACAATAAGAGGATAGCCGATCGGATTTTCGCGCATATACTGCAGGCTAAGAAAATTATCCAAAGAGCACACAAAAGGCACGCAACTAACCCCATGCATGGCAGCCAAGACGCACTGGCTCAATTTGGTTCGCGACCGCGTACGGCAAACTTCACTGTTGAAGACAGGTATATTATGCGCCTCTGCATAAACCGCGACAGACATGGCGGTATCTTCCAGCTCTTTGGTTGTAAACCACCCCAGAAGGAATATGGCGTCGAACTGCGATATATCTTGCCTTAATTTCGTGCTTACAACCTTTAGCCTTTGGCCATCAAAGGCAAAGACTAAATCTTCAAAATCACAGGCACTGTAGCACGCGCCATTGGCGACGCTTTCTATGGCACGGGCCATGGAGGCTGCAGTATCATAATCCGGCCTCGTCTCCCTGCGGCCTATAAAAAGCACATTTTTTGTCTGCATCATTTCTGTAACCTATTGCCATAGAATACCACAAGATCTAACTGAGTAAATATTGTTATGTATACAAAGATATGTTATAATATAAGATATGCGAATTGTTGCTGTTGGTGGCGGCGATAAAACAGCTGCCATAAGAGCCGCCCTGCAAGATACAGAAAACACGCGGACCCTTATAATTCCATCTGCGTGCTCAACTGAGAGATCTTACAACACAAAAGTTCCTAAAATCGTAAAATTCTTCCGCGATTTAGGCATAGCGTGCACCGTACTACACGAACTCCAAGAAACCCCCTCTCAGACCAAAATCGCCGAAGAGTTCGGACAGGCCGGACTTTTGTATGTTATTGGCGGCCACACACCCACCCTGCTGTCAAGGCTTACCGAGCATAGTACGGGTCAGGCTATTATTCAGGCCGTCGTCCATGACAACAAGATAATCGCGGGCGTGAGCGCCGGGGCGCTTGCGCCATTTCAGGTCATTCACTCTAATCCCTCCAAAAAGCCAGGGGAAGAACGATGGGATTTCGTATACCTAGATGGCCTTTCAATGCTCGGCGCGGTGGCTACAGCGCACGCCAACCAGCATGATCAAACTCCTGCCGGCCCACGACCCGACACCAGGATGGAGCATCTACTTGCCAACTTCCCGGCTGACCGTGTGTCTACGGGGATAGCGCTCGATAATCATGCAGCGCTAATCGTAAATGGAGACAACAGTTTCGTTGTCCTTTCGGAAGAAGGCGAGCGATCGGGAGCCAATGTGCATGTATTGGCATCAGAAGGCGACAGGATAATTGCAACTCCTGTAGAGGATAGCACTCACATTACGGCCGTTATAAACGACATAACGCCGGGCCGCTAGACCCACCAGCCCTTTTTGCCCGATTCTTTTTTGAATTGTTCGAGTAGCTCTTTTTGCTTTCGGGTGAGCTTGGTGGGCGTATCGACGATGATGGTGACGATGTGGGCGCCGCGGCCGTTGCCGCGGAGGTGGGGGACGCCGTGGCCGGAGAGCTTAAAGTCGGTGCCGCTTTGGGTGCCGGGTGGAACTTTCATGCGGACGATGCCGTCGACGGTTTCGACATCAACTTCGGTGCCGAGGGCGGCGTCAACCATATCAACGTGTTCTTCACTCAAAATCAGGTCGCCTTCGCGCGTGAACTTCTTGTGGGCTTTGACGCGCAGGTGCACGTACAGATCACCCTTGGACCCGTTGACGATGGCTTCGCCGCGGTCGCGCAGGCGGATAGTGGCGCCGTCGTCCACGCCAGCCGGGATTTTGATGGTCAGCTCCTGCCGCTTGTGGCGCGTGCCTTTACCATGACAGACCGTACAGGCCTTTTCCGGCACCTTGCCGCTGCCTTTACACGTCGGGCACACTGCAGCCTGCTGGATGTTGCCAAAGATGGTGCGCATGACATTGACGACCTGGCCGGAACCTTTGCACGAGCTACAGGTTTTGAGTTCGTACCCTGGCTCGACGGTCTTGCCGCCGCAGTGGTCACACGTGTCTTCCAGGTCGATCTTGATGTCGCGCTCGGTGCCGAACACGGCTTCTTCAAAGCCGATTTCTATCTCTACTTCAACATCGCGGCCACGGTCCGGCTGGCGCCGTCGGCTGGGACCGGTGCCAAAGAAACTGCTAAAGATGTCGCCAAGGTCGCCAAAGTCAAAGCTGATGTTCTCTGCACCAAACCCGCCAAAGCCGCCGCCAAACGGATTGCCGCTGGCGCCGCCGCCCACGCCGGCATGACCGAACTGGTCGTAGCGCTGGCGCTTTTGCGGGTCGCGGAGCACCTCGTAGGCTTCGTTGATTTCCTTAAACTTCTCTTCGTCACCGCCCTCTTTGTCCGGGTGGTACTGCACGGCCAAGCGCCGGTACGCCTTCTTAATTTCGTCCGGAGAGGCGTCCCTGCTTACTCCCAATATTTCGTAATAATCGCGCTTTGCCATGTTCTCCTTTTCTTAGGTTATTACCACTGACGGGGTGGCGAGCATGCTGTTGAGCAGCGCCAGCGCCCGCTGCTCGTCGCCAGACGTTTGCCCGCGGGTTAACGCAAACACCTCGTTGATTTGGTTGTCCAGCCATAAAACAACCAACTCGAACGCATCAGCACGGCCCTGGTCACGTTGTAACCATACCACACATTTGGGATTGGCGTAGCCAAAACGAAGAATTTCCTTGCGCGTCTGCTCATCTGTGTAGGCGCTGCGGAAATTTTCATTCCAAATCTTTTGCGCCAAGCCAAACGCCTGATCGCTCACCACCGTGCGCACCAGCACGTTCAGCTTATCGCTCGTGGTTCCGCTGCTTTTGCCAATGCCAAACATATAGTCTATTGTAGCTTACTGCTCCCTGCGGCGCCGTGTTTTGCAGGGAGCAGGGTTTAAATAGCTACTTCTCGTCGACGACCTCGCCCTCTACTGGGCCGTCCTTGTCATCCTTCTTCTTGTCGTCAGTTTTGGCGTCGTCGTCTTTCTTTTCTGCCTTGCTGGCGGCCTCGTACATCTTGGCGCCGATAGGCATAAGCTTGTCGTTCAGCGCCTTGAGGGCACTCTCCAGTTTGTCCTTGTCTTCAACCTCGACAGAGCCTTTGGCCTCTTTGATGGCTTCATCCAGGGTCTTGATGTCTTCCTCGGACAGCTTGTCTTTGTTGTCGTTCTTGAGCTTCTCGGCCTGGTAGATAGCGTTCTCCAGCATGTTGCGGGCTTCGGCAACTTCGCGGCGCTTTTTGTCCTCTTCGGCGTGCGACTCGGCCTCTTTGGCCATGCGCTCAACCTCTGTTTTGTCGAGGTTGCCGCTGCCGGTAATGGTAATGGACTGCTCCTTGCCAGTACCCTTGTCCTTAGCGGTGACGTTTAAGATACCGTTGGCGTCGATGTTAAAGGTAACTTCGATCTGCGGCACGCCGCGGGGCGCCGGGGGAATGCCGTCCAGGATGAAGCGGCCGAGAGACTTGTTGTCAGCAGCCATGGCGCGCTCGCCCTGGAGCACGTGGATTTCTACCTGCGGCTGGTTGTCGGAAGCAGTGCTGAATACCTCGCTCTTAGAGGTCGGGATGGTGGTGTTGCGCTCGATCAGCTTGGTCATGACACCGCCCATAGTCTCGATACCAAGGCTCAAAGGTGTTACGTCAAGCAGCAGCACATCCTTGACCTCGCCCTGCAGCACGCCGCCCTGGATGGCAGCGCCAACGGCCACAACCTCGTCCGGATTCACACCCTTCATCGGCTCCTTGCCGAAGATTTCCTTTACCTTGGCCTGTACGGCCGGCATACGGGTCATACCACCAACCAACACCACGGCGTCGATGTCGGAAGCGGAGAAACCAGCGTCCTTGAGCGCCTTCTCGCACGGCTCAACAGTACGGTCAATCAGGTCGGCGACCAGGCTTTCCAGCTTGGCACGGGTCAGCTTGTGTTCGAAGTGCTTGGGGCCTTCCGCGTCGGCCGTCAGGAACGGCAAGTTGATGTCTACCTCTTGCGCGGTGGACAGCTCGATCTTGGCCTTTTCGGCCTCATCGCGCAGACGCTGCATAGCAGCCTTGTCTTCAGTCAGGTCAATGCCGTGCTCTTTCTTGAACTCCTCAACAAAGTAGTTGACGAGTGCGCGGTCGAAGTCGGCGCCACCCAGGTGGGTGTCACCGTTGGTACTCTTTACCTCGAACACGCCGTCACCCAGCTCAAGGATAGAAATGTCGAACGTACCGCCGCCCAGGTCGTAGACAGCAATCTTCTCTTCTTTGTCGCCCTTATCCAGGCCGTAGGCCAGCGCGGCAGCGGTCGGCTCGTTAATGATGCGCTTAACCTCAAGGCCGGCAATCTTACCAGCGTCCTTGGTTGCCTGGCGTTGGCTGTCGTCGAAGTACGCCGGAACGGTGATGACAGCTTCGGTGACCGGCTGGCCCAAAAAAGCCTCGGCGTCAGCCTTGAGCTTGCCAAGCACCATGGCGCTGATTTCCTCGGGGCTGTACTCCTTATCGCCCATCTTGACCTTGACGCCGTTGCCGCTCTTGACGATTTCGTAGCCCATGAGCTTGAGGTCGCGCTGAACTTCCTCGTCCTCCCAGCGGCGGCCGATCAGGCGCTTTACCTCGTAAATGGTGTTCTTGGGGTTGGTCACCTGCTGGCGGCGGGCAATCTTGCCCACCAGGCGCTCGCCCTTTTTGTTGACAGCCACGACGCTTGGCGTGGTACGGTCGCCTTCACTGTTGGCGATAATCTCGGCCTTGCCGGACTGCATAACAGCCATCGCCGAGTTAGTAGTTCCAAGGTCAATACCAATGATTTTTCCCATGGTTGGAGTTCCTTTCTTGCTTTTCTGGCAGATAGTCTCTTAGAGTGCTAAAAACAATTGTAGCATAAAAAATTAGCACTCGAGTGTCAAGAGTGCTAAAAATGCCCGATGCGGTGCCGGATGAGCGGTCAGTTTACGCCACCATCTCTTGACATCACGTCAAAGGTATGTAGTATCATAACATTCTATCTATGTCCTCCCCAGAAGTATACCTAAACCCCGAATCCCACCAAATACCCGTTTACGTTACCGAGGCACTCTACGAGGCTCTAGGAAACGCCGGCGTGGCGACTATCACCGTCTTGCCTGGCCACATAGAAGCAATACGCAAGAACGTTACCGCCATCCGCAGGGGCAACACCATATTAGCCGAACACCCCTTGCCCAATCTTACAGAAACGGCGCTTGTACTACGCGCTCATCACTGGATCGGCCAGGACGCTTACGTCAATGCTGCAAACAGGCACGCCACCTACAGGCGGCTGTCGCATGTGGCAGGCACCCCAAGCGCCAAGACCAACGGCGAACAACTTGTGAACCACCTCCAGCAATCCGGGCAGTCCGCCGTCGAAATTTCCATGTCATCATTCAACCCGAACAAGATGGCCGAAGCTCTCGGAACAGCCTATCTGGAATACCCCTTTTATCCAAAACACAGGAGTTGGTTTAGGAACCTTATCAGTGATGCAGATTTCTGGATCTCGGACGAGGATTATATGCACGTGCAGGAGGCCAGCAGATCCTACACGCCGTTCTTTATAGCGTACAGAAAGTTAGGCCGTTGACATTCTACTGGTTTTTGACGCGAACCATCGCAGGGCGGAGGACCTCATCGCCGAGGGTGTAGCCAGATTGTAGTTCCTCGCTGACGATCTCGTGCTCGCCGTCGCCTTCTTCCATGCTCACTGCATCGTGCAGATGGGGATTGAACAGCTCTCCGACGGTCTTAATCCGCTGGACGCCCAGCTTCTCGAGCGTTTGCTCGAACTGTCTGACGATCGCCTGGATACCTTTGACGTAGTCATTTTGCTCCAGATCTTTCGGCACGTGCTTTAGGGCGCGCTCAAAATTGTCGATGATCGGCAGCAGGTCACGCACCACGCCGGCTTTGGCCATGGTCTGCATACTTGCGATTTGCTCCTCGTAGCGGCGGCGCAGGTTGATAGCATCGGCCCGTTCGCGTTTGAGCGCCTCGGTCAGTTCGTCTATCTGCTGTTGCAGGCCAGCCACAGCATCCTGCTGCTGCTTACTCCCCTTGCCTTTAGCGGCGTGGTCGTCCTGTTTTTTCATAACACCTCCTCAAGTGCCCTGCCGGCGCGTTCAACCAGATACATCACGTCACGATAGTTCTGGCGGGTCGGGCCAAGGACGCCGATGTAGCTGCGGTCGGAGTACGGACTGTTAAAACGGCTGATGATAAGCGAGCATCCGGCGCTGCGGCCGATAGGATTCTCGCGGCCAATGTAGACACTAAGCGTTTGATTCGGCGCTGCCTCACGCAGCCATGGTTCCAGGTTGTCGAGCAGCGACGCCACCTGCCGGACCTGGGCGAGATGGATAAACTCCGGCTGACCAAACAGGTTGGACAGACCACTCATGTACAGCTGATTGCCGATGGTAGCAAGGCCGAGGTTGTGCGTCAACTCGACGAGCGTGTCTACGGCATTGCGGATGGTGCGCTCCGGCAGACCGGCAGCCTGTACGCGGGCCAGCAGGGCGCGTTCGGCACGGCGCTCCGGCCTGAGCAGTTCTTTTTCTTCGGCCAGGCTGTTAACATACAGGCGATAGCCCTTATCTGTTGGCACACGCCCGGCACTGGTATGCGGCTGCATGATGTAGCCCATGCGCTCCAACTCCGCCATCTCGGCGCGAATGGTAGCACTACTTACACCAAACACCTTCGCTAACAGCTGCGAACCTACAGGACTCGCAACTTCGGCATACTGTTCGATAATAGCGAATAAAATCTGCCGCTGCCTCTCAGTCATATTGCCTATATCATAAAACGCTAGCACTCAAGCGTCAAGAGTGCTAGCCAGAGGCATAAACCGCCTGCTCAATTCAGCACAACGTTACTCTAGCGTCTTCAGGTACTCTTCTGTATCTTTCCAGAGACGTTTGGCAACCTCGCGGGCAGCCCGCTCGTCCACGTTGTGATGGTCGCCCTCAGTCAGCATCTTTTCGAGTAGTTTCACCGTGTCTTCTTTTTCGACATTCACAACAAAGGTAAAGCGGTCGTCGTCGAGTGTCTTATCGAAGATCTTAATAGCCGTTTCCATGCGGTTGCGCAGCTCTTCTTTGCTCACCGGTGTGCGGCCGTGGATGCGACGCAGCCATTCCTCAAGGCTCGGCGGCACCAGGCAGATAATCCAGGCGTCAGGCTTTAGTTTGGCGATGTTGAGCGCGCCAAGAATCTCGACGTCGGCAACGGCGACCTTGCCCTGGTCGCGTGCTTTTCTAATCTCGCGGATGCTGGTGCCTGACACTTGCTGGTTGTGGATAATCTCGGCCTCTACGAACAAGCCGGCGCGGATATCCTCCAGCATCTCATCTTCGGTCCGGAAATAATATTCGCGCCCGTTTTGTTCCCAGACGCCATTATTCTGGCGGGGCGGGCGCGTCGTGTCCGATACCAAGAAATAGTACCGGCCAGTTTTGACAAGTTCATTAATGAGCGTATTTCGGCCAGTGGACGTCGGACCTACCAATAGCACGAGGGGCGTTTCGGCCAACACCTTCCGGCCTTCCTCGCTAACCTGATAATCTCTGAGAGCCGCCTCAAACTCAGCGCGTTTAGTTAAACGCGGAGCAGTCCCGACTGGCTGCGTGAGCGCCGGTTGATCCATGGGCGAATTATATCGGATGTTCGTCTGTTTTTCCAGTCCAAATCGGGTATTATGTAAGGAGTTATCTAAAAAATCAGGGGGCAAAAGCAGGCACCGGACTTTAATCCTCCCGATCAAAACGGGAACATGCGCAAATTGAAGGATTACGCTGGCAAATGGCTGGTGCTGTACTTTTACCCGGAGGATGACACGCCGGGCTGCACCACCCGGGCCTGCAACTTCCGCGACGCGCGCGAGGTGATTGCCGAGTTAGGCAACGCCGAGGTGGTAGGTATTAGCAAAGATTCGGTAGCAAGCCACAAAAAGTTTGCAACAAATACGGGCTCAACTTTACGCTGCTAAGCGACAAGGGTCAGGAAGTCATGAAGGCATATGACTCATGGGGGCGGCCATTGCGCCAACGGAACACTTTTATCATCAATCCCAAGGGTGAGATCGTCAAATCTACCGCGATGTCAAGCCTGTCACCCATGCAGCCGAAATCATCAACAACCTTAAATCATTACAAAACACTAGATCATCTTAATGAGCCAACTCAGCCCAAGACTTGGCGTGCATACCTATAACCACCTGCATACACTGCGCGGGATACATTCTCAATGATGTATCAAAATCATGAATAACGACAGGGCCATCCATGCCTAACTTCGATGCATAGAGAGGAGGTTGTACACCGTCCGCGGAAACGCGCACCAAATAATGATGCTCACGCGGCACGTCGACACCATTAGCATCCACCAGTATGGTTTTAATGACGCCTCCAGTGGGCAGGGCGGATTCGACAACCTGTCTATCGGCTGGGATTGTAAAACGTTGAGCGAACATTTTTGTCACCAGAGCCAAGCCGTTCTCCCCATGAAACATCTGCTCGTCATGTGAATTACCGGTCAGACAGGCGAGCGCAAACACCCCACAATCATGCCTAAGTCGTTCACGGCTCCTAAGTGTACTGTTAAATCTCTGCATCATCTTAAGCACTCCAACAGAAAACTGCCGAAGGACGCCATCAACCACAACAGTTAAGGCGTCAGTAGCTGCATCAATCTCCCCTTCTGGCTGCGAGGGAACAAAAAAGAGCCGTATCCTGTCGCCTGGTCGGTGGATAACCTCACGACCAACAATTTGCATAACCTCTATATATTATAACATATAAATTAAATAGATACAACTTCTGTATCCTTCTGCTCCTCTCCACAATAGATATGCCTAATCTCTTCTCAGCATTACCGTAAACGCTTCTGCGGGGATTTCGACTTTGCCAAACTTCTTCATGCGCTTTTTGCCTTTGGCCTGCTTGGCGAGGAGTTTTTTCTTGCGCGAGACGTCACCGCCGTACAGGGCGCCGGTGACGTCTTTACGGTAAGCCGAGATGTCTTCGCGGGCGATGAATTTGCCGCCGATGGCCGCTTGGAGCGACACGGCGAACTGCTGGCGTGGGATGACTTCTTTGAGCTTCTCTACGACTTCGCGGCCGACGCGCTGCGCTTCGGTGCGGTGGACCATAATGCTTAACGAATCAACTTTTTGGCCGGCGACGTAGAAGTCCAGGCGCACCAGGTCTTCGGCGCGGTAGTCAGCAAGCTCGTAGTTGAACGAGCCGTAGCCGCTAGTGATACTCTTGAGCAGGTCGTAGAAATCGGTGAGCAGGTTAGCGAGCGGTGCCTCAAAGGTGATGAGCGCGCGCTCGTCGATGTAGCTGATGTTTTTGTAATTGCCGCGCTTTTGGCTGATGAGCTGGATGAGCGGGCCAACGTATTCCTTTGGCGCGACGATCTCGCCCTTAATCCACGGCTCGCGGATTTCTTTGATTTTGGACACATCAGGCAGTTCGGCGGCACTTCTGATGTCGATCTCTTCGCCGTTCATCAGCGTCACCTGGTAGTCGGTAGAGGGGTTGGTGACAACAAGGTCGAGGTTATACTCGCGCTCCAGCCGCTCGCGCACAATGTCCATGTGAAGGAGCCCCAGGAAGCCAATTCGCACGCCAAAACCGAGCACCGGCGAATTTTCAGGCGTAAAGTGGAGCGCCGAATCGCTAAGGCTCAGTTTTTCGACTGCGTCTTTGAGGTCCTGATATTGCTCGCTCGACTCCGGGAAGAAGCCAGCATACACGAACGGCTTGACGTCCTGGTAGCCGGGCAGAGGTTCTGCTGCCGGATTTGCAGCCAGCGTAACAGTGTCACCCACTTTTGCCTCGCGCGTACTCTTGAGGTTGGTGACGATGTAGCCGATCTGGCCGGTTTCGATGGCGTCAAGCGGCGTCATGTCGGGCGTTAGCGCCCCGACCTCAAGCGCCAGGCCCTGGCCGCCGGTGGCCATCATCTGGATTTGGTCACCCTTGCTGATACGGCCGTCCACGGCGCGAACGTACAAAATTACGCCGCGGTAATCATCATAATAGCTGTCAAAGATCAGCGCGCGGGTCGCTTCCTCTGCCTTGCCCTTTGGTGGCGGAATGTCGGTGATAATCCGCTCCAACACTGCGTCCACGCCTTGCCCCGTCTTGGCGCTGATTTGCAGGATATCCTCGTATTTACAGCCGAGCAGGCTGACAATCTCTGCCCCCACCCGCTCCACATCAGCCGCCGGCAGGTCGATCTTATTCATAACCGGAATAATGGTAAGGTCGGCGGCGATAGCCAGATACACGTTGGCCAGCGTCTGCGCCTGCATGCCCTGGGTGGCGTCGACCACCAGAATGGCGCCCTCGCACGCCTCCAGGCTGCGCGACACTTCGTAGTTAAAGTCCACGTGCCCCGGCGTGTCGATGAGGTTGAGATCGTACCCCTTATAGCGCATGCGCACGGGTTTAAGCTTAATGGTAATACCGCGCTCGCGCTCCAGCTCCATGCGGTCGAGCAGCTGCTCCTTCATCTGGCGCTTCTCGACCGTACCGGTCATTTCAAGCAACCGGTCAGCCAGCGTAGACTTGCCGTGATCCACGTGAGCGATAATGCAGAAGTTACGGATGTGGTCTTGACTCATTACCGACCCATTATACCTGTTTGTCCCTCAAAATAACAGAGGTAGCTAGCGGGCGGCTTGCAGGCGGCGCAGGAGATAGAGCGCTTCGTCGTTGGTCATGAGGCGGGTTTGGAAGTTCTTGTCGTAGACGGTAGGGGAGAGTTTGGTTTGGATTAACTTGCCACCAACGAAGTAGTGTGTGAGGATGATACCACGCTCGGTGCCCGGCCAGCGAGTTTGATCGAAGTAGAGGTTGCCCAGGCCGTAGTAGATGGGCTTGCCTTTGTACAGCTCATACGTTTGCGGCTGGTGGGCGGACGAGCCGATGACCATGTCGGCGCCGAGGTCGATCACCTGACGGAAGACTTCGGCCTGCTGGCCGATGGGCGCATCACATTCCGGGAATTCCACGTAGCCGTCGGGGTAGGCGTAGCACTCCCAGTACTGGATGTTGACAATCACAAAGTCGGCCTGTTGCTTGGCCGCAGCAACGTCAGATTCGACAGCCTCAAAGCTAAACGGGTTAGCACCGGCGGTTGATGGACCGGCAATGGCGCCGCTGGCAGGGGCGTCGGCAAAGTTGTAGGCCAGGAAGGCGACTTTGGAACCCTTGAGGTCTGCGATGTATGGCTTTCTGGCTTCTTCGGCATTCAATCCGCCGCCGACGGTATGCCAGCCCAGGCTGTGGTACAGGTTGATGGTCTCGGTGTTGTACTGGCTGCCGACGTCGTTGTTGTGGTTGCCGGTCAGCTCCACCAGGTCCACACCGCTGGCTTTGAGCGCTTCGATCATCTCCGGCGGCGAACAGAATCTAGTCGCACTGTACTCACAATTCTCCTTAAACGATACTTCGTTCGACACATGCGTTATGTCAGCATCAGCCAGAAACGGGCCGATCTTCTCGCTGAAGAACGTCGGGCCGCCGACCGAATGCATTTTGCGCATCATCTCGCGCGTCAGGGCGGTGACGCCAGTCATGTTGACCTTGAGCGTCGTTTCTTTGGTCGGATAGTCGTTGAGTGCAAGGTCACTAAGTCCACTCGCCATGCCGCCACTAAAGACTGCGTAGCGGAAGACGGCGCCGCTCGTGAAACTATCCAGGTAATATTTATCGTCAAGCGCGAGCAATTTGATTTGCGGCGAAAGCTGCTCGGCCGGCACGAATGCCACCGCTTCGTCATCCAACTCCTCGACTGGACCGCTTAACGGCTGCAATTTCTCTCCATCAATGCCAAGTGTCTTGGCTAGCGCACTCCGCACAACGTCATCGGTATCAGCGGGCACGAACAAATCAATATCAGATAGCTCAGACGGGCTAATCATTTGACGCACGGCGTACACATTCGTCACCGGTACGTATGCCGACAAGATAGAGTTGTGCGCTGCGCCGGCCTCTAGCTCAGCCTTTGTTTCGACGTTCACACTCACCGCACCGCGGTACGTCTTTTCTTGCTCAATAATAGCCTGCTGGATCTTTTGCTGCTCGGCTGGCGACACGCTTGCATTAAACTGCAGCCGGTTCGCTGCCTGCTCAGGCGTAGTGGGCGCCAAAAGATTCTTGTACACCCAAAAACCAGCGGCAAGCATGAGGACGACAGCCAAAACTGCAAGCCAGCGCTTGCGTCCGCCTCTACTGCGCTTTCCGCCTCTGTAATTTTGGTGAACAGGTCGGTATGAACGTGCTACATACAACTGGCTTTGTGGCATATAACCTATTGTACAGCAACAGACAGTGAGGGAGCGTCTCTGCTATCATTAGGAAGGCTATGAATGGCGCAAAGCAATTTCTGAAAAAACTGTTGCCCAACAAAATTAGGCAGCCGGTTCTTAATGTCTACCATCTGCTGGTTGCTATAGCAGCCAACATCCGCTACCAATTCCCGGCGCGCAGCGCCAAGGTCATCATGATCACCGGCACCAACGGCAAAACCAGCACCGCCACACTGATTGCCGCCATACTCGAGCACGCTGGATACAAAGTTGGCATTAACAGTACCGCATACTACCGCATAACCGGCTCAAAGCCGGTCAACAAAAAGAGCGGACGTACGGTCGAGGATGTGTTTGCGTTGCACGCGCTGTTCAACAAAATGAGGCGCGCCGGCTGCGAATACATCATCTTGGAAGCTACCAGCCAGGCGCTGGACCAGCATCGCCTCTGGGGCGTGCCGTGTCATATCGCTGTTATGACCAACCTCACCCAAGACCACCTTGATTATCATGGCTCCATGAAACGGTATGCCGCAGCCAAATTCAAGCTCTTTAAGCGGCGACCGCCGTTCATTATTCTCAACGCTGACGATGAGTGGTTTGCGTACTTCAACAGGGCCGAAGCAAAGGCTGCCAAATTCAGCTATGGCATGGGTAAAGAGGCGAACGCACAAATAGCGAACATCAACGCCCGCAGAGACGGCAGTGATTTTACCCTTAAAGTGGATGGGCAATCGATCAGAATACGAACAAAGCTCGTCGGCGAATTTAATGTATACAACGCTGCAGCCGCAGCATTGGCCGGTTACGTCGAGGGGCTGGCCCCAGATCAAATTGCGAACGGGATCGCCAGCGTCCAGGCTGTGCCGGGCCGAATGGAGCGCGTCGACGCCGGCCAGCCATTCGAAGTTATCGTCGACTATGCACACACACCGGACGCGCTCAAAAACGTACTGACCGCAGCGCGGCACATCACCAAGGGCAAACTCATGGTTGTGTTTGGAGCTACCGGCAACCGCGACCGAACTAAACGCCCGATTATGGGCAAAGTTGCTGCCGAACTTGCCGACCGCATCTTTTTAACCGACGACGAAACATACACCGAAGACCCGGCAAGCATCCGCAAAGCCGTGATGAAGGGCATTATCGAGGCCGACGGCGAGGACAAAACAACCGAAGTTGACGACCGGCGCGACGCTTTTGCCGCCGCGTTCAAGGAGGCTAAAAGAGGCGACACTGTAGTGTTGGCCGGCATGGGACACGAAACCACCCGCAACATGGGCGGTAAACCAATCCCTTGGAACGACACCGAGGTCGCAATCGAACTCTTACATCAGGCAAAAAAGCAATAGTTTATTTAATAATTATTTCAATATTCCCCGACGATCTTCTGTTATAATTACGCGGCAATGAAAGTTAGACTACCGCAAAGGATAAAATTCAGGCCCAGCAAGGGCAGAATTTTCCTTACTATAGCAATTGTTGGCGCCGGCCTGGCGGGCGCTATTTTTATGCTCCAAGATCGCCAAATCGCAAACCGGACCGCCGGCACCAACACGAGTCCTGCCCACATCGAGACACAGCAGCAAACTTCAGCAGAAGTGGATGAGCTAAAAAAGACACAAAGCGACAGCATCGCAAATCCGAACGCCAAACCAGGCGAAATCGGCGAGATTCTGCTAGACCAACCCAAGAAAGGAATCAAATACATCAGGGCCGGCACGCTTGTCATAACGCCGTCAACGTTTACATGCAACATTGGCGACGGCTACAGCTGCACAGCATTTACCATGTCAGCCAGCGACGGCAGGCCCATCATGAGCGCGGTAGAGCAAAACCGCAACGACATATGGCTTATCTGCCGCGAAAACTGTTTTGGCCAAATGCAAGAGCCAAGCCACAGAAAAGGTATAGACTTTTCCAACGTCGGTCCGGGCACATACACCCTAGAGCTAAAGGCTCACCACATTGACCAAGCAGGCAATCACCTCATATATTTCGGTTCGGTAACACTGACCGTAAAAGACCCAGGCCCATCCTACATCCCGCCACCCGAACCCGAATACGACATGGGCACTCCCCCATTCCCCTGGTCATACACACCGCCTCCAGGTCAAGGCTACTGCGACGGCGCAGCCGCCATGGATCCCGAGTGTAATTAATTAGAGTTAGTGTCGTTTTTGGAACAAGAAAGAGATACACAACACTAAAGCACCCCCCGCAACCGCTAACACTACGTTCATCCTTTCGCTTCTTTGCCGCATGGCAAATACAATGATCAATGCCGCCAACCACATCACTAGCACTGTGGCTACTATCAAACGATTCGTTTTGCCTTTTGATGATGAGGCCGGCGCCAACTCAAACTTAATATCCAATCCCTCACCGCCACGTGATCTTAACAGCAGATACCCGATGATTAGAGCCGAAAATAATATTAATGCTTCCATGCGATTGGGCTGAGGTTCAGCGAGAAACCCCTAGTTATTTATCCCCTTTTTCTTTCTTCAACTGAAACATGATGGAGATCAGAGCAACTCCTGCTCCTATTAAGGCTTAAGAGGACGTACCTCTTAAAATAAACAACATTCGCTCCGGCATGTTTTACCTCAAATGCGGAGGAATGAGCCACTTCGGACGACCAAAGAAAGCGACGATAAGGCCAAGTATGAGCCCAAAGAAAATCAAAAGTGAGCACAGTAAAAATAGTATTCTAACTACTGGGCTGGAGAGATCTCCATACTCAGCAATAGCGCCTGCTACTGCCAATGGGAGCCCAAAAGATGCAAGAACAGGTATTGCCCTCGCCCATTTTCGCCACGCTTTTTCACTGTATGGCCACCAAGCAGGAGGTTTTATTGGGAGTTGTTTGGGGTCAGTGTAGAGTAATCTAATGCGTAACAAAGCTACTAATGAGGCAGCAGTAAAGATGAGCAGAACAACCGGGTAAATAATACTTCCTACATTCATTATTGTACAATTGTAACATTTAGCCTACCAGCCAAATAGATTAGAAAGTGTCTCACCAGCCTTATTACCAAGCCAAGAACCAGCAGCACCTAACCCGCCCATCAAAACAGGACATGTAACCCCAGCAAGTCCGCCTGTACCAAAGGTTATAACTCCACAAGCCGCACCACCAACTCCTGCTCCAATCACACCTCCAGCAACTCCTCCACCAGTCTTTAAGGCATTACGCCCCAGACTGTCGCCTTCAAAGTAGTTTCCGACGAACTCTACTCCAGCTGCCATCGGTCCCCCCCACCCTACCAACCACATCAATAACAGGGTTTTTAGCGAGTTGGCTAACGGTTGGCAGATATTTACCTGCTACACTCGAGCCCTGCCGCAGTTTACTGCCAAAAACTGACGATTAGCGCCCAACTCCAGTGGCGGCATCACTGGCAACGTCAACAGCTATGGACAGACCCCCTGCCACATATCCGATACTAATACCTACCGACGGTGCTCTTGAGGTTGTCGTGGTCAGACGTCTAGACGTCGCACTCCTCAGTACACTAGAAGCAGACGCCGGTTGCACTGTTTGTACGGGTGCCGCAGGCTGGAAGTACTCAATTGTAGCCGTGCATTGAATGATGTAGGCGCACAGTCCGCTGTAATCGTGCCAGTTAACAGGATCAGTTACATACACGTATGCATTGTGTGTTCCACCCTCAATTGGATCTACTTGCAGGAATCTGCCTGCTGTGGGGAGGTAGACTCTGGCTCCCATTTGGATTATTGGGATGGTGAATGAGCCTGCCGCTTTTCTTGTGGCGCAGGAATTAGGAAATTATTGGCCTAAGTACGACACAGCAAAGTCGACCGTCTTTCAGACCGATCACCGTATTGGTCGCAAACTCGACCAATACATCTGCCTTCTCAAGCTCTCCGATCAATAGATGGCCTGACCCCCGATAATAAAATGGGGACGCAGAATCAAGGTCTGTGCCGTATGCCGACCCCGCTACCACCTCACCTGCCACTCCAGATACAAACACCATGCCCGGGCGCGCCTCCTTCAATAACAACAATGAATCCGTCTGTTGCCAATTCTCTTTCGGCATGTAGCCCCAAACGTATAGCAGACAACCGCTATTAACTAAAAATTCTACCTGTAACGTCCTGGCAATAATTAAGGCTGCGGAGGGACCGTGGCGCCCAGGTCTGTGTATTTCCTTTACGGGCACGAAGTCAATTGCCTTATCCTGGTCTATATATGATAACTTACCCTGAATTGTATTGCCTGGTTTGTATGCAAACTGCACAATGGCTCCTTTACTTCAATGGCTTAAAAAGGAAATGATATATTTTGCCGCTTTCAGGATGAACGAGTAACTCATAGAAGCCCACCTGAGGCTCTGTCAATGACCAATACGGCGCTTTCCCTTGAATATTCCAGTTGGTTCCAAACGCGCGCCACATAACAGTTCCCGCAGCACCTTGGGGATCGGCCATAGGTTTTGTCTTCATTATCTCCTGAATTAAGAGATTTGAATTCATGTACGGTCTTCCAGACAAATGTCTTGCTGCTGTCTCAGTATAGGTTAATTTATTCTCGGAAGCCAACTTTCGAGCCTGCTCAGCCCTCTTGGCCAACTCTGTAGCAGTTGGCACAATCGGTGCTGTCTTCAGGGTAGACTTAACGTTATTAATTGCCTTCTGAATATAAGGAGTTGCCCTTGTTACAGCCTACCACCTGTTGGGATGCGTCTTGTTAACAAACGGCTTGCGTATCATGGAATCCCCGCTTTACTGGTATATTTCGCCCACAGTCTAACATTCACGCAAAGAGCAATCATGAACTCTTTGTAGTAATAATAGCTACATAACTATCTCTAAATCCTGCAGCAGAAAAAGATAAAGTGAATTATTAAAACATATAAAAATCACACTGTTTTTAGTACGCGCCGCGGATGGGGCGGAAGATGATGCGCTTGAGCCAGGTGAAGATGGGGCGCGCTTCTTCCAAGTCGAAGAGGCCGGATATGGCGATGTGCACGCTAAAGGTGGCGAGCGTAATAAACGCCAGCTTACCGCCAAGCACCAGGAACCCTACGTCACTCAAAGAGAATGGAACGGTCGAGACCGCCGCATAGCCGGCCAGCATGCTGAAGCCGCCGACTGAGATCGCCCGGCCGACGCCGCCCCAGAATTCAATGTTAAGAATTCCGGGGTCGCGAATCACCATAATGAACCCTAGTACAAATACTTCAATCGCGGCACAAATCGAGACCGCCATGGCCAGACCGGCCGCACCATATGCCTCCGGCCGCGACAAGAGCAGGGCCAAAATAATGTTTAATGAGATGGTGAACAGCGACACAAACAGCGGTGTCTTCGTATCTTTTTGTGCATAGAACCAGCGGGAGACGATAGCGTACACCACGCGGAAGAAGATAGCGGCTGTCATCAGACCAAAAATCAATGCAATCTCTGCCGACCCCTCGCTAAAGATAATACGCGCCAAGTACCCACGACTTAGGTACGCCACGATAACCACCGGTATCGTTATCCAAACCAAGAATCTCAGAATGCGCAAAAAATCGCGGCGGAACAGATCTGGCCGCCCCTGGCTGAGCCTGGCTGCCAGACGGGGGAATGCCGCGGTAGAGATTGCCGAACCAATGAGCAACACCGGCGCAGTCTGCAGCACTACAGCGTTGTTGTAATGACTGATCGTGCCTTCGCCCAAACGGCCAGCGATACTAGTCTCCACCACGGTCTGCACCTGGTCGGCGCCCTGATCGAGCGAGCGCGGCGGCAACTGCCGGAGCACGGTCTTAAAGTCGTTGCTACGCCAAATGATTTTGGGACGCCAGGTAAACCGCGTGCCGACCAGCCCGGCTACCACGACCAGCAGCTGTAAAATGCTGCCGACCAATGCGCCGATGCCGAGGCCCCGAATGCCCAGCTCGGTTCCGGCAAATGTGTAAATGCTGGCAATGATCGCCAGGTTATACACCAACGGCGCTACGGCGTAAAAGAAAAATCGTCCCAGCGTCTGCTGCGCTGCCGTCAGGATGCCCGATACGGTAAACAGCAGGGGATTGAGTGCCAGACAGCGCATGATAAACACCGTGTCGTCCAGTCGGTCCCCACTCATGCCGTACAGATGCCGTATCACTGGCTCGGCAAACACAAAAATCGCCACGCCCACCACCAACATGACAATAGCGAGCAAATTAAGAACACTAGACGTAACTTCCCACATACCCTTGCGGTCACCCTTGGCCAACCGGTCAGAAAGGACAGGGATGAATGCCACGCCCAATACGCCGGCCGCGACCACATAAAAGAAAAAGTCGGGAATGGTAAAAGCGGCAAAGTAGACGTCGGTACCGTTGTCGCCGGTCACGCCAAACTTGCGGTTAATGAGCATGGTGCGCAAGAAACCGAGCACCTGGCCGACAAGTGTGGCTGCCATTAACAACACCGCTATACTTGCGAGTGGGATACGTTTTTTGGCGGTACCTGATTTTTGCGTTTCCTGCATGAACAACGATCAAAATATGGCTTACACAATCTCACTTAAGTATAAGCCGGGCGCCGACTTATCTCTAGCCTAAAGTTTACAAAGCATGGCGTTTCGGACAGCCAAATTAGTACAACGCGGCAGCTTTCGGCATGCGGGCGCCTTCGAGGATCTTCTTGACCTCGTCCGCCTCGAGTGTTTCTTTCTCAAGCAGGCGGTCCTTGAGTGCGTGCAACTTGTCCATGTTGGCCTTGATGACCAGTCGGGCCCGGGTTGCAGCCTCTTTAATGAGCGCTTCCACTTCGTCGTCAATCAGCTTGGCAGTCTCGTCAGAGAACTGACGCTCGTGCACCATGCGGTCGAGCATCATGCCTTCTTCGATGCGGAAGACTTGGTTACGCAGCTTACCGCTGCCCATGCCGTAGTTAATGATCATGTCGCGGGCTAGTTCGGCAGCGCGGGGGAGGTCAGAGCCAGCACCAGTTGTCACGTGGTCTTTACCGTAAATAATCTCTTCGGCGACGCGACCGCCAAGCAAGCGAGCAAGGACATCCTTAAACTCAACAATGCTGTGGTAGCTCTTGTCTTCCGGCGGAATAGACCAGGTAACGCCGCCAGTACCGCCGCGCGGGATGATGGTAATCTTGTGAATCGGGTCGCTGTCCGGCAACACATGGCCGACGAGCGCGTGGCCAGCCTCGTGGTAAGCGGTGAGCTCCTTTTCTTTGTCGCTCATCACCTTGCTCTTGCGCTCTGGGCCGATGGCGACACGCTCGAACGCCTCAGTTACATCGGTATTCGTAATCTCTTTGTGATTGTTGCGGGCGGCAATAATGGCCGACTCATTGGCAATATTTGCCAGGTCTGCGCCAGATGAGCCGGCAGTCTTAGCGGCCAGCGCCTCAAGGTCGACATCCGAGGTCAGCGGCTTCTTGGCAAAGTGCACTTTCAGGATTGCCAGACGGTCCTTGCGGTCTGGCAGGTCGATGTTAACCCGGCGGTCAAAGCGGCCCGGACGGAGCAGGGCAGGATCAAGTACGTCGGCACGGTTGGTTGCCGCGAGCACAATAACATTCTGGCCTTGTTCAAAACCGTCCATCTCGACCAGTATCTGGTTGAGCGTCTGCTCGCGCTCGTCGTGCCCACCGCCCATACCGCTGCCGCGGCGGCGACCAACGGCGTCGATTTCGTCAATAAAGATAATGCACGGCGCGTTCTTTTTGGCCTTTGCAAACAAATCACGAACACGGCTCGCACCAACACCGACGAACATCTCAACAAATTCCGAACCCGAGATGCTAAAGAACGGTACGTTGGCTTCGCCAGCCACCGCGCGGGCCAGCATGGTCTTACCAGTTCCAGGCGGGCCGACCAGCAGCACGCCCTTCGGAATGCGGGCACCGAGATTGGCAAACTTCTTCGGATACTTCAAAAACTCCACAACCTCTTGCAGGTCCTGCTTGGCCTCCTCGCTGCCGGCTATGTCGGAAAATACCACCTTGTCTTTCTCATTGCCGTACAGTCGTGCACGGCTCTTGCCAAAGCTTAAGGCCTGGTTGCCCTGCCCCTGTGCACTTCGTAGCATAAAGAACAACACCGCGCTAATGATAATCACTGGTAACAGCGCAATCGCCAGATTACCGAGCGTCGAGCCGCTCGACTGCTCGCGCGCCTCAAACTCTACTTTAGAGAGGTCAAACCCCTGCTCTTTCAGCGACGTTCCGGGCTCGGTGTACGTCTTGAGTGACGGCGTCTCTTTGCCCTGCTCGGTGATCGTCAGCTCGTTGCCATCCAGCACGAGCTTACTGTAGTTGCCCTCGTTCGTATTCTTAATCGCCTCAGTGAGCGAGATCGTCTTGAGGGTAGCGGATTGGTTGTATGCAGCAAAGATGATCAAGCCAAACAGGATCAGCAGTGCAACAAACCCGAAGCTTTTGAAATTACGCCCGCCGCCCGGACGGGTGGGGGTGGCGCGAAATGACTTTTTTCCATTATCCATATTTGGCAATTATACATGATAAGCGCCGCTTGCGGCTAAAAGGTTAGCTCTTGCGATTTTTTAGCGCAATTTTATCCTTGGTGAACTCGATAATATGCTGAGCATTGACATCGGCAAGCTTGCCAGGCTTAGCTGTTTTGGCCGCAACTACCAGTCGCTCAATCATGTAGCGGTCAAACTGCAGGATGCCATTGCGACGCAGCCAGGCAGCCATCATTTCCGTAGCCACGGCGTACGGCAGCTGCACGTACCAGCTGCGGCTGAGCTCAGTTTTGCTGGGTTGTTCGTCCAAATCCTTTTCAAGCAGTTTATCGATTTCTTCGTTGACCCTGGCTGCCTGCTTGATGTGGCGGGCCAACGCTTCCCTGCCCGCTTTGGTGAATCGCGACAGGATATTGTGGCGGATGTAATTGCGCAAATAACGCTCGTCGTCATTGGTTTCGTCCTCGGCCCACACCAGATCGTGCTCTTCGGCGTACTCGCGGATGGCCTTCTTCGTCCAATTGAGCAGCGGCCGCACTACGTCCCTTCGGCTTTTGAGCGATGTTAGTCCGCGCCGGCCGGTGCCACGAAGCAGGTTCATAATCGCTGTTTCCAGCATGTCGTCCTGGTGGTGCGCGGTAATGATCGCCTCGGCGCCAGATTCTTCCTGTACCTTGCGCAAAAACGCATACCGCGCTTCGCGCGCCAGCGCCTCACTGGCTTTGGGGCCAAGTTTACCCTCGGCGTACACGAACGGCAGGCCATACTGCTTAGCAACACGCTGCACCAGCTTGCGGTCATCAGCCGAATTTGGCCGGATGCCATGGTCGAAATGCGCCACAATCAGCTCAAGCTTCGGCTTTTGCCTGAGCAAATCGAGCAACACCATGCTATCCACACCGCCAGAGACGGCCACGACATACTTGCCCGGTCTGATCCCCTTGAGTTGCATCTCTCTCAATTTTACCGCATTATGCAGGTCCGCTAAAATCGGCAACCCCCTAGCCAACAGAGACAAAATCTGCTATATTAACACTATTCTACCTTGGGGTTCCGTGTGCCCGAGGGAAAAAGAGCAGCCCGAGCGAAAACCGCGTTTTTCGCCCGGCGCGACGAGAAAAAACCGCAGGTTTTGTCTCGTTACCAAGGCAGGGTAGCTCAGCTGGTTAGAGCACGGGACTCATAAGCCCGGGGTCGCGAGTTCGATCCTCGCCCCTGCTACCAAAATAAGAAGTTCCTCATTTAGAGGGACTTTTTATTTTGGGCATGAGACTATCCCGGACTCACGACCCCGCGGGCGTCGCGCATATTGTCAAATCTATCTGATTTGACAATATCTAGCTGATGGCGGAATAGCGAAGCTAGTCTGCCATCAAGCGTTGCCTCGATCCTCGCCCCTGCTACCAAGTAAAAGCCTCACCGCAAGGTGGGATTTTTACTTGGTTGAAGTCAGGATCGGACACGCGACCCCGGCGGCGGGCGCACGCTTTCCAACTCAATACATAAGCGATATACTTAGGTTATACCACTAACAGAAAGCATGCTGCCATGGACGACGAACACCGGCCGGACACTGATGTCATACAGCGGTCATTCGATCTGGAATCCAAACCTTCAAAAACAGACAATCCAAAGCCCTTGTCTATACCAGCCAATAAGCCGCCCGAACTGGAAGAAAAAACACGCTGGACGGACTGGCTGGCCGCCGCGCTTTGGATTATTGTGTCAATCTGCCTCACACCCCTTATTATCGTCTTGGCATTCCACTTACACCTCTTCATCGAAGTGGGCCGCGATCCGGAGGCAGGCTGGATTGGGCTGTTTTTAATTCTGGCTTACTTCGCCACGCCTTTTTTCGCCTTACCCGGCGCCATAGCGAGCGCCCTCCTGATACTCTTTGACCGCAGCTTTTGGCGCAAACTACTGGCTGCCTTCTTCGCGTTCGCATTCAGTATGGGGCTGGTGTTTGCGTCGGCATAGGCATATTTTAACTAAACGCAAAATTCTAGCCCTCTTTCGGTTTTGCCAACTGGTCCACGATAATTACGCCTGGGATCTTCTTGAATTCCTGCGGATTGATGATGATCTTGCTCGAGCGGTTGCCGCCGCCGATGACCACTTCGGCCTGTTCCATAACTGCCGCATCCACATAAATTGGCAGATCTTCGGGCAGGCCTATGGGTGTAACACCGCCAATTTCCATGCCGGTCAGTTCGCGCGTTTGCTCGGCTGTGGCAAACGATGCCTTGCGCACACTCATAAGCTTGCGCACAACGTTATTAACATCAAGTTTGGTTGTGGCCAACACTACGCAGCAACAAAATTTCGGCTCCCCACCCTTGCTCGCCACGATAATCGCATTCGCGGATTGATCAAGCCGGAAGTTATACGCCTCGCAAAACTGCGCCGTATCCGCGAGCGCCTGATCGCAGTCCATCACTCGATACTGCAAACCCAGCGCATCCAGCGCCGCCTGCACTTTGCCAAGAACTACCGTCATGTGGCCAGTATAACAAAAAGTCCTGGGATGAACCTCCAGGACCTTTTGTGTAGAGTTTTAGCCTCAGCTGGCAAATAGCCTATCGATTTTCAGTATTCTTTTGTCTGTGGTTGGTAGTAACTCAAAGCTGAGTCCACTTTTTGTTTGGAGCGTCATTGCTCGTACCCTCTCTTTTTTGTTTTTATTTTTTAAAGTTTTTGTTTGTGATATCACAACACTTTTTATTTTACATAATTCTTATGTTTTGTCAAGATGTTTGTGTTGTGCTCACTCATCATCAGTGTAGCAAGCCACAAGCGCTATGCAAGCCGAATATTTTACGAACAAACACGGTTATCCACAGATATCAAACACTATGTGACTTCAGCAACTCATAAATAAGAAACGCCGGCCAGACAAAGGCCTTTAAGATGCCTAGTATGCCTTGCCAAAAACCATCAGCTGTTTGGATGTAATAGACGGCCGCACCAATAAATCCCAGACAGTAAATCGCACCGCCTCCGCCGCCCTGCTTGATAACTTTTACCTTTTCCATACTTTCACCATAGCATACCAGTACTACGCTGTCGGTCTGGAATTATACAAACAAGTCAATCGTGCACTCTATGCTTCTGTCTGGCCCAAATAATTGCCGCTATGGCGACGAGGACCAAAAAGATGATTGCTGCTGCCCCAAAGTCTCTGGCGCGGACGCCGGCCCAGGCGTACACCAGGCACACCGGCAACAGTCCTGCCACTGCCGCGAGCAGCGACTTGCCGAATGACAGCCCGGATGTGCCAGCCGCGATAGCGGTTGTTTCGGCCAGGATCGGCACCGGCCGGGTTATGACGATGGCGAGCAGCCCCCACTTTTGCAGCACGCGGGCCGCGCGGGCTGTCTCTTCTGGCATGAGCAACCTCCGAATAGCCGGCGAGGTACGGCGCCCCAGCCAGAAAGCCAGCGCAAAGCCCAGCAGGCTGCCGGCGAGCGAAAGCATAGCGCCGGCAAACAGGCCGAACAGCGCACCGTGCGCCGTCATGATGAGACTTGATGGCACCGGCAACAGTACATCGGCAGCCAGCAGACCAACCCCCAAGAGGGGCTGATAGGTACCGCCCGATAATCCCGATAATACAGAAGTGTCGGTCAACACCGGCACCTGTAAAGCCTCAATGACAACGTAAACGAGCAAAAGGAACGCAGAAACCGCGCCAACAAACAGCCAATAGCGGTTGAACTTGGGCGTGGCTCGTTTTACCTTTGGCACAACAAAAATCAAAACATAAGCTGCCCCATGCCGCTGCCGGATACCTTACTAGCGCCTGAGGAGTGCCGCAAACTTAACGATGAACGCTACTTGTAACTATATCTGACAAAACTAGGACAGGAGTGCTTTCACTTTGCGAAAGCCGCTGCGCTCCGTGCTCGATGCGAGCATCTGTGCGCAGAGCTTGCGAACGCACTTGCAATCTTAAAAATTTTGCCGTTGGCAAAATTTTTGGTCGCAGATTCAAGCCACGTCCCCAGACAAAGAAAATACCCTAGGCTTTCGCCTGGGGTACTTACTTTGGTTGCGGGGGCAGGACTCGAACCTGCGACCTCGTGGTTATGAGCCACGCGAGCTGCCGCTGCTCCACCCCGCGATAACTATCCCAAATACCCTCATTGTCGGGCTTTCTACCCGACTAGCAATATCATACCAAACAGAAGTAACTTTGTCAATCCTCCCAGCACTACTCTAGGATCAACAGCTTGTCGCCGAAAATGTCGCTTAGTGCCTTAAAATCTTTATCAAAAGTCACCAATGTGCCGCCAGTCTCCTTGGCCAAAGCGGCAATCCATATGTCGTTTTGCGACAATACGCGCCCTTTTTGCACACAGATCAGCTGCAGTTCTGCATATATAACCGAAGTTTGCAATGTGGGACATAACACCTGGACATTGGGCTGCGATAGCAGGGTTTGCAGCCTGGATTCGTTCTCGGCCCGACGCGAACCTCTAACAAATCCAAAACGCAGCTCGGCAACAACAGGCAACGGTATCAGCAGCTCTGCAGCATTATCCAGAATATCAGTGGCGGACTGAACGCCCATATCTATGGCGCTATAGACATTTGTATCGATGATCATAAGCCCATTTCGCGTTTGGCGATCTCTTTCTGTCTTTTGTCATCTTCCGCTAACGCCTTTAGCGTATCGTCATCCATCGTGTTGCCGCCAATAAACCAAGCCAGGGATTCGCGCAAGGTTTGGTTAGGCTTGCCTGCCCGCTCGGACAGCTCGTCAATAATTACCTGATTCAGGCTTTTGCCACTCAGGCGTGCTTTCTTGCGCAAATACCGGTCGACCTGCTCCGGAACGTTACGGATAGTGTATTGTACCGCCTTCATGCTTGCATGATAGCATGCATGAAGGCATTGTGTCAATTCTTCTGGCGGTGGAATAGGAAATCTAGCCAAGCCTGGAAGTTGCGCTGGTAGGCTGGCTCTTCTGGTTCGGGTTGCGGCTTAGACTCTTCTTCCTTGGGCAAATCCACAGTAAATGACAGTGCGACAGAACGCGGCACGTTGAGAACCGTCTCGCCGGGTGCGGCCAGGCCGAAATCGCGGCGCGCGGCCAACTCCAGATACTGCGACGACTCGTAATACTTGTTTTCGAGCTTCAGATTTTCGTTCGCCAGCCGCTTGACTGCGTTTTCTTGCTTGAGTGCGGCAATCTGTTTTTGGAGGCCGTAGTTGGTTTCGATGGCCTTCACGCTGCTCCAGCTCACCATCAGAGCAATGACCAAAAAGAGCAATAGCCCGACGACCCGCAGGTCTTTCAGGTAGGCTGCCCAGGCGATAATTCTGTTTTTGGCATTTTTTATTTTGTCAATCATGCCTAAACATATTGTAGCAAATCTGATATACTCGTCTCTGTTAACTTCACTCGTTGCGGAGCGACGACGAGGGGGTGTAGCTCAGCGGTTAGAGCAGAGGACTCATAATCCTTTGGTCGCTGGTTCGAACCCAGCCACCCCCACCATTCATCCCCGTTTAGGGGATTTTTTCGTAGTGAAATCCTTTACTGTCGAGTAGGCAGCGGTGCGAGAATATGAAGCCGTATGACTTCTCCAGAAGAATCATCACTGCTTCCTATATTTTCTTCTGAGGGTTCTGACGAGCCGCCAGCGCGAGCACCATTCTTGCCGCCCGAGGAAGGTGTAATGAAAGAATTGAAACCCGACGCACCAGCGGAACTACCAGATAATCGGGATGACAATGCGCCAAGTCAGTTTGACAAACTGGATGGCTTTGGCGATCCCTACAGCTGGTTTTGATCAAGGAGCGAAAGTAGTTCGTCGGTGGATTTGGCGGTCATCAGCCGCTCGCGGAATTCTTTTGCGCCGTCGAAGTCGCTAATATAGACTTTGCAGAACTTATTAAGCGTTTGGATATTGCGCTCACCGGCCGCCCAGGTTTTGGCAAAAAGCTCAACATGCTTGCGATAGAGGTCGATGCGCTGCTGCTTCGTGTACGCGGGCCACGGGCTTTCTGCCGCGAACGCGAAGGGGTCGCGGAAGATGCCGCGGCCGATCATGATGCCGTCTAGTCCATACTTTTTGGCAAGTTCCAGGCCGTGGGCGCGGTTTTCGACGTCGCCGTTGCCGACGATCAGGGTGTTTGGCGAAATTTTATCGCGCAGCTCGCGGGCCTGGCCGATAAGATCCCAGTGGGCCGGGACTTCACTCATCTCTTTGCGCGTGCGGCCGTGGACAATCAGCATGTCCAGGTTGTGCTCCAACAAAAACTCGATCCAGGACATGTCCACGTGGTTAAAGCCCACGCGGGTTTTGACGCTCACTGGCACGCGGCCGGCCGCGCCTTCTTGCGTGGCTTTGATGATCTGGCTTGCCAGTTCGCGGTTGTTGATGAGCGCGCTGCAGCAACCGTTCTTCACCACCGTCTTGTCTGGGCAGCCCATGTTGAGGTCAATGCCAGCAAAGCCCATCTCGACCAACTCGGCAGCGGTTCTGCGGAAGTTTTCCAGGTTTTTGCCCCAGATTTGCGCGATCAAAGGTTGCTCTTTGGTCGTAAACTGCAGCTTTTTGATCAGTTTGTCGCGGCCAGGGCTCTGCAGGCCGTCGACATTTACAAATTCGGTAAAAAATAGGCCCGGTTTTGCAGCATCAACAACAATCTGCCGAAAGACCGTATCTGTTACATCGTCCATCGGCGCCAGCACAAAAAAAGGCCTTGGCAATTGCTGCAATATGTTCATAACTATATTATGACATATCTATAAAATAATTGCCAATAACGACTCAGGCCTATTACTCGGCAAGAACGATCCGTTGCACAATTTCTTCGACAGTTTCGACGAGATTGCGCGGGTCGGAGCCGTAGACATTGTAGTATACGTGCAGTTCCTTATCGCCAAACGGCACGACGTATTCATACCGGCGGTCGTCCTGGAGACGAAGATAGCCGATACCTTCCGACCTGTCTTCGGGATAGGTGTACGTGTACTTGGTGCCCTTGATAGGGTTCTTGTTATTGCTGAATGTAAACTCTTTGGCGTCACCCTGCGGCAGCTCGGCCTCACCCTTGTTGACGATCCATATGGCGAACAATGTCGGGCCATCAGATCCATAGCCCTGCGACTCAATGACTTCAACTTTCTTGCCGACACCGAGATCTGGCTGGCGGGTGCCGGGCATGATTATAAAGTCGCGCTCCAGGTCGTTATAAATCGGGCCCCAGCCGTTCGGTAACGTCACCTCAAAACCGCCGAGTCCGGATTTGATGACAGTATTCCAGCCGTCGTTATTAGTGCCTAGCTGTTCGGCGATGTCTGCTTCGGCTTGTGCAAGAAGTTGTGCCTCAAGGTTTGCAACACGGTCGCGCAATCCGCTTACCTGCAGCGCCTGCAAGATGGCGCCGGCGATCAGGAGCACGACGAGTACGTTAAATGCCAGTTCGATTGGACTTTTCTTTTGCTGTGGCTGATTTGATTGTTCCATTTTGGGCACTATATCACTTTGTCGTTAAATAAATCTTAAACTGTACCCTGTCATTCCCACCTGAAGACTTTGAAGGCAACCGCGTAAATGACGACCGTCCAGCCGGCGATGATGGCAAGCTCTGGGCCGAGATTCAAAAGGCTCGCGTTTTCGGTGCTGATCATGCGGATGCCATCGATGATCGGTGTGAGCGGCAGGAAGCCGGAGATGTTTTGCAGCCACTGCGGCATCAGGAAGGTCGGGAAGAAGACGCCGCTTAGGAACATCATAGGGAAGGCTACGAGGTTAGAAAGCGGTGCGGACTGGTTTTCATTCTTCGCCCAACCGCCAATGGCCAGGCCGAAGCCGAACAGGCAGAAGATGCCGATTAGCACGAATATGCCGAGCGTGAGGTAATTGCCGCGCATGTCAAAGCCGAATAGCAGCGTCGCCACCAGGTACATGCTAGCTACCGACAACAGGCCGACAAACAGGTATTCCAGCGCGGTTGCGAGGATAAGCTGCGAGGCGCGGAGTGGTGTGGCGCGCAGACGGCGCAGCGCCCCAGTCTTTTTGTCTGCCGGGAAGCCGTTGGCCATACCGAAGATGGCAAGGCTTAACACCGAAAAGCCGACGATGCCGGAGAGCGTAAAGTCAAAGCGTGACAGTCCCGTCGTCTCGGTCGCCTTTTGTTCGACCGCGAGCGGATCGGTGGCACCGGTCAGCTCCTTATTAATGCCATCCAGCACCTGCTGCATCACGCTGGCGACAGTCTGGCCGGTAGTGGGGTCGGACTCCTCAAAGTACACCACCACGTTGCCGGACGGCACGCCGCGCTCATCAGGCTCGCCAAAGCCGGCTGGCAGCTCGATGATGCTCGAGAGCTCGCCCTGGTTCATCTTGTCGCGGGCTTCGTCGATACCCTGGACATCCTTGACGTCAAACGCTTCTATTTCCTTCGTCTTATCTACAAACTCTTTGGCGAACGCCGTGTCGGAGTTGTTAATGACCGCGACCTTAAAACTGACGCTGTCGCTGCGCGACATCGCACCGAACACGAGCAGGAAGATAAGCGGGAAGATGAAGATAAAGAACAATGCCACCGGATCGCGCGTCCAGCGGATGGTGAGGGTCTTGCAGAGAACCCAGATGGTAGAAAAGTATCGTTTCATGCCTTTCGTCTTCATCTGCTTAGTCCTCCCTCAATTCTTTACCGGTAAGGTCAATGAACACGTCCTCCAGGTTGGCTTGCTCTACGTGCTGCTCTTTCTTGAACCCGCGCTTCAGAAGGTCCCTAATGAGATTCTTCGGCGTATCGAGCGCGATGATTTTGCCGTTGTCCATGATGGCCACGCGGTCACACAATAGCTCAGCCTCTTCCAGGTAGTGCGTTGTCAGGATAACGGTAATGCCCTTCTTCTTGATGGCGCGGATGAGGTCCCAGAGGTGGCGGCGTGCCTGGGGATCCAGGCCGGTGGTCGGTTCGTCCAAAAAGAGAATTTTGGGCTTGTTCACCAGCGCGCTGGCGATCGAGAAGCGCTGCTTCTGGCCGCCAGACATCTGTTCTACCCTGCTCTTGGCCTTTTCTTCGAGTTCCACTTCCTTAAGCAGTTCCATCGGGTTGATCCGGGTGCCGTAGAAGCCGGCGAACATTTGCAGCTGTTCCACCAATGTCAGTCGGTCGTAAAAGGCCGAGGATTGCAGCTGGATGCCGATGATCTCTTTCACCGCCTGCGGATTGTCGCTGACCACGATGCCGTCAACTGTGACCGTGCCTTCGTCGATCGGGCGGAGCGCTTCGATCATCTCCATCGTTGTGGTTTTACCGGCGCCGTTTGGTCCTAGGATACCAAAGATCTCGCCTTTATACACCTCAAAACTAACACCCTTAACGACTTGTTTGCCGCCGTAGGCCTTCTTCAGACCCTCTACTTTCAAGATAACTTTAGCCATACCTGTCTACTATATCAATTCTCTCTGCGCAATAAAATAAGCGGACACAAATAAAAACGCCCGCGGAGTTTTGGGCGGGCGTTTTTAGAGAAAAGTAATCTACAAACTAAGCCTTGCTGACGGTCAGGAAGCCGTTGCGTGGATTTTCCTTCACGACATAGCCGGAAGGCAGGTCAGTGCCTTCAGGGCGCTCGTCCTTGCTGAAGTAGTAGATAGTTTGCTTCTTACCACCGCGGAGCGTGACTTCCTTCTTGTTCAGGTAGTAGGTAACCCCCCTGGAGTTAGTGTGCTTGTATGCCATTGCTGTATCCCCTCTCTTATGATTAGTAATGGTACCCCTAACATACTCTGTCGCGTTTCAGCTTGTCAACAGTTTATTACTCCTGTAACGGACAAACAGGCCAGCGATACGTCTAAAACCACTGTTTTATAGGGTGGGAAACCGGAACGTTCGGGCTTGCCAGCCAAGACGCTTATGTATTACACTGACTGATATACAATGTGTTTCGTAAATTAGGGGGTATGCATGGACTTTATGAATCGTAGTGCTGCGCAACCCATGGCAGCGCGCGCAAATAATAACGGCGTGCCGTCAACAGGCGGCAAAAAGAATCGCTGGAAGGAGGGGCCGCTCTGGCTCCGAATTGTGTGGATCGTACTACTCTTCTCTGTCACTATTGTGGTGGTAGCGTTGGCTGTTTCGCTCTACTTCGGTGGTCCGAACGAGTCCAAGTTAATCAACAAGGACAAGTACCAGGCAGTCTTTCTAACCAACGGTCAGGTCTACTTCGGCAAGCTCAAGAGTATCAACAACAAGTACATGGACCTGCGCAGTATTTACTACCTGAACATTAACCAGCAGATCCAGCCCAACCAAAACGGCGACTCCAACAACCAGCAGGCCAGCATCACGCTAGTCAAGCTCGGTTGTGAACTGCACGGCCCGATCGACCAGATGGTCATCAACCGCGACCAGGTTACATTCTGGGAGAACCTGAAGGACGACGGCCAGGTCGCCAAGGCCATCGAGAAATGGCTTGACGAAAACCCGGACGGTATCAAGTGTCAAACCGCTCAAAGTAACACTAACAACACTAACAACACGAACAACACGAACGCCACCAACAACGAAAATCAATAAACCGCCGGCAACGGCCACAATAACTAACCCCTTCCAAAATGGAAGGGGTTAGTTATTTGCCAAAGCCCCGGTGCGATACAATAAATAAGCTGGGTATATGATCAACAAACAATATTTACATCACCTCTGGACGAGGGTCCGCCCGGTCAAAACGTCGTATCTATTCACGGCGTTTCTGGTTTGTCTATGTGTTCACATCATCGGTCTACGAAGCAACAATCTGCGCATGGCTGAGCTCAGGGACGCAGTGTACGCCGCAGACGAGAAAGGCGAAGGTGTAGAGGAAGCGCTGCAGAACCTGCGCGCCTTCGTTAATGGTCACATGAACACGAACCTGGACGCCGGCAGGGGCATTTATCCGCCGATACAGCTGAAGCACACATACGAACGGCTGGTAAAGGCCGAGCAGGATCGGGTGAGTGCCGAGAACGCCAAGATCTACACTGATGCACAAAACCATTGTGAACAGGTTAATTCTACCAGCGTGCTCGGCCGTGACCGCGTTGGTTGCATCCAGGAGTACATCAAATCGCACGGCACGGTGCAGCCGCGTAACATTCCGGATGCCCTCTATAAGTTCGATTTTGTGTCACCGCGCTGGTCGCCTGACTTGGCCGGCTGGAGCCTGGTAGTAGCTGCAATACTGTTATTCCTTACCGTGCTTAGATTTATTCTTGGTAAGTGGCTCAAGGCAATCACAAAATAGAACTCCAAATCCCAAGCACCAAACTCCAAATAAATTCCAAGTGCAAAATTCGAATAACCAAAGCGTCCGGTCTGTGAACGTTTCGGTCATTGAAATTTCGGAATTATTTGGAATTTGGAATTTGGCGCTTGGGATTTATAATTTTATACTTATCTCATGCACATATACTTCTCCGGTATTGGCGGCGCAGGCATAAGTTCGCTGGCACTGCTGGCCAAACAGGCAGGGTTTGACGTTTCCGGTTCGGACAAGCAGGACAACCACAACCTGCACTACCTCAAGGAAAAGGGCATTACCGACATCACAGTCGGGCAGTCGCGCGAACAGATAGCAGCCGTTCATCAGGCGCGCCCTATTGATTGGTTTGTCTACACTTCTGCTCTACCTATGGAGCAGCCTGATGCACCCGAGCTGCGTTTTTGCGAGGAACAGGGGATTAAGACCTCCAAGCGCGACGAGTTCCTCAACTATCTGCTCGAAAAGCAACAGCTGAAATTAATTGCCATTGCTGGTACGCACGGCAAAACCACCACCACTGCCATGACCATCTGGCTGATCAAGCAGCTGGACATGCCTGTCAGCTACAGCGTGGCTGGCTCGATCGGTTTTGGCGAGGCGGCGCAGCTGGCGCCAGGCAGCGAGTATTTTGTGTATGAGGCCGACGAGTTTGACCGCAACTTTCTGGCATTTCACCCTGCTTTCAGTATCATTACCGGCGTTGACTGGGACCACCCCGACATTTATCCCACCCGCGAAGACTATTACCAGGCCTTCCGGGATTTCATCGGCCAAAGCAAGCAGACACTAATATGGGACGGTGACGCCGAACGGCTGGCCGTTGAGCCGTCCGAGGCCGTGCTGGTGCTTGACGACGAAGACATGGACATCGAGGAGCGACTACGTTTGAGCGGGCGCGTCAACCGGCTGGACGCCTGGCTGGTCGCGCATGCCGTGCAAAAGCTAACAGGCCGGCCGCTTGATGAACTGCTCGGGCACCTTAACGCTTTCCCTGGCGTTGGTCGCCGGTTTGAGGAGATTGTGCCGCGGCTGGTTAGCGATTACGCTCACACCGCGCCTAAAATTCGCGGTGCGCTGGCTACGGCACACGAGATTGCCGGCGATGATGTGGTGGTGGTGTACGAGGGGTTGCACAATACCCGCCAACACTTTATGAAAGACGAGCTGAAGCATCTTTTTGACAGCGTCAAAAAATTGTATGTTGTACCCACCTATCTGGCGCGCGAGGATCCCAGCCTGCCGCTGCTTGAGCCAAGGGACATCATTCACCTGCTCGACCCGACCGTTCAATCCCGGGCTGTGCCGGCTGTGCTGGACGATCATTTACGCAACACGATCAGACAACATCTCGCAGCTGGCGACCTAGTGTTGTGCATCACCGCAGGTGGCGGCAATAGCTTGGACGAATGGCTGCGAAGAGAATTCCGTAGTTCGTAGAACCTACTACGCCCTACGCCAGGCTTGCCGCAAAGTAGATGATGATCAAAACCGCGACGGCCGTCCACAGCCATGGATTCAGTGCGGCCTCGCGAATGGTCCTGCGCGGCGCAGTCAGGCGGTGGTTCAAATCGACCTGGTCGGACTGGTTAAGGAGCGGCTGCTGCCCGGATGACGTACCCTGGCCTGTACCGGCTACCGGCGGGAACGGCGGCATAATGCCGCTGTCCTGAGGGCTGCCGGCCTGGCCGCCGCCTGGGAATGCGGCAAATGCATCATCGCTGAGCTGCTCGCGCTGCTGTTCGCGCTTGAACTCGTCTTTGTAGCGGATAGCGTCATGTACGACCCGGTTATGTTTGTCGACAACAACGCTGTAGCCGCCGGCACTGCGCTCGATCCGCCAGCCGGGCTGCAGAATAATCCGGTTGCCGTTCTCATCAAAGATCTCCTGTTCGCCTTCGACCTGAGCTGCTGCCTGCTCGGCCTGCTTTTGGGAAAGTTGGCGCAACTGTTCATTCGTCAGGCGCTGCTGATCCTGCAGTTCCGAAATCTGCTTGCGCTGTTCTTTAAGTTCGCGGGTAAGTTTACGTTCGCGTCTGACATGTGCTAAATAGCCCATGACTGCGACCGCAGTGAGGACGTTGGCAAGCGTCCGGGTTGTATTGGCCGCCGTTTCAGCCGCACTGACTGTCTGGACATATGGACTGGAGTTGAAGCGATAAGCACTAGAAGCCTCCCCGCCGCCGGGCACCATTGCAGAACCGGCTCCAGCATGGTTGGCAGCTTCGAAATGATTCGGCGCCGGGGGCGGTCCGCCGACTGGGGCACCTCGAGCGGTCGTGATAGCAGCAAAACGGCCGGAGGTCTGCTGCTCGCCAGGCCCGGGATCGAACGGCGACCCGACCTCCGGCATATTCCAAGAGGGGATTGGCGGTATGTCCTTTTCATTCTCAATCTCCTTGATGGACTGTTCCATCTCGGGCCGCAGCTGGTCTGCAATTTCTTTAAACGCCTTGTTTTCCTCGGGCGTTAGATCAATGGTTGGCTTGTCTATGTCAAGTTGGGGCAGGCCTGTAGATTCGGTTGTACTTTCCGCCGTTTCCTGAGCGGGCGCGCTGCCGGTAATCGTCTCAAACACCTCGGTCTTGAGCTCGGATTCTGTTGCATGGTTCTCTTGAGTGTCCGGCGCTACCTCCGTAACAGGTGCGGACTCCTCCATCGATTGCGCCTGAACACTCTCGCCGACCACTGTTTCGGCCTCTGCCTCTACGGCTGCAGATCCGGCCTGTTGCGACTCGGGCTGCAGCTGGTCATCAACTACCTTAGACTCCTTCTCATCCTCATCCTCGTCCTCTTCGCTGGTGTTGTCCTCTTCGTTGTTCTTGGATATAAGAATCTTTTCCAGCGGCACGGGCATGAGCGGCTGTCCGATGGGGCGCTCAGGGGTTGCCGGCCGGTCGGGTGCAACCTCAGGCGGACGCTGCAATATACGCCGCAAAAAATCAGGACTGGACAACTTATTCGTCCGTTCCTTGCTGCTTTCGCTGGTGCTGCTCTCGTCCGATTCCTCGCTGGCCGACCACTTATCTCGTTCCATGGAACCCATCCGTCAGGACCGTTGCCTTTAGATTTGACGTTCTCATTATACCCTGTTCAGGCCTGTATGTCAGACTTCGCCGGGTAGCCCTGCGAATCAACAGCAATCGGCCCCTGCCGGAGCGTTTCAAACCGACCGTTTTGGTAACGCACAACGGTCGAGGCCAGACCCCGCCGCTCGCCACCGTCCACATAAAAGTCAACCTCTTCGCCAAAATATTCCCTGGCTTGCTTAACATTAAACGAGGGCGCCTGGCCCGGATGGTTAGCACTAGAGGTCAGCAGCGGCCCGACCTGCAGCAAAAAATCGCGCACCGTCTGGTCGGCCGGGATGCGCACCGCTATGCTTTTGAGCCCCAGGTCGAGGTAGTCAAGCTCCGGGTCCACCGGCACAACAATGCTTATGGGATTCGGCCACAAATGTGCAACCTCGCTGACAATCCGGGCGTCGAGGCCAAATTCGATCAATTGCGCTTCGCTGGCGGCAATAACAGTTCCGGGTTTACCCTCACGTTTTTTTATCTCGTACAGGCGCGCTACGGCACGCTTATCACCCGCCGGGGCAATGATGCCGTAAATCGTATCCGTCGGCAAAACACCAATACCGCCGGCGGCGAGTGTTGCAACAACACGAGGATCAGTAAGGCTGGAAGTAATGAACATAACAAAAATCTATGCCACCTGAGATGTCACGTACAGGGTGACTGCCAGGACTGACAATATGAGTATGACAAAAACAGTTACGGTGATAAGAGCAACGGGCAAACCCCGCTGAACCTGTCCTGCGGCAGGAGCCGGTTGCTGGGCAACAGGAGCTGCTTGCTGTTGCGGCACATCGCTGCGCCTTGCGGCTGCGGAGGTGTCTTTAGTCATCCTGGTTCGCAGTGCTGGCGCTAGTGGCTTTCGCGGTGCAGGCGTTACGGATGCTGTAGCAGCAGTCTGCTTCCGAACGGTGTGAGCAGGCGCCGAGACCGGCCTTTTAGGTAAGGCCACATCCATAACTGGCTTGGTTGGTGCGGTAGAGTTCATAAACAAGCTTGACGTTTATTGTACCATGCTTTACTAATTATCGAAACCTTAGAACCTATCCGATCTTCTCACTTACGCCTATGCTGCCGTCGGCAAGACTGTACAGTTGCCCGATCTTGGCAATTAGCCCTTCGCGTTCGAGATCTTCGAGCACCTCAGGCAACCGCGCGTCGGCAATCAGTTGCGTTAGGCTTAGCGCGGCATGCGGCTTTGCCGACAGAAGCTTGAGCACCTGGCCCCGGACCTGCCGGCGCGAACCTTCAAATGCCGGTTGCTGGCTGTAGTGCCGGCTTTGTTTGTTCACGTTGCCTACGGTTTGTTTTAGATGAGTCCCATAATCCATCAACGCCCAGTACCAGTCACGAACATTGTCCGGCAGCGTTTTGGCAACGAGATCAGCGATTGCCTTGTCCGCCACCTGTTGTTCGGTAGCGAAGAAATGGTAAATGAACACGGTGCGGATGTTTGTCTCGATAAATACGACCGGCCTGTTATACGAATAAGCTGCGACTGCGCCGGCCGTGTTGTGCCCGATGCCGGGGAGCTTCACGAGGTCACTGACTGCCTCTGGCACGCGACCGCCAAAATCGCTCACAATCATCCCCGCCGCCTGCCACAAAAACTTGGCGCGGCGGTTATAACCAAGGCCGTTCCATGCCTTTAATACATCCGAAAGCGGTGCCGCCGCAAGCGCCTGTACGGTCGTGAACTGCCGTATAAACGCTTCAAACTTGGGGATAACGCGCGGCACCTGCGTTTGCTGCAGCATGATTTCCGACACCAACACCTTGTACGGGTCAAGCGTACCATCCGGCTCACATTGCCGCCACGGCAAACCGTGCCGGCCGTGCGCCCGGTAGTATTCCCAAACCGTCTGCTGAAATTGCTGCACCATCAGCTAGAGCATAACACGGCCGGACGCTACTGTGCTTGCGCGAAGCCGTAGGTTGGGGTGACGTCGGCAATCTTGTGCGGCTGTCCGCCATTCAGGCTGACGGCGTAATCAGCAGTCTCTGTGGCATTGGATACGCGGAATATGGCTACCGAGGCGCCGACCCATTGCACCGGATATGTCAGGCCGCTCATGGTGGCGATGTCGGTGTCCATGCCGGTGGCGGTATCAAACAGGCGCAATACACCCTGGCTGATCCACAAACTCTTGGAACGATTCTCGTTGTCGATGTACAGCCTGCTGGCCAGGCTACCGGGCGCGCTGATCTGTGTCTTGCCGCCGTTTGTCAGATCGTACCGTATCCACGAACCATCGGTCGTTCGCACACTGATCGTCTTGTGGTCCGAACGGAGCACGGACGCCACCTCTTCATCAATGATTTGCTCTTTGTTCTTACCGTCTATGCCGACCTTGAACAAGCCAACACCATCCTCAGAGGCTCCAGCTGCAGGCGCATAGAATATCGAACCGCGGGCACCGAGCACAGCCTGCAGCTTGTTGGCGGACGCCAGCTGTAGCCGGATGTTGCTGTGATAGTCGTACGAGACGATTGCATAGCGGTCCTCGCTATCGCCGTCAGAGGAACCGAGCTGGAAGACAACGCGCGATCCGCTCCAGTCGATCAGCTGAATCTGCGCCGCTTCGGCGATAGTGGTCGATTTGCCGTTCTCGATGTCGATCAATAGCAGACTACTCAAGAGGAAACCGCCGCTGTCGCGCTTGCCGTCCCGGGTTGATATGAACGCCGCCTTTTTGCCGTCAGGGCTTACTGCTAGGCTGATGTTGCTGTTTTCGTTGCCGGTGGCGGCCAGCAATACTTCGCGGTTTTTGCCGTCCAGGTCACTCTTAAACAGGTCGTATTTGCCGTTGGCGCGGCTCACAAACACTGCTTTGCGGTCGATGACCATTGTTGCCTTTGTTGGCTTTTCGGGGTTCTCATTTAGGCTGATCGCTTCGCTACGATAGCCGGACTTGCTCAGCGCAATACTCCCCTCGGCCACGACCGTACTCTCGAGCGTCAGGGTAATTTTGCCATCTTTATCCGACACCGCAGTCACGCGGCCGTTGGTAGCTTCGACACCTTCCAGCGGTTGGCCGGAGAGGTAATCCCGCACTTCGATAACGTACTGCACGCCGGTTGCATTGAGGGCGAACCGCCCGAGCGGGTTGCTGCCCCAGCCGATCACCACGTTGCGCTCGATCTGCTCAAAGCCGACCTGCCTGATAGTGAGCTGTGTCGGGCCGAGCTTAAGATCGGTAAACAACACGTTGCCGTCGCTGTCGGTACGGGCCTCCTTGCCGCCCAGGGATACGTCAACACCCTTTAGCGGCAGCTGCGTGGTACTGTCCACGACCATGAGCGACGAACTACTGCGCACACCCGCGGTGTTGAGTATCCAGTAGCGCGAGGTAGGCACGGTAAATGCTGTAGCGATGCCGGCAACTACCAGTAAGATAACAATGGAGCGGAACCATTTGCTGCGCCAGAAACCGCCGCGTTTGCGGTACGGAACTGGCGCGCCTTTGGCCGAAGCTGCGTCCTGCGCCGCCAGCACCTCGTCGCTTTCTTTGGCCACAATGTCTTTGATCGCCTGATCTGTTTTTTCGTCGTCAAATGGTGTGTCTTCGGAATCACTTATACTGCTGAGGTCGGTTTCTTCTCCAGCGTCTTCTGCTGCCGGCTGTTGCTCTCTAGACTCCTCGGACGCTTCAGATTCAGCAGGCTGATCATCTGGCTGTTCCTGCTCATCAGAGTCGCCTTCGCCAGCTTCTTCATCATCCTCCTTGGGAATCGGCACCAGGTCCGGCGGCACTTCCTTTTTCGGCTGTTCGTCCTCTTTGTCTGGCAGCGCGTCCGAAGCGTCCACCTCTTCCTCGTCCGCCTTGAACTCCGGAGGACCTTCGGGTTCAGCCTCGGTGTTCAACGCCTTCTTCTGGAGGTCTTTGTCTTCCGACTCGCCCGATTTACTTTTCTTTTTCCTCGATGCATCAGGCATATGCTTATTATACCAATAGCGCCACGCCCGAAGTCACCATTACAACTGCGAGCATGATTTTAACAAAACGGTCACCGCGCTTAATGGCAATATGTGTCCCGATATGACTGCCGATAGTCGACCCGATCAGACCGGCAGCACCGTGCCACCAGTACACCAGACCCTGTATTGAGAGCAGTACAAACAAGATGACCGACTGTACCGACTGCGCAACACGTTTGGTAGCATTGGACTCCAGTGCGCTCAGCCCAAACAAAAACATTAATATCAACACCAGCACCGACCCCATGCCCGTGCCAATCACTGTCTGCAGGAAACTAAAGATGGTGTATAGTACAAACCCCCAACCAATCCACCGCTTGGAGCGTGCACCTGGATGAAACGCCTTTTTGTTGATGAAAAGCGTCGGCACGAGCAGCAACAGAAAAATGCCGATTATCCGCCGAAACAAACCCGGATCGAGTCGCGGAATAAGCCACGCCGCAATCAGCGAACAGACTACGGTAATGGCCATGAACTTGTACACTAACCCCTTGTGCACAAGTCCCTTGCCCTTTAGGGCTGTGATGGCACCAAACGAAGTGCCGATACCACCCATCTTGGCAGTGGCAAGTGCATTGGCCGGCGGCAGTCCGACCACCAGCAGAAAGTACGGCACCGTAATAAACCCGCCGCCCCCGCCGCTCATGCCGGACAACATACTCGAACCAAGGCCGACCAAGAAGGTCACTAAGACCAGCCATTCCATATGGTTGCTAGTATACGTTCGGATTGATGCGCCTACAATATATAACTAACAACGCTACTATAGATCGCTTTGCCTGCGCCGTAGCCGTAATGACTGCGGCCGGGATTGTAATTATCCGTTATCTTGACCAGATCATCAGCTATTCTTGTCATTCTTACTGTTTATTAACAAGTTTCAGGTGTTATGATGGTCAGAAATGAATGACGAGTTAGCCGGCATAGCAGCAAGACACCTTGCCGAGCACGACCCCGTGCTGGCGCCGATTATCAAGCGCGCAGGTCCATGCACCATGCGACCGCATCGCAACTACTATCAGGAGCTGGTGGAGAGCATCATCAGCCAACAGCTGAGCGTGAAAGCTGCGGCTGCGATCCTAAAAAAGTTCGTGGCGCTATTTGGTGGCACATTCCCTTCGCCGGAGCAAATCCTAAGCAAAGACATCGAAACATACCGCTCAGTTGGACTGTCACGAAACAAGGCAATGTACATCCGGGATCTGGCGCAGCACGTCATCGATGGCGCGGTACAGTTTGATCATCTGGACGCGCTCTCCAATGACGAGATTGTTGCCGAACTCACAGCAGTGAAGGGCATTGGCGAGTGGACTGCGCACATGTTTATGATGTTCTGCATGGGCCGGCCGGATGTGCTGGCGCACGGCGACTTAGGTATCAGAAATGGTATCCAAAAACTCTATGGGCTGAAGAAGCTACCGGACGCTGCTACAATCCGGCGCATTGCCCAGAAAAACAACTGGCACCCGTATGAATCCGTTGCCTGCTGGTATGTCTGGTACTCATTAGACAATAAACCTGTCGTCACCTAAACAAACCAGCATTACGAAATATCGGAGGACTCCTGTTTGGCCAACGTTTGGAACCTGATGTATGGGGCCACCCGCAGCCGACTCAATGTTCCCAGCTGATTAATGGGTGTGCTCGTTGTTTCATGCGCCGGCCGCAGGTACCGTCGTGGCTCGAAGGCACCGCGTCCTACCACCGGTATAACTGGCGCGCTTGCGGCTGGTTGCGCTGTTTCGATTGTCGGGTCGGGACTGACCAACCTGGCTTCAATTGCCTCCCGTGGTATTTCGTGTCTGCCCATATTCCTGCCTCCGTCTCTAGGGTTTGTCTAACCTAATATAGGCGGGAAAGTGGGGCGACAACTGTTAAATTTTTAACGTACTGCCGCTAACTCCGCCTGTTTTTTAACAGCATTAATCATTCGGGTGATACCGATACCGCCGCCGGCCCGGGGGAAGAAGTTGAGTGAGAGGAAGTCTTCGAGCTCGCGGAGCACTCGTTTTTTGCCAAAGAGCTTAAAGAGTTTCTTGGCATACTCGCCGCCGCTGATGGTATGGAACTCCTCGCGCATTTCTTCGGGGCTGGTGCTGCGCTCGGCGCTGCCAATGGTTTCGTGCCCGTGCATAATGACATCGATCTTGTGCGCGTAAGCCCTGCCGTTCTTCCGTTTCATGTTCCAGAAAGGCGAGGTGCTGCTCGGGAATTCTTCGCAAAATACGACCGGACCGAAGTCTTTGGTCATTGCCGCCTCGTGCCTGTGGGTAAGCTCGTCGGTTTTATAGTAGTCTTTCAGCTCATCGTATCTTTTGTAATGGAAATCCTTTTTCTTGCCAAAGCCCAAGCTTTCGAGCAGCTCAGTCTCAAACTTGCGAAGATCGTCGATGGTGCCCGGCAGCTCGAACTCGAACATCGGGAAGATGATTTTGTGCCGCCCGGGGATAGGGTTTGGCTCGGCGCGGTAGCTGGTGGTTACCGTGAACACGCCCGGAAGGTGCGGCTTGGTAAGCAGCTCGTACTCCAGCCACATTTGTCCGGTTTGCGGCAACGGCCATCGCTGTCCTGCATATTTGTAGGAAGCCACAGTGTCCGGATCCTCGCAGGCTGCCAGGATACTCAGGCGATCTTGCGCGCTCACCTCCACAAAACCTTTCTTCAGGCAAAAGTCGCGCATTTTATTAACAATCTCGCTGAATGCGTTAATGTCTTCGGTGCCTATGTAATTGTTGGTCATAGAAATCTCCTTTCTTTTGCTTTTTAAGAAAAGAGCCCCTGTCCGGGGCTCTCCCACTAGTTATTGTTGTTGTTTTGGTTGTTGGCGTTATTGTTAGCCATACACAAACCCTCCTTTCCCAACGTGCATGTGGTCATAAAAAAATACCCCCGATTGCTCGGGGGAATAAGAAAAAACGGCCGCGCGAATGTACACTTTCATCGCACGCCCGCCTTTCTCATACCGCAACTAAATATACGTGCTTATATATATCAAATCAAGACATTAATTCGGGTAGCTAACGAGATTGCTGGTAGCATTCTCGAACACGCCCCTAGGCATCAATTTTCTGGCACCGACTTTCCAGCCACGCCGCAATAACCGGCACATCCAGGTGGTCGGTTGCTATTTTGACGGCGAAATCTTCGATTTCGCCCCGTTTTGCTCTGAACTTGACTCCATTAATCTCCAGAAATGTCAATCCGGCAAGCATTGCTGTTCGCTTATTGCCGTCAACGAACGGATGGTCAGCGACAATGCCGCGGATTAAAGCAGCGGCCTTTTCGTGCAAACCAGGGTATAACTCTTCGCCGAACACATTCTGGGTTTGTGTGGCAACTACCGACTCAAGCCTCCTCAAATCGCGTATCCCCTGTGAGCCGCCGGTCTCCTGGATCACCAACACATGCAGCGCCAACAACTGCTCAAGCGTCAGGGAGATCATCGCTGCGACAAATTCTTAAAATCCTGCTTGTACTCTTTGAGGATTTTCTTGGCAGTGGTGATGACCTGTTCGTCGTCAATACTGCCCTTGCGGACAACACGCGCCGTGAACTCTAGTACGTCTCCTGGCCTGGCGCCCTCGCGCTTGAGATCTTTGGCTGGAATCGTTATGCCGCTACTAGTGCCAATCTTGATTAGTTTTTGCATGCCGCGAATCATGCCCTCATTATAATAGTATTATAATATTTAGTCAATGTTCTAAACTTGACTTGGGCACGATAGCATAAGTTGCCTCAACATAAAATACCGACTACGGGACGAGGCGGTTGACGTCGCGGGGGAAGAGGATGGCTTCTTTGACGTTGGCAAGGCCAATGACCTTTTCGGTGAGGCGGTCGATGCCGAAACCGAAGCCGCCGTGGGGCGGAAGGCCGTGTTTCATGGCAGTGAGGAAGTGGCTGAAGCCGGGGTCTTCGGGGTCGATGCCTGCAGCCTTGATCTGCTCGACCAGGACGTCGTGGCGGTGTTCACGCTGCGGCACAGTCGCCATCTCAACGCCGCGGAACAGGAGGTCTGCCGACTTAGCGGTTTCGCCGTCTTCGCTGGCCATGTGGTAGAACTTCATCTTACTCTTAGGCAGGCCAGTGGCAAAGACGGCCTCGCAGCCATGCACCTTCTTGGCGTATTCACAAATCCACTTTTCTTCTTCTGGCGTGAGGTCGATTTCGTTGGTGGTGTCCTTGCCAGTCTCTTTACTAAACAGCTCGTGGATTTCCTTCATGGTGTAGCGCGGGAATTCGGGCTTGAGCACGAGCTCCGGTGCGCCGAGGCTCTTAAGTTCCTCACCGTGCTCTTCGTAGACACGGGTTACCACGGTGTAGAGCAGCTCCTGCACCAGGTTAAGCACGTCGTCGTGGCCGTTAATAAAGCCCATTTCGACATCCAGCATCGTAACTTCCGAGACGTGGCGGGTAGTGGCGGAAAGTTCCGCCCGGAATGCCGGCGCGATCTCGAACACGCGCTCGAACACGCCCACCATAATCTGCTTGTACAACTGCGGGCTTTGGGCGAGTGTGGCAGGCTTGCCGAAGTAGTCGAGCTTGAACACCTCTGCCCCGCCCTCGGCCGCGCCGGCAACCAGCTTGGGCGTGTTGATTTCGGTAAAGTCTTTGGAGTAGAGGAACTCGCGGATGTAGCGAAGGAGTTCGCTCCTGATCTTAAAAATCTTAGTCTCCTGCAGGTTGCGCAAGCCAATGACGCGGTGGTCAAAGAGTGTGTCGAGATTCTCGGGCTTATGCGAAAGCGGCTTGTCGATCTCAATCGGCGGCTCGTCGGTCACAGGCACCATGACGGTGAGTGTCGGGTCGTGCAGCTCCACGCCGCCGGGCGCGCGCGGCTCGTCCTTGACGGTGCCCGTCACTTCCAGCACGGTGCCAATCTGCATGCCGCGCAGCTTCTCGACTTCATCCTTGTCTTTTATGACAACCTGTACGATACCGCCGCGGTCGCGGACGTTAATGAACGTCAGGCCGCCGAGCAGCCGCTTTTTGTGCAGCCAGCCCTGGATTAATACTTGTTCGCCAATGTGTTCTTTTAAGTCTTTTGAGAGAATACGCATCAGAATAGTCCTTGTTTACCAGATGACCAGCTTGGGATAGGGACGCTCGCAAGCCGCTGCCAGCTTCAGCAGCAGCTGCCGTCCCGGTTATTCAAGTTGGTCTGGTTTCTACTCATCGCTGTTATTCTACCTCATTTTGTAAAAAATTACATCTGTTGGCGGTTTATCCGCCGACAGATATATCCGTGGCAGGGATGAATCCTGAGCGAAGCGAGGCTAAAGAAGGGAAAGCCCTAATCACAAATCCTAACTTTTGATGCTATAGCATTAAAAAGTTGGATAAGTTCTGGTGTGACAGATCAGGATCGAAGTTTGGGATGGGTTACTTTTCTGCTGGGGTGTCCTCGACAGCCGGCACCTCGCCTGATTCAACAGGCACTTCCTCGGTTACCAGTTCGGGCTCGGGCTGCGCAGGTTTGAAGGCAGCGACGGCGCTGCGGTCTTCGAAGGCGTCGAAGTCCTCTTCTGGCTGTTCGCCGATCAGTTCTTCGAGCAGACTGTTGAGTGTGATCACGCCGACCGGCTCCTCAAAGGCATTCACGACCACCACCATAAACTGGCCGGTGCGGGCAAAGGCCTGCAGTACCTGCCGGAGTGTGAAGTCCTCGTGTACAAAACAGAGGCGCGGATGCATAAGATTGCGCACCTTGCCGCCTTCGCGCGCAGCTACTGCATCGCGCAGGAACAGCGTGCCCACCACATGGTCGGGCGTCTCCTCGTATACCAAAAAACTGTTTTGGCGGCTGGCGTGAAGTTCATCCAAAAGCACAGGGCCGATGTGGTCATCGATGCTTACCAATTTCAGGCAGGACATCGGCATGACAATGTCGGCAGCCTTTCGATCGTCAAAATGAGCGGCGCGGGCCAGAAGCTCCAAGTCTTTCTTGGCTATGCGGTTATCAGGCTGCATGCCCTGCTGCTCGAGCAAATCCAGTAAATCCTGTTTTTCATACAAGCCGCTGTGCACAGCGTGGTTGCGGAAACGATTGATGATGCGGGCGATGAAATCGAACGGCGTGTGCAAATACCCAAGCAACCACGTGATCGAAGGCGCGACACGTACGGCAAACTGCGCACTGTTAATGGTAAGGCGCAGCGATTGCACCAGGATGGCAGAGGCGATAACGGCAGTAGTCACTACAAAAGCCACGAGCGGCGACAGCTGGGATACGATCAGCAATAACCCGCCCGACAATCCGAGACAGAACACCGTCCACAAAAGCAGCCGCATGCTTTCGCCGTACGCCACCGGCCGGTACAGCGCCTCTGCCAGATGGTCGCCCCGCGCTGCCAGGCGTTTTAACTCTTTCTTCGGCACCGAGCTGTAAAAACGCTGCAGCGCCAGCGCCACCAGCCCGACACAAATCAGGAGAAGACCGAACAATACTACCATAACTACTATCTTACGCCATAAGCAGCATCAAATTCAAAACAACACACTAACAAGGGGTTTCTGGCAAAGGTGCGCCAAGTCACACTGCCGAGGCCCTGAAAGCAATGTATAATGAGACTATGAGCAAAACGTTTTGGGCAATTATCGCCATTATCATCATTATTTTTGGTGGGATTATAGTATTAAACAAGAAAGATGACGGCACGAGCAACGCTAATGTGCAGCCGACCAACCACATCACCGGCGAGAACACCACTGGTGTAACTCTTGTAGAATACGGCGACTTTGAGTGTCCGGCATGCGGCAGCTTCTATCCCCTCATCGAGCAAGTAAAAGAAAAGTACAAGGATAAAATAGCCTTCCAGTTCCGCCACCTGCCACTCGTCCAGATTCACAAAAACGCACTGGCTGCTGCGCGCGCCGCCGAGGCTGCCGCAAACCAGGGCAAATTCTGGGAGATGTACCACCTGCTCTTCCAAAACCAGCGCGCATGGGCGCAGAGCAGTGACGCCAAGCCTACCTTCATCGAATACGCCGCGCAGCTGCAGCTCGACATGCAGAAGTTCCGCGAGGACATGGACAGTTCCGAAACCAACGCGCGCGTTAACGCCGACATCGCTGAATTTAAGAAGACAAAAGAAACCATGTCCACGCCTACGTTCTTCCTGGACGGCAAGAAGATTACAGCCGGTACACTGGAAGAATTCAGCAAGCTCATCGACGAAGCTATTGCCGCCAAGCAAGGGGCTTCGCAAGGCCAGGAACAGTCGACAGAAGAAGAGTAAGCCGAGCTCAAACCGGCCGCCTAAGGCAGCCAGTTGAACTCTTTGATCTCGATCACGTCGGGCTTGTCGCCCGTGTAGTCGGAGCAGCCGACCCAGGTCGGCGTTACCTTAAAGAAAATTGCCGACGGGTGGTTAAAGTACTCCTCTGTCGTTGGCGAATCCTTGGCAATAAACCGCTGCTTACACGCCTCCAAGTCTTCCGGGGTGATGAGTTGCTCGGCCTTGCCCTCGTACTGGACGGTTATGAGGTCGTCAAGCTCAAGGCCGATGACCAGCGACACATACGGATTCACCCGTAAGTTGGCTGCTTTGCGGGTATGTTTGCCAGTCTGGAAATACAGACACAGATCATCGTCTTCAGTAAAAGCAATAAGCGCGGACTCCGGCGCTGGCAGCGCCGGGTCAACTGTGGCGATGACCGCCAGTTTTTGGCGCCGCAAAAACGCCAGGATCTTTTGTTTGTACCTCCCTTCCATTCCTACCACTTTACCACCCGCGGCAGCACCCAGCCGTCAACTTTGGGTTAATACACGAGAAACTCGCGCCAAGCCGGGCGGCGAACAACCACCGGTATGCGCGCCGGGCGCGAAGCGATCACCCTGACTTTAACTGACATAACACTCCCTCGAGCACAGCCAATGCCAAAACATCAGCAATGCTCTTTCCTCACGTTTGTTTTTTAATACCTATTTTTGTCTCTTACGGTGCGAAGCCCGCTAGAAAGTAGGCTCATAGTACCAAGCACGCTTATGCTTTGTCAAGCAAAAAAAAGGCTACGTTTCTGTCGGCCGGCGCGGAAGCAGTTATGCTGCGAGTGCCAGAATTGATCGGTTGACCTTAGGTTTCTTCTTTGGTTCTGGATCTGGGGAGGCAATGCCTTCTTTAGCGCCACAGTTCTTGCAGGCCTTCTTGACCTTACTGTCTGTCCATGCATAGACAATTGTTCTTTGCCCGCACTTCACGCATGTTCGTTCGGTGTCTTCGGCTACTTTCTCGCCCGGCTTGGCATCTAGCAACCTTTTGGCCTCGTTAAGCGCTGCACCTGTCAACTCTTTGATGCCGCAGGCGCCACCGCCGCAGCCGGATATCACTGCCACTGCCAGCGCTTGCGCTACCAATCCCTCAGTGAGGTATGCATCGCCCGACTGGTAAGTCAGACGGGCTTCTTCTATGAACAAGGCCGCCTCGGAGCCAAACACCTTGGGATCAACGAATTCGTTGATGACGGCGTCATGTACCGCATGTTTGCGAACCAGCTCCCAGAGTAATTTAATGGCGTCCTCGTGTGTCGTAAATGTGCCGGCAGCCGCCAGCAGGTCGCGCTTCACGGCCGCTTTCATAGCAGCCAGACTGGCGTCTTTCAGCGACGACTCCAGCCGCATGTTGGCGTATTCTTCCGGGCTTCGCTCGGCGACTTTATCTTGCAGGACGTCGGCCGCAATATCGCACAGCCGCAAGAAATCGAGCACGCCGTTCGGGAACTCACTCTTTTTGAGCAGCAGGGGGCGCTGCAAAAATTCCAGCGCGGTTTTGGGCGGCTCGAATCCGAGCCACTCATATACCATGCCGATCGCTGCCAGATCAAACCGCCTGGCCTGGCGTGTCAGATACAGTGCGTCAGGCTCGGCGGCGGTGCCGCGGCGGAAAACGGTATCGGTCACAATCTCGCCGGCGTCTTTGGTGGTAGCCTGCAACGCAAACGACATACTGCCGGTAAACCAGCCTTCGCCGCGGTAATCGAGCAGCTCCTCTGGCAGGCTTTCTTCCACACACGAGGCGACCAGCAGAATGTGATCATCCAGCAGGCCGGCGCCCAGATATGCCTGTTCGCGGTAGCCATTGAGCGCCTCGGCCAAGGTAAACTGCTTGAGCTTCTCGTGCCTGTCGGGCCGCAAAATGTACGAATTGTAGTGCACTTGATGCAGACTGACGCCGAACTGCCGGATCGTGCCGTCAGCATCAATACTCATTCGGGTTCGGCTGATGTAGCCGTCTTTAAACAGAGCCTCAGCCGAAGCTGTAGCTACGTTTATATCAACTAATCTGTCGGCCTCTTCGTCGCCCTTTGCCGCCATCTCGACAGCGGTGGCGAGCGTCATACCGTCCGGCCGCCCGGTTTCGACTGCCTGCTCTAAACTTACGGCCCCCAGAAAGTGTTTAGTAAAAGCATGTTTTATCTGTTCATCAATGGCCAGTTCTGCCGCCTCGACCGCACGCCGCCCTTTGAATGCCTCGTCAGCCAGCATCTGTTCCAGTGCGACCATGCCCGCCGCTACGTCAGCTGCGATCTCCTGCTCTGCCCCCAGTTGTTCTTGCGACGAATCCAAAACCGCCGCGAATATCTGTGTTTCCATCAAAAAACCTGCTCGGGTTTATTCCCAGGAGCAGGTTCAGGCGGCAAAGAATATAACCGGTTCCTGCTCGGGAACGAATGGTTATTACAAAGCTGTATCGGACTTGTCGCTTTGAAAAGCGCTTACCGTTGCGGCACAGTGTTGGATTCTCACCAACTTCCAGCTTGTAGTTGTTAATTCATTTTGATGATAGCAGGTTATGCGCTACATGTATGGTGTAGTTTTTCCAACAGAACGCTAGCGTTTTAATTACTCGCGGGCGGCGATCCGCTGCTTCAGGGCGGTTAGGCGGGGGATGAAGCTCTGCGCTGCGCCGTCCAGGCCGAGCACCTTGAGCGCCCCAATTAGCACATACAGGGGGTCGAGCTGGCTTTCAGTCAGTTGCGGGGCGCGCTCGCGCTCCAAAAAGAAGTGTTCGACCTTTTCGACCAGCCATTTTTCTTCGCTTGGCTTAATAACGTTGGTGGTGATCTTCGGCTGTTCGGTTGGCGACACTACTTCGAGTGAACGGGCCGAGTGGTCGCGCTTACGCAAGTGGCCGCGGCGGATAAGATTGTTGACGTGTAGGGCGACAGTGGCGACAGAATTGTAATTTAGGCCGGTCATAATCTCGCGGTAGCTCGGACTATAGCCGTGCTCGGCGATAAACCGTTCGATAAATGTTAGTAGTTCTCGTTGCTTTTTTGTTGGTCGCACTGTTTCACCCATTCCGCCCTCCTTACATAACCAGTATACAATGTCCGGGGTGAATATAATGCGAACAAACGCACATTGCGGGCGCAAGTGGTACAATCTATATACGATATGAAGAACAACGCATCGTTGATCTACAGCGCCTGCCTTGTAGTGGGCGATTTTCTGGCGTTGGTTGCTGCCTTCATAGCAGCATATGTCTTGCGCGTTAAGCTGGCGGTCGGCATTGACCAAGCGCCAATTCCATCCAATGGCCGCGCATTTATAGGGGCTTTTTTGTTTATTTTACCTTTTTGGATTTTGATTTTTGCCCTGCTTGGCCTCTATAACCATAACATTTACGAAAAACGGTTTAAGGAGTTTGGGCGACTGCTCGTCGGGTCGTTCATCGGGCTCACGTTGGTTATCTTTTGGAACTTTTTGTCGGCCGAGCCGATTTTCCCGGCCCGGCTAGTGCCGATTTACGGTTTTGCATTCGGTTTTCTATTCCTGGTGATTTTCCGTAATTTAGCGCGTTTTGTGCGCGTGCAGTTGTTTAAACGTGACGCTGGCCTGACTCGTGTGCTGCTGATCGGTAACACTGCCATGACTCGCGAATTGGTTGACTGGTTAGCTGGCAGCCGGCACTCTGGATATAAGATTGTCGGCGTGGTCGGCGGCAAGCGCAGCATAGGCGATCACGCCAGCATCCCTCTGTACCACACCTTCGACCAGTTCCTGCATACCTACAAGGGCGAGCTGCATGGCATCATCCAGACCGAACTGTATGCCGACGAGACCAAAAACACCAAAATATTAGCGTACGCTCAGGAAAACCACATCAGCTACCGCTTTGTTCCGGGCAATAACGAGCTGTTTGTCGGCAATATCGAGGTTGAGCTGTTCAGAAACAGTATACCGGTAATCACCGTGCACCAGACAGCGCTGTTCGGCTGGGGCCGCGTGGTTAAACGCCTGTTTGACATTTTTGCCGGCGGACTAGCACTCATTATCTTCTCGCCACTATTGTTGATAATTGCGATTATCCAAAAAATCCTCGAACCAAAGGCATCCATCTGGTATAGGCCTGAGAGGCTGGGCCGATACGGCACCACATTTAAGATGTACAAATTTCGGAGTATGCGTCCTGAATATAGCGACCTGAGTCCAGAGGAGGGTTTTGCCAAGATGGGCCGGCCGGATTTGCTCGAACAATACAAGAAGAACGGCAATCAGCTGGAAAACGATCCGCGGGTCACGCCGTTTGGCCGCTTCTTGCGCAAAACGAGCCTTGATGAACTGCCGCAGCTCATCAATGTCGTAAAGGGCGATTTAAGCCTGGTCGGACCGCGAGCTTTGCACCCCAAGGATCATCAGATCGAAAAACATCCCAAAAAGAACCTTATACTGGCCGTCAAAACCGGCATTACTGGCCTTGCCCAAGTGTCGGGCCGTAACGACATCAGCTTTGAGGAGCGCCGTAAACTTGATCTGTACTACGTCCAGAACTGGTCATTCTGGCTCGACATCGTTATTCTCATCAAGACACTGCGGGTCATATTTGGAGGCCGCTAGCGCATGGCCAAACGTTTACGTGTTGCCATTGTCCACGACTGGCTGTATGGTGGCGGTGCTGAGCGGGTTGTCTTGGAACTCCACAAGATGTTTCCGGATGCGCCGATTTACACCTCGTACTGCACTGACGAATGGCGCAAAAAACTAGATAACAAAGTTGTAACTGGCTACCTGCAGTACTGGCCGTTCAGCAAGCTTCGCAAGTATCTAGCTGTGCTTCGGTTCTGGTGGTTTGAGCATCTGGATCTGTCCGGCTACGACCTAGTTATTACTAGCTCCGGCAATGGCGAAGCATTTGCCGTTAAGACGCCGAAAGATACTATACACATCAACTATTGCCACACGCCCACGCAGTACTACTGGCGACAGTATGACACGTTTATGAAACGGCCCGGCTTTGGCGTGTTTGATCCCCTGGCCCGTCTGGGCCTCTGGGTGCTCGTCCGACCGCTCCGCAAATGGGACTATAGGGCCGCGCAGCGCGCTGATTACTTTATCGCCAACTCCACACACATCCAAAAGGACATTAAAACGTACTACCGCCGCGATTCGGTTGTTATCCATCCACCAGTAGACATTGACAGATTTAAGGGCAAAACGTTTCAAAAGCGTTTCGGCTTTGTGACCGTTGGACGGCTCGCGCCACAAAAACGCACCGACATTATCGTGGAAGCCTGCACCAGGCTCGGACTGTCGCTGACGGTCGTCGGGCGCGGACCCGAGCTCGCCAGACTTAAGCGCCTGGCAGGCCCTACAGTAACATTTGATATCAATGCGAGCGATGAACAAGTTGTCGAATACATGAAGGGCGCTGAGGCATTTCTGTTCGCTTCGCACGAAGACTTTGGCATCACGCCAGTAGAAGCCATGGCTGCTGGCACGCCGGTCATCGCGTACAAGGCTGGCGGCGCTTTGGACTACATAGAGGAAGGCAAAACCGGTTTGTTCTTTGAGGAACAAACTGCAGATTCACTTGTCAAAGTTTTGCAGTCATTTAACCCGAAACAGTTCAAAGAATCCGAGCTGCGCGCGGCCGCGCAACAGTTCTCTTCCGAAAACTTTCAAAAAAATGTCAAAATATTCATACAATTAGCCCTGCAAAAACACCGCTAGCACGCCTACAATAACGCACACATCCCTAAAGGGAATCCAGAGTACAACTAAAGGTAGGAGATAAAGATGTGCGGCATTGTAGGCTATATTGGCAGCAAAAAGGGCAGTAAGGTTGTTATTGATGGGCTCAAGGCGCTGGAGTACCGAGGGTATGACTCGGCCGGTATTGCGCTACTGGACGAACAGGGCGAGGCGCGACTGTTTAGGGAGCTCGGCCGGGTTGATGGGCTCGAACGATTGGTTGCAGCAGCCAAGGTGCGAAAGTCGCCGCTGGCCATCGGGCATACGCGCTGGGCGACACACGGCAAGCCGTCGGTGATCAATGCCCACCCGCATGCCAACAGCGACAAAACCACCTTTGTCGTACACAATGGCATTATCGAAAACTACGCCGAAATCAGGGAGTGGCTTCAAGAAAAAGGCTATACGTTCGCCTCTGAAACTGACACAGAGGTCGTGCCGCATCTCATCGACTATTACCGCAGACAAACCGGCTCGTTCGAGCAGGCATTCATGAAAGCTATCGCCAAAATCCGCGGCGCGTACGCCATTTTAGCCATGAGCGTGCATGATCCGGACAAACTCTACGCCGCGCGCCTTTCCAGCCCGATGGTCATTGGCGTAGGTAAAAATGAGTGTATTGTGGCGTCCGACCCGTCGGCCATCTTACAACACACCAAAGAGGTCGTGTATGTGCAGGATAACGAGATGGTCGTGATCGGCGCAGGCAAGTACAAAATCACCAACCTCAAGAAGTCTAAGGTCGTTAAGCGCCAAACCGAACATCTGGACCTAGACGTCAACCAGGTGAGTTTGGGCGACTACCCGCACTTTATGCTTAAGGAGATTTTTGAAGCGCCAAAAACCATCCGTATGGCAGCTCTGGGCCGCGTGAATGCCGAGGCAAACACAGTCAAACTCGGCGGGTTAGAGAGCGTGGCAGGCCGCTTGCGCGACATAGACCGGATTGTGATTGTGTCGTGCGGCACATCGTACTACGCCGGGCTGGTCGGCGAGTATCTGATCGAGGAACTCGCCAACATTCCCGTCGAAGTCCAGCTGGCCAGCGAATTCAAATACCGCAAGGAGCCCATTTCGCGCGGCACGGCATTCCTGGCTATTTCACAATCCGGTGAAACAGCTGATACCATCGCTGCACTGAAGAAAGTAGAGGATTATGGAGTGCTGCGGCTCGGCATAGTTAACGCCGTCGGCAGCACCATTGCCCGTATGACCGACGCCGGCGTGTACTGCCATGCCGGGCCGGAGCTGGCAGTAGCCAGTACCAAGGCGTTCATCGCTCAGGTAGCCGTACTGCTACAGATGGCTCTGTACCTGGCCAAAGACCGGACAAAACTGCACAAGTCACTACTAGAGGAAATCGAGGCCCTGCCGGCCAAGGCCGAGGCCATTCTCGCCCAGGCCAAACAAATTAAGAAAATTGCCGAGGCATACAAAGACTACCATGATTTTCTGTTTATCGGCCGCCGCTACTCATATCCTGTGGCCTTAGAGGGTGCGCTCAAGCTGAAAGAAATCAGCTATATCCACGCCGAGGGCTACGCGGCAGGCGAAATGAAGCACGGGCCACTGGCCATGATCGACAAGAACTTCCCCACCTTCGCCCTAGCGACTGACTCGCCCATACTCGAGAAAACTATCTCCAACATGCAGGAAATCAAGGCCCGCGGCGGCCGCATCATCGCCGTCGCCACCGAAGGCAATAAGACAGTCCGGACGCACGCCGACGACCTGATTTATATCCCCAAAACCATGGAACAAACCAGCCCCATTCTCGAGGCACTCGTCGTTCAGCTGTTCGCTTACTATGTGGCTGTCGCCAAAATGCTCAATGTTGACCGGCCGCGCAACCTGGCAAAATCGGTGACCGTGGAATAGCTACAAGGTCTGTTTGGAAAGGCCGTATGCCTTTGCTATGGCGTGCTCCATGTCTTGCACGCGAGCGGCAAAGTATTGCCGCTGGGATTCAAGCGCCAGCTTGTATTCGGTTGACTGCAAGCGTTCGATCACTGTCGTCAGATTGTTCGCCAGCGCCTTGTAGACGCGCAGGCGCAAGTTGGCATAGGCAGCAATGCGCGCATTCCTGACCTCGTCAGACTCGTGCGCATGGAATTTGCCGACAGTGCCGTACAACAGTACTTCGCGGCGTTCATGGCGGTCCGCCACCAAACTCCCTTCTTCCTCGCGGAGAATGTCGAACCGCTGCTTCCAGGTTTTACCAGTCTCCCTCAGCAGATGCACTGTACAAAAACGCGCGCCGGACTGCGGTTCGATCGCGTCGGCAATACGCAAAAAATCATCACACTGCTTCTTGTCGTCGTCCATGAGCAGCACAATGTGCGGCGCCCGCCCAAAGAACATATCATGGAGCTGCCTGTTATCTGCCGCGCTTTCAAACAATTCTTCCAAGAGCGAACCTTTTTGTTTTCTGGCCAGGAAAATATATTCGAATGGCCACTCCTGCCCGTCCGCCGCCAGTCTGGACCGCAGGCGGAGCAATTTTTCCAGCTGGAACAACGGTTCACCGTAGGTGTAAATGACCGTATGGCCGCCGGCTTCGGCGATTTCTTGCAATACCTCAAGCGTGTCTTCGTAGAGTTCCGGTTCGTACATCGCCTCGAAAACAGTGATCATTTGCGGCGAGGGCTCGAGTGTGCCGAGCACGAGCTCGTCGTAATCAAAGCTGAATGGCAGTTTTTTGTCCGGCATGCCGCCAATCCCGGCTTTGATGGCGTCGAGCTGCGCCTGTAAATCCTTCAGCTGCTCGGGAATGTCCCTGGGCGCCACGTTCCTCAGCTGCTGCGTCAGCCAGTCCAGCGCCCACATGTGCGCGTCCACGTGGTACAGGTCGGCGTCGATCCCCCAGTCCTTCCAACGTGCGAACGCATCAGCCATTTCCATCACTGCTTCCAGTTGCTCCGCGGTCAACGCCAGGCCGAGCTCGCGCGCGTATTTAATAAAAGCATTCAGGCGCGGTTTTCTGGCCTTGTTGTACCCCATCAGCGTGTCGTCCACGTCGCTCATGATGATCGGTGCGGTCTCGGGCCCGCCATTCCACACCGATCTTCGCCTTTTGTCTGGGGCCATTCTGATGACATAGCCAGCCACCCCCAGCGGAATAGACGTAATCTCTTGCTTGAATTTCTGAGCGAGCGCCTTTAGAGCAGCGGTCTCTCGCTCCCGGCGTTTGCTGTGTGATGGGTGGATTGTCACGTTTTACTCCTAGTTTTCTGCTATTAAACCTTTACGCCAAGCTCGTCGAACAGCTCCTGGAAAAGCTGCAGGCCGCGCAGGTACAGCGCCAGGCATTCGTCCTGCTTGGCGGCGTGCGACATGCGCGTCAGGTACTGCATGACAGACGAATACAGCGTGCGGTGGTAATCCTGCTCTGTAAAATGCGATCGGAAGCGATGGTAGCCTTCCAGGTAGCGCCGGGACACTGCAACTTCCAGCTCGAAGCCGCCGTCTTTCTCTTTCAAACGGAAATCGCCGCGGACAATAGCGTTCCAGCCGGTCAGCGACCAGTGCATCCGGCCGGTATCGTACTCCAGCGGGAGCGGACTGGTGCCCTTCGGGTCGATCATGTACACACGGCCGTCCTCGACCAGAAGGTTGCCGGCGTGTGAATCGCCGTGAATTAATCCAGCGCGGTCTGGCGATAGATAGGTTCGCAACCCATCGTCCTGTTGCACGCGCTGCACGTACCGGTACGGACCAGCAAATTCCTTGCCGTTTATACGGATCGTGTCGCTGTTCAGCAACTTCTCAAGATATGGATAATTGCGGGCTTGGGCGTTGTACGAGTGGTATTTGTCAAAGAAGAAGCTGCTGCCTTTTGATGTTTTGAGCGGGACTGTGGGGTTGCTCTCGAATAATTCCTTGTCCTGGTTGAGCGCCTGCAGCACCAGATCCATGGTGTGCTCGTCGCCCATGACCGCAAAATCTTCGATGGTCTTGGCGTGACGGAGCCACTTAAGGAGCACAAAGGCATAATTGTTAGAGATGTATGACAGGACATGATGCGACTTGAGGTGAGCGGGCATCAGCTCGTACCAGCGGGCTTCTTCGCGCGTAACATGGGCTGGGCCGTACTCAATCTTTAAACCATACTCTATGCCGTCCACAGTAAACCGGAACAGCACTGAGGCTGTATTGTGTGTGTCGATAACATGCACTTTGCGCGCCTCCAGCAGCTTGCGCACCTGCTGCTTCATGTCCTCCCGCGAGGAAACTCGCAACGTCACCAGCGGGGTCACGACGGCGCCAAGGCCGTCGGGCAGCGGCGTGTCGCCCCAGGGAAACGCCGGGCCTTTGGCGTGGCGGCGACGGTCGGCGATAAGACCTTCGATGATCAGCTCCGTCTCTTTGGTGTTTTCGACGGTTATAACGTCTACGCCGAGTTTCTTAACAGGGCAGCCGCTGGCGCCCTCCTGAGACTGGCTCCCCACAAACAGCACCTCGTCATACGTCAGCCCCAGCATGGCACATAGCCGCTTGATGCCGTAGCCCTTGTCGATGCCCGGGCGCGTGACATCGATTGATGTGTTGCCGTTTATGCGAATCTCGAAGCCGGGCAGCTCCTGGGCGGCTACTTCAAGCAGCTTGGTACGCTTGGTACGGTCCGGATCCCATGCATACTTGTCTTCGGGCTTGGCGTATTGCCCGAGGCCTGAGTAGGTAACTTGCGTGCCGCGGTCGGCAATGATCGGTCCAGATGGATTTTCCTCCCAAAGGTTAAGCTTCTTGGCCAGACGCTCCAGCACACTGGCAATGCGCGCCCGGTCGGTCGCCGGCAAGTCTTCTACGAACTGCTCGCGCTGCCATTTGTCGCTGGCAATGTCATAGTGGTGGTACTGCGCACCGTTTAGCGGCATAAAGTGAAAACGCGCCAGCAGACTAGGCGTGACATTAAGTCGCTCGATGACGTTCTCTTCCAGCTGCTTGTACAGCCCACCAGTCATGATGCAAATATCGTACATGCCGGCAAGCTCGGCCAGCAGCGCCGCCATGTCCGGACCGACCGGCTTTCTGGTGACTGCCAGCGCATCGTCCAGGTCAAACGCGACGAGCTTCTTCATACTCACAGGTACTGTGTCTCTTTGCGCTCCTTGAGGGCGGCCTGGATTTCTTTGATCTTGTGAACCTCAGCCTTGGGGACGATCAGGAGAGCATCTGGTGTATCAACGATAATCATGTCGCGCATGCCGGCAACGGCGATGAGCTTGTTTTTATCGCTGGCCTTTATGAGCGACCCCTTGGTGTCGATAGCCACGACCTTGCCGTCCTCGTAGTTGCCAATCCCGTCCTCGAAGAAATCGTACAAATCACCCCAGGTGCCGATGTCGGTCAGCTTAAACGGCAGGAGCATGGCGATAGCCTCGCCGGATTCCATGATGTGCTTAGTCACCTCCTCGGTCGGGCCTTTCTCCATGGTGGCGTAAACCTTTTCGATGGCCTCGTTTTCGCCCGGCTTGTCGATGACATCCCTGATCTTCATTAGCGCGTCGTACCAGTCGGGGCGGTACTTCTTGTAGGCGTCCAGCATCATGGTCGGGTACCAACAGAGGTGGTTCCAGTGGGCAACCACGTGGTAGTTCTCGATGAGCTCGCGGGTCTCGCGCAGACTGGTCTTACGGTAGTGGAAGTGGTCGATGGTGTACGATTCGATCGGATCCTTGCTGACGCGCTCGCCGAGCTGCAGGTAGTCAGCAGAGAGACTCGGCGTTGTAGCCTTGATGCCGCCGGTAATGTAGCGCTTGTGTTTTTTGACGATCTGTTCGGCGGTTCGAATGGTCTCCAGAAACGCTTCTTCGGGCAGTCGGATAAGATCTGACTGCACCAGGAAGAACGGCTCGTCTGGATATAGCAGGCTGAGGCGCAAAAACGCCAACCCTTCGCCCGGGCCGCGATCTTTCGCCTCGTCCGGCTCGATGATGTAGTTTTTGAGCGGGATTTGCGGCGATTGCTCGGATACATACTTGATAAACTTGCGCTTGGTCGAGACGTAAATATCTTCGGCGGCGTGCTGCTTGAGCAAAGTGCGAACATTTTGCTCGTAGCTCGAAAGGTCACCGATGACGGATTGGAATTGCTTAGGTTTTTCGACGCGCGAATATGGCCACAATTTGGTGCCTTGGCCACCGGCAACGATGAGTATCTTCATGCCCTCCATCTTATCATATAGACAACGATTAACTGAGCACGGTATGCTAAACATACGGTAATAAGCTGGGGGTTTATGCAAGACATTTCGCACATCTTCAAATCGTACGATATCCGTGGCAAGGTGGGCACCGAACTGACAAGCGAGGTCTGCCAGCACATCGGCCGGGCATTTGCCGACTGGCTTCCCAGGGAAGGGGTTGTCGCCGTCGGGCACGACATGCGTCCAGACTCGGCGGATCTGGCGAACGCGTTTATCGAAGGACTTCGGCAGCAGGGCCGCGATGTGTGGGACGTCGGCAGAATAACCTCCGACATGGTGTATTTTGCAGTTGGCAAGTTCGATCTTGCCGGCGGCGCGGTCATCACCGCCAGTCACAACCCGGGCGCGGACAATGGCATCAAGCTGTACCGCGATCAAGTCGTGGCCGTCGGCCTTGACGCCGGACTGGCCGATATTCGCGACGCGGTCCTTGCCGGCACGTACAAACCCAAAGCTTCCCAGCTCGGCAATCTTACGAAGCGGGACATAAGCGGTGACTGGGTGGAACACTGCCTGAAATTCATCACCAGCCTCAAGCCGTTCCGTATCGCCATCGACAACGGCAACGGCATGGCCGGCGCCATTCTGCCGCTGATCCTGCCTAAACTGCCGCTCACGGTGGACGAAATGTACTTTGAGCCGGACGGCACTTTCCCGAACCACGAGGCCAACCCGCAGAAGATCGAGAACCTCAAGGATCTGATCGCCCGCGTGCAGGAAAAGGGCCTTGATTTTGGCATCGCCTTTGACGGCGACGGCGACCGCGCAGTGTTCGTCGATGACCGCGGCCGCCCGGTGCTCGGCACCGATCTCATGAGCATCATAGCCAAGTACTATCTGGCGAAATACCCGGGCAGCCCGATCGTACACGAAGTCCGCACCTCACGCGCCACGCAAGAAATCATCAAAGAAGCGGGTGGCGTACCGATCCGCACCAAGGCCGGCCGCGTCCACATCGGAAGAGTCATGCGCGAAAAACAGGCGGCCTTTGGCGGCGAATGCACCGGGCATATGTTCTTCAAGGAAAACTACGACGCCGACTCTGGCCTGATAACCGCACTGGTGGCTATGCAAGCTATTAGTGACGACGGCCGCAAACTGTCCGAAATCGTCGATGAGTGCCGCCGCTACCCGATGATACCCGAGACAAACTTCGAGGTCAGCGATCCGCAAGCGGTATTCGCCAAACTGCGGGAGGCGTTCAAAGACGGCAAACAAGATGAGCTGGACGGCCTGACTGTCGAATACCCCGAAGGCTGGTTCAACATCCGCGCCAGCAACACCGAACCCCTACTCCGTCTCAACGCCGAAGCAGTCAATCAACGAGACTTGGACGATATAGTTGCCAGAGTACAAACAATCATCAAAGAGCGGTTATAAAACTGTAGGTGGATGTTGGCTGGTCTGTCCTACATAGGATTGCTGGACTGTGCAGACGCATCGATTACAGCTAACAATTCAGACTATCATAAACCGTTGTAAGATAGACGCGGTTGCAAACAATATTCTTCTACAACAGAAAAAAATAATGACATGTCTTACAATACAATCATTATGAAGAAAATGCTTGTTACTGGCGGCGCAGGGTTCATTGGGGCGAACTTTGTGCACTATACGCTAAAAAACCACCCCGAATATGCCATAACTGTAGTTGATAAACTTACATATGCCGGCAATCCGGACAACTTGGCACCGGTGCTGGACAAAATCGAGTTTGTAACCGGCGACATATGCGATACCGAGCTCATGGACGAACTCGTTGCCAAAAACGACATCGTAGTCCACTTTGCAGCCGAAAGCCACAATGACAACTCGCTCCGCGACCCCTGGCCATTCATTAACACCAACATTATTGGCACCTACCGCATTCTGGAGGCGGTCCGCAAACACGACAAGCGCCTGCATCACATTTCAACGGATGAGGTCTTTGGCGACCTGGAGCTGGACGACCCAAACCGCTTTACCGAAACCACGCCATACAACCCATCTAGCCCGTATTCGGCCAGCAAAGCTAGTTCCGACCACTTGGTACGCGCCTGGATCCGCAGCTTCGGCGTCAAGGCCACTATCTCGAACTGCTCCAACAATTACGGCCCGATGCAGCACGTCGAAAAATTCATCCCCCGCCAGATCACCAATATCCTGATGGGCGAAAAACCGCGCCTGTACGGCGAAGGGCTGAACGTCCGTGACTGGATCCACGTCGACGACCACAACGCCGCCGTACACATCATCCTGGAAAAGGGCAAGCTGGGCGAGACGTACATCATCGGCGCCGACAACGACCATACCAACAACAAAATGATCATTGAGCTCATTCTAGAACTAATGGGCAAGCCAAAAGACTGGTATATCCACGTTACCGACCGGCCGGGCCATGACATGCGCTACGCTATGGACTCCTCCAAACTCAAGCGCGAGCTTGGCTGGCAGCCCAAGTACACCGACACCGCTGGCATGCGGGAGGGTCTGCGCCAAACCATCGAATGGTATGCCAGTCACCGTGAGTGGTGGGAGCGCGACAAAGCAACCACCGAAGCCAAATACCGCGCCGCAGGCGAAAAACCCATTAAAGAACCGAGGAAATAGTACGGAGCACAAGGCGCTACGCACATTCGCCAGCTCTGGCGCACGTTTATCTTGTCAAAATCCGTAAAATAAGGTGATACAATAGTACAATATGAGTAATGCATGGCAACCTGTAAGCCAAGAGCTGACCGCTCGGGCAACAACCATTCCCGGCCTATTTGAATTCCAGCTGGATGTGCGGGGGGACAACCGCGGCTGGTTTAAAGAAAACTTTCAGCGCACCAAAATCCTGGCAGCGCTGGATGCCATCAATGCCGAACACCGGCAGGCCATTGATAACTTTGTGATCGTACAAAACAACATTTCATTCAACAAAGAAAAGGGTGTGGCGCGCGGCATCCATGCCGAACCGTGGGATAAGTACATCTCAATCGCCGCAGGCGAAGCATTCGCAGCCATCGTTGATTTACGGAAGGGCGATACCTTCGGCAAGGTTGAAACGTTCCATCTCACCCCCAACAACGCCATCTTTGTCCCGGCCGGCTGCGGCAATTCGTTCCAGGCGCTCACCGACAACTTGGTATACACCTATCTCGTCAACGCTCACTGGTCGCCAGATGCCACATACACCTTCGTCAACTTGCGCGACCCCGATCTGGCAATCACCTGGCCCATCTCTATTTCCGACAACCTGATCTCCGAAAAGGATAAAAACCATCCAATACTAAAAGACATAACACCGCTGGAGCTATGATGGACGAAACGCGAATCCTCATTACTGGCGCCGACGGCCAACTGGGCAAAGCCTTGCAGGCGCGGTATCCAAAAGCTATAGCCGCCAACCGCACCTCGCTTGACATCACCGACTGGGACGCGCTCCAACAATACGGCTGGTCAGAGGTGGGTGTCATCATTAACGCCGCCGCTTACACCAAAGTTGATGCCGCCGAAACCCCCGAAGGGCGAGAGGCTGCCTGGAAAGTCAATGCCCAGGCTGTTGGATACTTGGCCAAAATCGCCGCCGAGCACGACATCGTCCTCGTGCATGTCTCAAGCGATTACGTCTTCGACGGCACAAAATCGCCGCACACCGAGGACGAACCCCTTACACCGCTTAACGTATACGGGCAAAGCAAGGCTGCCGGCGACATTGCAGCAGCTGTCGCGCCGAAGCATTATATACTGCGCACCAGCTGGGTAGTCGGCGACGGTCCGAACTTTGTGCGCACCATGATGGGATTGGCCAAAAAAAATATTTCCCCGACGGTTGTTGCCGACCAGGTCGGCCGACTCACGTTTACGGGCACCTTGGTCGACGCCATCGATCATCTCCTCAAAAAAAACGCCGCCTATGGCACTTATAATGTCTCGAATGACGGCCAGCCGGCCTCCTGGGCCGACATTACCCGCGCCATCTTCAAAGAACTTGACCGCGACGATCTGATAGTTACCGCCACAACAACTCAGGAATACTTCACAAACAAGCCGGACGCTGCACCCCGCCCACTCAAGAGTGAATTGGACTTAGGTAAAATCAAAGCCACCGGCCTCGCCTTGCGCGACTGGCGCAATGATTTGCACACATACATTACGGCCGAATTGGGCAAAGAAAAGGAGTGAATATGAAAGGCATCATCCTAGCCGGCGGAACAGGTACGCGGCTATACCCAATCACCAAAGGTGTTTGCAAACAATTAATGCCGATCTACGACAAACCAATGATCTACTACCCGCTGTCGACCCTCATGTTGGCGGACATCCGGGAAATCCTGATTATTACCACACCCGAAGACCAAGCCTCATTCCAGCGCCTGCTCGGCGACGGCACGCAGCTCGGGTGCAAATTCAGCTACGCTATTCAAGAGGAACCGCGCGGCCTGGCGGAAGCTTTCATTGTCGGCGAAGAATTTATCGGTAAGGACAAAGTGGCGATGATTCTCGGCGACAACATTTTCTACGGCAACGGTTTCGGTGAAAGCCTCAAGCACTGCACCGACCCAGACGGCGGCATCGTCTTTGCCTATCCGGTGGCCGATCCGGAGCGGTACGGCGTAGTTGAGTTCGACGACAACATGCAAGCCGTTTCGATCGAGGAAAAGCCCACCAAGCCCAAATCAAACTATGCAGTCACTGGCCTGTACTTTTACGACAACGACGTTATCGAGATCGCCAAAAGCGTTAAACCCTCATGGCGCGGCGAGCTTGAAATTACCTCAGTCAACGAAGAATACCTCAAGCGCGGGCGTCTAAAGGTGGTGACCATGGACCGTGGCTCCGCCTGGCTCGACACCGGCACATTCAGCTCCATGACCGACGCTTCCCAGTTTGTAGAAGTTATCGAAAAACGCACCGGCCAAAAAATCGGTTGCATCGAAGAAGTCGCCTGGCAAGAAGGCTACATAACAGACGACCAACTCCGCAAACTCGCCGAACCCCTCACCAAATCCGGCTACGGTGAATATTTGCTGCGCTTACTTCGCGACTAATAGATCCATCACAAAGTGTTCCGTTAAGTACGATATTTGTTCTATTGGCAAGTGTTTCGTGTAATATTTATAATGCTAGTGCTAAAATTATACGTATGACCAAACGTATTCGGTCTTTATCCTCTGGCAAACGGTCTATCATGGCCCTGTCTATCATCGCAGCCATTGCCACTTCTTTGTATGTCGCACTTAAAATCATCCCCAGCTCACGCAACGGCAATATGGCCGAACCAATCGCGCAAACAACAAGCAACACGCCTTCCGCGCAGTCGTCGTATTCGGACGGAGAATACAGGGAGCCGGGCAATACGGTGCACGAAAACCAGGGGGAAGCCTCGGTTTCTGATACGGGAGGTAGGGCAAGCAGTAATACATCCGAGCCAAAAACATCATCAACGGGCGAGATTACAGTATACCTCCCTATCGCCAACTCTGTTATCACATCGGGGCAAGAGATTTCCGGAATATCGACGCTTCCACGCGTACACTACCGGATCATCGACAATGTGACAGGAGTCGTAGCTAGCGGCAGTCTGGAAGTTGTGAATGGCCGCTTTTCCGGAATACTCAACTTCTCTAATGCAGCACAAGAGGGTCGCGTAGACATATTCGCCACCAAAAGCGATTTGACCGAATATAGCAATGTTGAAATACCTGTGAGGTTCGAATGATCAGCATGCCTCTACGCAAATTGCTATTATTTTCGGCGCTCACGCTGTCGACAGTCTTCCTATTGTCCTTATCCACGCCGAAAGCCAGTGCAGCATATGACGCTGGTAGACTTATTGACGACTCCGTATTCCTGGACGCCAACAGTATGAGTGCGAACGACATACAAAACTTCTTGGTCGCAAAAAACAGCGGACTCAAGGACATGTACTTCTCACTTCAGTGCTATGGCCCAAACAGCACAGAACGACAACTGTACACTGCCGCCGGCGCGACGTGCGATACACCAATTCCCGCTTCACACATAATCTATTACGCGGCGCAAATCTACGGTGTCAACCCAAAGGTTATACTCGCTACAATGCAAAAAGAGCAAAGTTTGGTTACGGCACCAAACCCAACCGCTTGGCAGCTCAACTATGCCATGGGCTACGCGTGCCCCACGTCCGGGTCCTGCAGCAGCGACAGCTCATTCTCGTACCAGATTGATAGTGGCACTTGGGCGCTGCGATATCATTTCGAACGGGCGCGCGGCAATATGACATGGTGGCACCCAAGCTCTCAGTGGACATGTGGCACTGGCAAGCCGGACTACTACTTACCAAATCTATACCCTGGCCAAAACGTACACTTCTACGACCCCTACAGCAAAGTCCATTATGCAACAGTTTTTATACAAAATGCCGCCACCTCTTCATTCTATTGCTACACGCCACATGTATACAACAACCATAACAACAGTCCACACCCAGATGACCTAAAAGGCACTGTACGTTGTTATAACGATCCAGCACATCCACCTATGGGCGACAGGGGAAGATGTTACACCGGCAGCTTTGACTTTGTCTTAATTTTCGAGAGCTGGTTTGGCCCCACAACTGGTTTTCTGATCCGTACCTACGAAGACGGCCGCGTATATCTGCGCGGAGAAGGTAATTCTTATTACTATGTAACATCATACGACCAGCTTTTGGCCATCGGGTATGGCACAGTAATAAATGGCATGCTACATGCCGGCAAATCGTTCCTGAATTCACTGGATTACGCAGGAGACCTACCGAACGCTGTCCGCTTTGGCTCGGACACAGAAGAAGTGTACTTGTTCAGCAACGGGACAAGGCACTACATGAGCTACGACGTCTACCAAAGGTTCGGACAGCCCGCCGTCGGCGTGCTAGATAAGACAATGCGCGACCTGCTTCATGCAGGAAATGACACCACAACTGTCATTAGAGAATCGGGTAAAGAGGAGCTTTTTTGGGTCGACGGGGGAAAGCGTCATTATATAGGCGGCCCTGAAATATATATACAAAAAGGTTTTGCTTCAATACCAATAACAACATTGAACAAAAATGTATTGACTTTACTGCCAGAAGGTGCACCGATCCTGAAAAGTGGAACTCTTATTAAGACGAGTGATACAGGAGTGTACGGCGTCATCAATACAGGAGGCACATCACAAACACCCATACTGGCTGCTGCAGCTAAAACGCTCAATATAGGTGTCTTTGTTTACCCCTCTGCCCAACTTAACCAAATTCCCGTGGCCGGACAGCAATTTTCCCTATTAGTACGTGACGACGCAGATAATCTCTATTTGTTGGCCGGAAATAAAAAAATTCATTTATCTCCCGCTCAGTTGGCAAGCTCAGGGTATGAATACAGTGATTTCATTGTGGCACCCAATGAACTATTGTCCCGGCTTACAACAGTCGCTCCGGCAGGCAGCGTGCTTTTGATTAGAGGCGATATGGACGTCAGGGTATTTGAGGTTCAAAATCAAAAAATTCTACACATACAGACTGCGACAGATTTTAACCAGTTTGGCTATAGTTTTGATAATGTGGCAAGCATTCCGCGGGCCGCCATCGATCTGCTTTTTCCCGATACTACATTAGTCAAACTACCTGCCGGTGCCCTGTTCAGAATCGGGTCTGATCAGAAAGTGTATGTAATCAGCCAAGACAACAAAAAACACCACATCGCGAACGGCGAGGTCTTCGCCGCATACAATCTTGACTATAGCCAGGTTCGGTCCGTCAATATGGCAACGGCGGACCTGCACGAAACCGGCACACCATTAAGGTACTTTGCCAAAGATCCGGGAGGGTCACCATGGCTCATTATGAATGGCAGGCGCAGTTGGTTGGGCACACAAATGGCGACCGCTTTCGGCTTGCCGCCATCCACGACAACCATGCCATCATCAATACTAAATAAGTTGACGGTCGGCAGCAACGCTACGAAATTCATAAGAATTGGTAATAATACTACGGTGTTTGTTGTTGAAAACGGCCAAAAATACCCACTGGCCTCTCCGGCCGCTTTTGCGGCAGAGGGCGGCACGGATTGGAATCAAGTGATGTCTGTTAATCAGGACTTTGCCAACTCAATGCCAACCGGCGCAATGCGATTCTAGTCATTAACCCATTGACGAATCGGGGCTAAAACTAACTTACTCATGGATTTGTGGCGCATCCAGAAATGGGCGAGGCTTCACAAGGTGTTATAATTTTCAACATGAGAAAGAAAAAAACGAGCGGGCCATTAGTTTCTGTCGTTATTCTAAACTGGAATGGGTTAGAAGACACGCTGAGGTGTATCGATTCAGTACGAAACCTTAATTATGCCAATATCGAGATTGTATTGGTAGACAATGGATCAAAAAACGACGCAGCCAAGCTCGAAAAACTCACCTCCCCAGGAATGAAGCTTATCAAAAACAAATCCAATCTGGGTTTTGCAGGCGGTCAAGTTTCCGCACTCCCCCATTGTTCGGGCGACTTTATTTTGCTGCTCAATAATGACGCTGTCATAGACAAGGATTCCGTAAAAAAAGCTCTCGAAACTTTTGACGCAGACCCCAAAATCGCTGCTGTTGGAGGACGCACATACCCCTTTGATAAAAACAAAAAAAACATCACATTCTATGCCCATCAATGGATTAATCCGGTAACAGCTGATGTTATAACCCTGGGCGTTGACAATCAAAAAACAGAGGACGTGATTACCGTTTCCGGATCCTGTGTCTTTATACGAAAATCAGCAATCGATAATGTCGGCTACTTCGACGAACGTTTTTTTGCATATTATGAAGAATCAGATCTTTTTGCCAGATTCCTTAGGGCTGGATGGCGCATTGTATATAACCCAGCCATCATCGCCTACCATAAAGACAGAGCGTCCACCAAAGACAAGCAATATATGTACTATTATCTGATGCTCAAAAATCAGTTTTTGTTTGCCTACAAAAACTTCAGCAAAACAGCGCTTCAAGATTTTAAAAAAACATATTACCGTAATTTTCGGCGCTCATTATGGCTTTACTTGCGCAATGGGAGCCAGGAAACAATCCACAAAGCCCGAGTCATGTCCACGTTATGGAACTTGCGAGGCCTACCAAAGACGCTGCTCATACGCAAAAAAAGTCTTGCCAATAACCCGGCTTTCGATTACAACAAATTAATAATTTCACGCCTTCCGCTGCCGATCACCATTGTCATTGATGCCAACGGTATCGAAAGAAAAAAAATTACAAAGACACTAAAGAGTATACTATCACTTTCGACTACTCCATCAGAGATCCTTGTAATCACAAAACAACCGGTCAAAATGCCAGATCATTCCAGCTACATTCGGGTCGAGAATATAATTGACCGGGGCCTCTTTGAGTTAAGTGCCTATGACTATGGTTTGATGTGTTCCAATAACGATATTCTTGTCTTCTGGAACAACGAGATAGATGTTGTTAACGGCAAGGTGTCCGACGACCTGTTCACGACATTTCGCCTAATTAATCGCGAAGAGTGTGGAGCAATAGTTGCTGGCAATACAGTACGCAGACAATCACTAGACATTACCCGAAAGAACTCTTTGCGACTTATAGCAATTAAAAAGACTGATTTCGTGGAGTACATCAACAATCATTCCCAGATAGCCAGCATTAATAGCAGCACGCTCGGACACTACATCAATTGGCTCACCGCACATTGCAAGCCAATATTCTCAGCACCAATCCGATCAAGAGTTTTGTGCATCCCAGTTAGCCCCAACGCATCAGTGAGCGATATTCGCCTAATTAAACATTCCTTAATTTGGCACATGAAAAACATTGTTTGGCGGTCCGAGTTAGCTAAAAGATTCGCCGCCAAAGCAAAGCGCGTTGTCGCAGGCCTGCTTAGGCGCATTAAGGCTCGTATTACACCCCATGCGCCGAGTAATGGCGCGACGTCTCACGCCCCAACCAGGGATCTTGGCCAGTTCTATCTCGGGAAAGATACGCCTATTATAATCAATACCAGGGATCGTTATGAACCGCTACTTCAATTGATCTCCTGGCTCAAGAAAGCAGGGCACAATAAAATTGCCTTTGTCGATAATCAATCAACCTATCCGCCGCTCGTAAGCTTCTTTCGCACCTCTCCATACCAGTGCATCCCTCTGGGCCGAAATGGCATGCATAAAGCTCCCTGGGAGAGTTTTGCGGTAAGGTTTATTGCGAAAAATAAATATTATGTGGTCAGCGACCCAGACATCATACCTGTTGAGGCGTGTCCGGATGATGTTATAGATCGCTTTAAGGAGCTCCTCGAAAAGTACCCGGATATCCTAAAGGTTGGGTTTGGGTTGAAGATTGACGATATCCCAAATCATTACCCACTAAAAAAAGATGTAATATTATGGGAGTCTCGATTTTGGGATAAAAAAATAGAGATCGAAAAGGATGTATATCGAGCAGACATTGATACCACATTTGCTCTCTACAGGCCGGGGACGTGGTGGTGCCTTGGCCCCAGTCTAAGAACTGGTGGTAAATTGGTTGCCCGTCACGAACCATGGTATATCAACCCTCAAAAAATAACTGATGATGCTTTATATTACAAAATTCGTTCGAGCGATGAGGTTACGACGTGGGGCAAGGACGAGCTTCCCGCACATCATCTCAGAGCGCTGAAGAAAGAGGGGTTATTATGAACGAAGTACAACGAAAAATTGGCGCCGAGTTTTATGAGGCAAAAGAACGATTAGGCCTGCTTACGACTGGCGATCCCGGTGCCGGAGATAAGATTCAGGTTACCGACACATTCATCGTATCGGCGGCTCGCAAAGTAGACAAAAAGATAAAAAGCTATCCAAAACTCAAAGAATTCTTAAGTAGTGCGAGACGGGGTGCAAGAAAGTTAAAAATTATTGGCCAGCAAGCCAGACATAAAGTTCGTTTATCTGCCGCACGTCGCAGAAAAAAAGGCAGTCTTGAGCATAAAACAATCAGTCTTGAAGACATTGTGCTTAAGACATCCGAAAATCCGGTGGTCAGCATCATCATACCCGCCTTTAATAAATTTGAATATACAGTAGCCTGCCTCCATTCAATTGCCACGCGCGTCCCGCAAACAATTCCCTTTGAGGTGATCGTCGTAGATAACGCGTCCAATGATAAAACATCCAGTCTGTCGGCACTAAAAGGGTTGAAGTATATCCGCAACAAGGAAAACCTCGGCTTTGTCGGTGGCTGCAATGTAGGGGCGTCACACGCCGCCGGCGAATACATTGTTTTTCTTAATAACGACACTGAGGTTACACCCACTTGGCTATCAAAGCTCTACGAAACAATAACCAAAGACAAGTCTATTGGCTTGGTTGGGTCTAAAATAGTGTACCCGAACGGTTTGCTGCAAGAGGCTGGAGGCATCGTCTTTAATGATGCGTCGGGACTTAATTACGGCAAATTCGATCAGGCTGACGCCTACCAATACAACTATGTCCGCGACGTCGATTATTGCTCCGGAGCAAGCATCATAATATCGAAAAAGCTGTTCGATAAATTCGGGGGGTTTGACAAGCTCTATCAACCTGCGTATTACGAAGACACCGACTTGGCGTTTAAGGTCAGGAAGGAAGGTCTACGTGTCGTGTATCAACCCGAATCGGTCGTGTACCACATTGAAGGAGGAACAGCCGGCACGAACATTAATAGCGGATTCAAAAAATATCAGTCCATTAATCAGAAAAAATTCATAAAACGCTGGCGCGATGTTCTGCAACGCGATCACGTCACTCCCAATGATTATTACTTGGGCCGCGACAGATTTGGCAATAAACTAGCTCTCGTAATCGAAGAATCTGTGCCAAAACCGGACAAAGATTCTGGGTCTGTGCGAATGGTGGCAATTATCCGAAGCCTTCAGAGTTTGGGGTACAAAGTAACTTTCTGGCCAAACGACCTAACTAGGCAGTCTCCTTACACTGAAAACCTACAACAACTTGGTGTCGAGGTAGCGTATGGCAATGTCGACTTTATGCAGTTTTCCAAGCATTTTGCGCACTACTATGATGTAGTAATAATGTCTAGGCCAGAAATCTGTGCAAAGTATATTAACGTATGCCGCTCCCTTTATGTTAACGCACAACTTATATACGATACTGTGGATTTGCACTATGTTCGGTTGCTGCGCCAAGCCGATTTTGAGCCACAGAACGCCGAAAGGCTTAAGGAGTTGTCCAAATGGTATGAAATTCTTGAAAAAGGTCTTATGGAGCGTGTGGACATAACATTGGTTGTCAGTTCTAGAGAGATCGAATTACTCAAAGAACAAGGCGTTAATAGCCCGCTGGCGATCGTCTCCAACATTCACCAGATCAACGAGCAGGCGTACAAAAACGGCTTTTCTGACCGCAAGGACATCGTTTTCGTCGGCAATTACGCCCATTTGCCAAACGGGGATGCGGTGCGGTGGTTCGTTAGAGACATCTTCCCGCTGATCCGCAAAAAGAATAAAGACATCCGGCTCCACGTCGTCGGCTCAAACATGCAAGAGAATTTGGCGTCGGAACTCAAAAACGTAAAAGGTGTCGTCACGCACGGTTTTATGAGCGACAAGGATCTTCGCGCCCTGCTAAAGAATTCCCGCATCTTTGTCTCGCCGCTCCGGTACGGCGCCGGCGTCAAGGGTAAAATCGGCCAATCGATCGAGTTCGGCCTTCCGGTCGTGACCACGTCGATCGGTGCCGAAGGCATGTACCTCGAAAACAACAAGTCCTGCTTAATTGGTGACTATGCCGAAGAATTCGCCAAAGCGGTAATCACGCTTTACTCGGACGAAAAACTGTGGCAAACCGTCAGAAGCAATGCCAAAAAAGTACTGGAAGACAATTTCTCTTACGAAGTGGCTAGGCAGAACCTAAAAAGGATTTTGAAATGAAAATAGGCTCTGTCTCCGTAAAAAAACTCAACAAACGCTCCATTGTCCAGGCGGAATACTCCGATGGACCGGTCGAGGACGAAATCCTAAAGATCGTACAGGATCCCAACTTCGAAAAACGCAGGTCCGAAATCTTAAACAACGATCCGTCGTGGCCGGTGCGCTACCACCTGTCACCCATCCGCGCGAACTTGGTTAACTGGTACAGCTTTGACAAAAAAGCCCGCGTTCTTGAGATCGGTGCGGGCTGCGGCGCCATCACCGAAGCACTCGTCAAGCAGGATGTCCATGTTGACGCCCTGGAACTTTCGGAGCGGCGCGCAATCATCAACGCCACGCGCAACCAAAAGGCAAAAAATCTGAACGTTTTAATCGGAAACCTCGAGGTGCTCGAAGCGACTAGGCCGTACGATTATGCGGTCTGTGTTGGCGTTCTGGAATACGCCGGACGGTTTACATCCGGGGCCAAGCCGTACGAAATGTTTCTTAAAAAAATCAATAGCGTGCTTACCCCGGGCGGAACGTTGCTGTTGGCGATAGAGAACAAATTCGGCATCAAATATTTTAACGGATCCAGGGAAGACCATACCGGAGCATTTTACGACTCATTGATGGATTATCCTAAAAACGAAGGAGTCAGGACGTTCTCCAAAAAAGAACTGCAAGAATTGTTCGACGCTACAGGCTTCGAGGAGTTGCGATGGTTTTTTCCTGTTCCGGACTACAAACTGCCGCGCCTGGTTTTGTCCGAGGTCGCACTCGAGACAAATCTTCCGCCCGCACTCCTCACAAAACTGCATCCCGCGCCAGCACCGGACCGAACCAGGGTATATAACGCTTCCGAGCAGCTCCTGCTTCGCTCCGTACTGAAGGCCGGAATGTTCGCGGAGATGTCAAACTCGTTCCTGGTAGAAGCCAAGAAAGGAAACAAATGAGTAACAATCAGATTATCGCCGCTTTGGGACAAATGGGTAGGAAGGAACAATTCCGGCTCATAACAACGCTCGAGATACAACCCAACAGCACACTGGTGGCCAAAAAAACTGCTTATACGCGCCGCGCGCAACCGCACCTGCTCCAGCTCGTGCGCAATTACGACACAATCCAGGCCTATATACAAAAAAAGACGTCCGACGTCGCGCTCGCCGGCATAATCAAGAAGACCAACAACGCTCTTTATTTTGAATACATCGACGGCGACAGTGCCGAAACGCTACTCTTGGATGTCATTATCAAAAACGACCAAAAAAGGGCGAAGCAGATCATCAAGGACATATTCGATGCGATCGACCTCTTTACCCGCCCTGTCGGCGAAGCAAGCGGCGGGGATGCACCGGACTTTCTTGCAGACATCAAGCGCATGCAAGACGAAAAAATGATGCGTACGGCCATCCTGGACTGCAACTTTGATAATTTTGTGTACGGCAAAAAATTGACGCTGATCGATTATGAATGGGTATTCCCAGCGACAATACCTTCCGACCTCATCAAAACCCGAGCACTGGTCAATTTCTTCGAGCGATACTTTGACGCCTTGTCGTTCGTCGCTTCCCCGAACAGGCCATTTCTGCAGATCAATGCACACACCGCTTTGCTCGTTCCCGAATTTATCGCGTCGGCCTACAAAGATCTTTTGAGCAAAGAGGCGATTACGCGTTTTGTTAACTTCGAGCATGGATTTCAACAATTCGTAAACGGAAGATCAGGGCAAGCCAAAACCGACCTGCAGTACCACACCATCCTTGTCAACTACTGCCGGCCGACGATGCCGGACAGTTTCATGCACAACCAAAACGACATCCGACGCTTGGAGCAGGAAACGTCCGAGCTCAAAGAAGAAAACGCGGAGCTGCGACAAAAACTCCAGGACATTCTCGAATCAAGATCCTGGAAACTCTTACAAAGGGTACAAGGAGCGAAAGGTCGCCTCGGAAAATTATTTAAGCCGTAACTTACTTGGAATCGTTCACGTCGCTGATGATTATTTGGTGCTCCGGATGCACGATGGCGTGCTTCATATCCCAGCCGCCCGTATCGAAACCGACTGCGTCCTCAATTCTGTCGTAAATAACCTCGTCGTAGTTGCTTGCGGCCGCACCTGAAACGCTATAACTGCCGTCGGTAAATATATTTCGCAGTCGAAAGTCCACGTTATACTCTTTGCCAGGCTCCAACTCTCCTACCTGGACACCCATAACCCTGGTGTTTGTCGCGAACACAAACCTTCCCTCGGCGTCTTGTATGACAACGCCTAACCGAGGATCTTTTAATGGCTTTCTGATCTTGACCCTTGCCCGTATAATCATCTCTTCGTTGGGCGCGAAAGAAGACCTCTTCTTGCCGCTGGCGTCCAAGAGCGAAAATGTCAGCCTTGCACTCCCGTCTCCCATCCTTTTACTTTGGTTGCTAGTTGGCTGCTGTTGGGACGATTGGCCAAGGTTGAGCTCACTATAGCGGGCCGCGACCAGCTTCGGACTGCCCTCGCACACAATGCGGCCGCCATCAAGCAAAATTGCTCTCTTGCAAAACCGTTGCACAGCGCCCATGTCGTGGGTGACCAAAATGACCGTTTTATTCTGTTCTTTCAGTTTGCTAAAGTAGTCAAAGCACTTGCGCTGGAATGCCTCGTCCCCCACGGCCAACACCTCGTCTAGCACCAAAATTTCCGCGTTCGCCCGGATTGCGATAGAGAAAGCCAAACGCACTTGCATACCGGAGCTGTAATTTTTGAGCTTTTGGTCCATAAAACGTTCGAGCTCCGCAAATTCGACGATATCCTTGTACATGGCATCCATCTCCGCATGACTGAATCCGAGCAGCGCTCCGTTCAGATACACGTTCTCGCGACCTGACAGCTCACCATTAAACCCCACACCCAGCTCGATAAACGGCGTCAATTTGCCGTTAACAATAACTCTCCCTTTATCTGGCGTATAAATCTGTGCGATAAGCTTGAGTAGGGTGGACTTACCAGAACCATTGCGGCCAACAACCCCAAAGAACTCGCCTTTCTTTACTTCGAACCATATGTCTTGCAGGACGTTTTGCGTCTCGTAGCTCCTTTTGTGGCGCCAAAAGTTTATTATCAAACCTTTCAGGTTATTAATGTTTTCGTGCGGTAATTTGAATGATTTTGACACCGCCTCGACTTTAATAGCAACATCATTACTTGTCATAAGTTCTCCGCGAATGTTTTAGACTGTTTCTTGAAATACAAAACCCCAATCAAGAAGCACACTACCACGATCATAAACGGAATAAGGGACTTCCAGTTTGGCAATAACGACCAGGTTGTCACCGTCTCTTTGGTTACCAAACTATATCGTGCATCCTGGATGGCTTGCGCAACAGGATTAATAAGAAGAATTTTTTGGAAGAGTTCATTTGGTATCAAAGAAAGCGGATATAGGATGGGGGTTATATAAAAACCCGCCTGGATAATAATATCCCATATGTTGCCAAGATCTCGAAATTTGACGAACGCGGCAGCCAAAAAGAACGACAACCCCAGAGCAAAAATGTAAATCTCCGCAAAGCTTAAAGGCAACAAAAACAGTGTCCAAGTAACATCAACCTTGTTCAATATCAGAAAAGCCGTTACTACGATGAGGTTCAAGCACAGATTAATTAACGCTGAAAGGCTTGCCGAAATAACAATAATCCAGCGGGGAATTTTGATTTTTCGTATTAAGTCGCCCCTCGCAACGATGGAGCCAAGGCTTTGTCCAGTTGTTTCACTAAAGAAACTCCAAAGAACAATACCTAGTAATAAATAAATGGGGTAGTGCGGAATATCTGAGCCGATACGCAAAAACTTAACAAAGACAACATATAGTATAGAAAACATCAATAGGGGCTTGAGTAGCGACCAGGCGTATCCCAGCACCGATCCCTGGTACCGCAGTTTAAAATCAGTAACAACCAGTTCGCGGAGCAGCGCGCGGTTCTGTTTGCTCAAAATCTTTTGTATTACCATAGGCTTATTATTGATTATACAGAAACACAAAACTGTTTTTTGTGTTTTCTTTTGTTCCTCTAGTATAAGATAAGAGGTATATGGAAACAAAGCAGCCGCACGTCTTTGTGGTGATCCCCAATTGGAACGGCGCGAAAGATCTGCCGACTGCGATTGATGCCGTGCTGGCGCAGTCGTACACGAACCTAACGCTTGTTGTTGTAGACAACGGCTCGACCGACAAGTCGCGCGAAATAATCGAAGCTTACCAGCGAAAAGACCCGCGCGTTAGGCACATCTACAACGACAAAAACTACGGCTACACCGGCGGTATGAACCCCGGCATGCAGCTTGCGATAGGCGAAGGGGCCGAGTACGTGGCCGGCTGTAACAACGACGCCAAACCGCACAAGGACTGGCTCAAACACCTAGTTACTTTTTTAGAAAAACATCCGTCCTACGGCACGGCCGCTTGCAAACTGCTGCACGCCGACGGCAAGACCATCGATAGTACCGGCGAAGAATATTCGATGTGGGGACTACCTTTTCCACGAGGCAGGAGCGAGGCCGTCATCGACCAGTATGATGATCAGACAGAGATATTCGGCGCATCAGGAGGCGCAAGCATGTACCGCGTCAAAATGCTGCGGGAGGTGGGCATATTCGATCAGGATTTCTTCGCATACTACGAAGATACCGATTTAAGCTTCCGATCCCAGTTGGCCGGCTGGAAAGTCGCATTTGTGCCGCAATCGATTGTGTACCACGCCATCGGCCAGACCAGCGCCCGTCTCGACAAGGGCAAAAAGCGCGCCGCAGGGTCCGCCAACAGTTTTACCACCACCCAGTTCATGAAAAACCTGCCATTCATCATCGTCAAAGACCTACCAATTGGGCTGTGGTGGCGCGTTGTCCCGAGATTTATGCTGGCCTACACTATGTTTTTCTTCCGGTCAATCCTCGACGGCAGGGGAGCGGCCGCCCTCAAAGGCGCCGCCATCTTCTGGCTCAAACTACCCAAAAAACTCATCCAGCGCCGCCGCATTCAAAAAACCCGCAAAATATCCAACCAGCACCTGTGGAACCTCCTCATCCACGACCTGCCCCCAAACGCCGAAAAACTAAGAAAACTCCGTTCGTTCTGGCACAGCCTCGCACAGACGCAAAACAAAGTATAATCACCCGTATGGATAGACCGGTAATCACTATCTTAGGAACAGGGTATGTAGGGCTGACTACGGCGGCATTGTTTTCGGCTGCCGGGTTCAAGACATTTGTTGTTGATCCTAATGCCGAACGCCTGGACAGCGTTCGAACGGGCAGATCGTTTTTTTATGAGGAGGGGCTGGATCCGGTTATTGCAGCGGGAGTGCGCAGTGGCTTGCTGGTACCCACAGCTTCTTACGAAGCATCGGTGTCCAATAGCGACATTGTGATTTCCGCCGTGGGCACGCCGGACAATCCTGACGGCAGTTCCAATTTGTCGTATGTATTCGCCGCCGCAAACGAGGCAGCCAAATACCTGAAACCCGATGCCGTATACGTGCAAAAAAGTACGGTGCCGGTCGGCACTGGCGGACGCATTAAGGCATTGTTTGCCGATGCTGGCATTACAAACACGTATGTTTCTAATCCTGAGTTTCTGCGAGAGGGCACAGCATTACAGGATAGCCTTTGGTTTGATCGGATTGTTGTCGGCGGGGACGACCGAACGGCGCTCGACAGAGTGCTGGACTTATACCGACAGGTAGAAAAGGCCCGCGACAACATTGCCGCCCTCGCCAAACTCACCCCTCCCAAACAAGCCAAATCCGGGCAGTACATCAAGACCAACCTGGAAAGTGCCGAACTCATAAAGGTCGTATCCAACGCCTTTTTGGCGCTCAAAATATCGTTTGCCAATTCTATAGCGCAGATTGCCGACAAAGTTGGCGCCGATATCAATGAAGTAATGGATGCCGTCGGCGCCGACCCGCGTATTGGGCGCGCTTTCCTGAATGCCGGACGCGGCTATGGCGGCGGTTGTTTTCCCAAGGACGTTAGTGGCCTGATTGCCGCAGCCCTGGACAAAGGCGTCAACTTGGAGATAATGCGCGCGGCGCAAGAGGTGAACGATGCCATGCCAGCCTACATCACCGAAAAACTACAGGAGGCTTTGGGCGGATCGTTTGAAGGGTGCAAAATCGCGGTGCTCGGGCTGGCGTTTAAGGCCGGGACGAGCGACGCCCGCTGCTCCCCTGGCGTCAGTTTTGTGAACACACTACTGGCCCGCGGCGCCCAGGTGAACGCCTTTGACCCCCAGGCCAATGGGGAGGCGTCGCACTCTTTGGACGAGCGTGCCCACCTTACCGTCTCAATCGAAGATGCACTGAAAGGCAGCGACGCGGTTATCGTTGCCACCGAGTGGCCGGAATTCTTATCGTTCAGCCCTAAGGATTATGCCAAAAACCTGGCGGGCAACGTCTTTGTCGACGCCATGAACCGCTTCGACATCCAAGCCATGACCGGCGCAGGGCTACGCTACATCGGTGTCGGCCGCGGGCCGCGCACGTAGCAGCACGACAAGTGCCATGCCGGCCAGCAACCACCACTGGGCGGCTACTGCTTCGTTGCTCCAGGTGTGCAGCAGCATGTTCGTCAGGACGTACGCCCAAAAACTGACGCCCAGCACGGCCGCAAAGTCACTATTCAGGCGGCGCAGGCGGATATACACCAGAACATTAAGTGCGACGAACACCGCCAGCCCGATTACACCCACCTCATAACCAATCTGAATGTAATAATTCTCGGTAAGCTGTCCGCCTTCTGGATTCCGGATAGATACCAGCCCGGCGGTGCCCGGTCCGTGACCGAACGGCTTGTCCGCGATGCCTTCCAACCCTTCTTTGGCCAGGAGCAGGTGCAGGTCGTTCGAATCCAGATCGGCCACTTGTTCGGTCGGCTCACTGTGCACTATATACCGCTGGAAAAACGCGGTATCGCGCAAGGCAACTGCCAGGCCTAAAATCACCAAGACCAACCCGGCAGCCACCGGCCAAAAACGCCGCAGCCAATGCAACACGATCCGGCCAAACCGCCACCATACAACCAAACCGAGGGCCAGGGCAGCCCCCAGCCACGCGCTGCGTGAAAAGGTCAAGAAGATGGCCGTTAGATGAAGCACCAGGGATAAAGCAAACATATACCGAACACGAGACGCTTGCGCCTTGAGGAAGAAGGCCAGCAAGGCAGCCGCCGGCAAAATCAGATATGCGCCAAGCGCGTTCGGCTCGCGCAAGGTAGACATAATGCGGGGTAGGTCAGGATTGTCCTCTATAAAAAATGCAGGTCGCGTGCCACGCTCTAGCCCATAGCCTAGGTGTGTCAATATGTCACTTGGTAAAA
>Ga0207874_1000177_pt1 | contig 96701 bp, 88 predicted proteins | sample HigsolmetaAR201D_FD_184833 | JGI IMG/M metagenome (GOLD analysis project Ga0207874, IMG submission 184833) | Ionic liquid and high solid enriched microbial communities from the Joint BioEnergy Institute, USA - AR20-1-D (SPAdes) (version 2) ...
GCTCGCCGCCTGGCCGCGGACCCAAGGGCTGCCGCTCGGCCTGTTCGGGGCGAGCACCGGGGCCGCCGCGGCGCTCGGCGCGGCGGCCGCCCGGCCGGACCTGGTCCGCGCCGTGGTCTCCCGGGGAGGCCGCCCCGACCTGGCACCCGAGGCACTGCCCCGGGTACGGGCGCCGGTGCTGCTCATCGTCGGCGGCCATGACGACGTGGTGATCGAGCTCAACCGGGACGCCGGCCGCCTCATGACGGCGCCGCACGAGCTGGTGATCGTGCCGGGCGCGGGCCACCTGTTCGAGGAGCCGGGCGCGCTGGAGCGCGTCGCCGAGCTGGCGGCCCGCTGGTTCCGGAACCATCTGATCTGAGCCGGGCCCGGCCGGGGGTGAGCGTCCGCCCCGGCCCGGCCGGGGCCGACCGGTCGACCCGGCCCGGCCGAGGCCGAGCACGGGCCGAGCGGGGATATCGGCAACGAGTGAGCGGGGGCGCCGCCCGTCACATGTTGATCATGTGGCCGGCGAGGCCGTGGATCGCCTCCTGGATCGCCTCGCTGAGCGTCGGGTGGGCGTGCACGTTGCGGGCCACCTCGTGCACGGTCAGGTCCCACTTCTGGGCGAGGGTGAGCTCGGGGAGCAGCTCGGTGACGTCCGGGCCGATCATGTGGGCGCCGATGATCTCGCCGTACGTGTCGTCGCTGATGATCTTGACGAAGCCGACCGTGTCGCCGAGGCCGTGCGCCTTGCCGTTCGCGGTGAAGGGGAACTTCGCCACCTTCACGTTGAAGCCCTTCTCGCGGGCCTGCTCCTCGGTGTAGCCGAAGCTGGCGATCTGCGGCTGGCAGTACGTCGCCCGGGGGATCATGACGTAGTCGAGCGGCATCGTCTCCGCCCCGGCGATCGTCTCGGCCGCGATCACGCCCATCGCCTCGGCGGTGTGCGCGAGCATGAGCTTGGCGGTCACGTCGCCGATGGCGAAGATGTGCGGCACGCTGGTGCGGCAGTAATCGTCGACGTCGATCGCGCCCCGGTCGGTGAGCCGTACCCCGGTGTTCTCCAGGCCGTAGCCCTCGACGCGCGGCTTGAAGCCGATCGCCTGCAGCACCTTGTCGGCCTCGAGCACCTGCGTGCCGTCCTTGCCGGAGACGGTGACGCGCACCTTGTCGCCGGAGTCGTCGATCGACTCGACCCTGGTCGAGGTGAGCACGTTGATGCCGAGCCGGCGGTAGCGGCGGGCGAGCTCGGCCGAGACCTCGGCGTCCTCGAGCGGCACGATCCGGTCGAGGAACTCCACGATCGTCACGTCGACGCCGTAGCTGTTGAGGATGTAGCCGAACTCCACGCCGATCGCGCCCGCGCCGGCGATGACGATGCTGCCCGGCAGCTTGTCGCTGAGGATCTGCTCCTCGTAGGTGACGACCCGCTCGCTGCGCCGGGTGCCCGGGAGCAGCCGGGTCTCCGCGCCCACCGCGATGATCGCGTTGTTGAAGGTGATCGTCTGGCTGCCGCCGTCGGCCGCGGTCACCCGCAGCGTGTGCGGGTCGACGAAGTGGCCGCGCCCCTCGTACTCGGTGATCTTGTTCTTCTTCATGAGGAAGCGCACGCCCTTGGCGCGGCCCTCGGCGACCTTGCGGCTGCGCTCGAACGCGGCCTGGTAGTCGAAGCTGATCTGGCCGTCGACGCGGATGCCGAACGTCTTCGCCTCGTGCGTGAGCAGGTGCGCCAGTTCGGCGTTGCGCAGCAGCGACTTGGAGGGGATACAGCCCACGTTGAGGCACACCCCGCCCCAGTAGCGCTCCTCGACGATCGCCGTTCTCAATCCAAGTTGCGCCGCCCTGATGGCGGCCACGTACCCGCCCGGTCCGGCGCCCACCACCACGACGTCGAAGTGTCCACTCATAGGGGAAACCCTATGCGTATTCCGGAGGCGAACATGCCCTGGGGCCGCGGCCGTGTCCGGCGTCCCCGCGCCCCGGCCGCCACGGGCGCGCCTGGCGGCCCCGCCGCGCGCTTCCGTAGGCTGCCGGGCGTGCATGATCTCAACGAGGACCCGCGCCCGGTGCGGGGCGGGGTCCGGCAGGTGTACCACGTCGCACGGGCGGCGACGATCGAATACTCGCCCGACCTCGACGGCCTGGCCGATCCGGGGGAGATCGTGTGGGCCTGGGTGCCGTACGAGGAGGACCCCGACCGCGGCAAGGACCGGCCGATGCTCGTGGTGGGCCGCCACGGGCGCAGGCTGCTCGGCATGATGCTCTCCAGCCGCGGCGGCGACGCCCGCGATCCGGAGGACTGGCTGGAGCTCGGCACCGGTCCCTGGGACCGCCAGGGACGCGTCTCGTACCTGCGGCTCGACCGCATCTACGAGCTCGACGAGGACGACATCCGGCGCGAGGGCGCGGTGCTCGACCGGGCCCGGTTCGCGCGCGTGGCGGCCGTGCTGCGCCGCCGCCACGGCTGGGCCGCCGACGGCTGACCGGGCCGGCCCCGCCGTACCGCACCGGCGTGCCCGACGTAAAGATCAGATGAAAAACGCGGTACGGCGGGGCGTCCGCACCCATGATCCGATTTCCGGCGTGTTTCCGGACTTTCCAGGAAACCCGGTGTTCCGTGGCGCGGAAGCGGGGTTGTATGTCCCTCTTGTGGGGGGTCGAGTAGTGATCGTCCGAGTTAACCGTAAGCTTTCTGACCAGGAAGAATGACGCGTTGTGAGCCGATAGAACTCTGCCGGAAACCCTTGTGTAGCACGCCGGAATCATGGATTCTACGACTGCTCCCCCTTGGCGCCGCCCGGACGACACACTTATGCGTAGTCGCGACGAAAGTGTGTGTCGGGCTACGTCATTTGCCCCATCACTTATGTCATGAAGAAAGTGGAAGTCCTGTGACAGCGCCGCTACGTGCCCAGGCGTCGCGCACCGCCACGGTCGCCGCCCCCGCGATCGACGATCTCCGTGAAGCGGCCGTGCGCGTGCTGTCGGCCAACTGGACCGGCACCCACTCCGTGCCCTCGCGGACGCTCTACCCGCACCAGTGGAGCTGGGACTCGGCCTTCATCGCGATCGGGCTGGCGGGCTGGGCCCCTGAACGAGCCCGCCGGGAGCTGCTCACCCTGTTCGACGCGCAGTGGCGGGACGGCAGGATCCCGCACATCGTGTTCAGCCCGTCGGTGCCGGAGGAGGCGTACTTCCCCGGGCCCGCCTTCTGGCGGTCCCACGAGGCCCCGGCCGCGCCGCGGGCCGCCACCTCGGGGATCGTGCAGCCGCCGGTCCACGCGCTCGCCGCGTGGCGCGTCCACCAGCTCGCGCCCGACCGCGCCTTCCTCCGCGAGATCTACCCCCGGCTCGTCGCCCAGCAGGAGTACCTGCGCACCCACCGGCGGCCCGCCGGCGACGGGCTCGTGGCGATCGTGCACCCCTGGGAGTCGGGCATGGACAACAGCCCGGCCTGGGACGAGCCGCTCGCCGCGGTGCCGGCCGAGCCGCTGCGGGAGCGGCGGCGCGACCTCACCCACGTCGCCGCGGACGAGCGGCCGACCGACCTCGACTACCAGCGCTACGTCGCGCTCGCCACCGCCTACCGGGACGGCGGGTACCGGGACGACCGGCTGCTCGACGAGCACGCCTTCGTGGTCGCCGACCCGCTGTTCAACGCCGCGTACGGCGCGGCCGAGGCGGCGCTCGCCGACATCGCGGCGGAGATCGGCGGCGACCCGTACCCCCACCTCGAGGAGGCCGAGGCGGTCACCCGGGCCATGATCGACCGCCTCTTCGACCCGACCCGCAACCTGTTCCTCGCGCGCGACCTGCTCACCGGCAAGGCGCTGCCGGTGGACAGCGTCGCCGGGCTGATCCCGCTGATCCTGCCCGACCTGCCGGGCGACATCGCCGACCGCCTGATCGACACCGCGGTCACCCGGTTCGGCCTCTACGCCGGGCTGCCGCCGAGCTACGCGCCGGGCGGGCCGGCGTTCGAGCGGGCGCGCTACTGGCGCGGGCCCGCCTGGGTGAACACGGCCTGGCTGCTGTGGCACGGGCTGCGGCAGCGGCGGGCGGAGCTCGCCACCCTGCTCGCGGAGAGCATCATCCGGGTCACCGCGACGTCGGGGTTCCGCGAGTACTTCGACCCGTTCACCTGGGAGGGCCACGGCTGCCACGACTTCGGCTGGTCGGCGGCGCTCACCCTCGACGTGCTCGACGCGCGGTAACGCATTTCAGCGGCGGTGTGTCGCGGTGTCCGGCGCATGTCGGACCGCGCACATCCGCCCTGGTGGCGCGGGGAGGAGGTTGCAACGAACAAGTTTCAGTTTTAGGCGTTCATTACGGTTGATTATGGGGATGTCGGCCCGCTAGAGAGTTCTTCATGCGATCCCAGGGGGCCGAAATGATCGACGACGAGCTGCAGGTTTATCCCCACCTCGACCTGGACGCCTCGTCAACGGCGAACCTGGCGCGGGTCCGCGAGTGGATGCGGCGCAACCGGTCCGCGGACGAGTGGACCGCCGACGAGCTCGTCGCCGCCAAGCGCGCGGACGGAGCCGACCGCACGATCAGCGTCGTCCTGCCCGCCCGTGACGAGCAGGAGACGGTCGGCGACATCGTCGCCACGATCCGCGCCGAGCTCGTCGAGTCCGTGCCACTCGTCGACGAGATCCTCGTCGTCGACTCCCGGTCCACCGACGACACCGCCAAGGTCGCCGCCGCGGCCGGCGCCCGGGTCGTCCACCAGGACGCGGTGCTCCCCGAGCTGCCGCCGATGTCCGGCAAGGGCGAGGCGCTGTGGAAGGGGCTCGCCGCGGCCCAGGGCGACCTCATCGTGTTCATCGACGCCGACCTGCGCAACTTCGGCGCGCACTTCGTCACCGGACTGCTCGGCCCCCTGCTCACCGACCCCGGCGTGGTCTTCGTCAAGGGCGGCTACGAGCGGCCGCTCGTCACCCCCGACGGCGTGGTGCACCGGGGGGACGGGGGCCGGGTGACCGAGCTCGTCGCGCGCCCGATGATCAACCTCTACTGGCCGGAGCTCGCCGGGTTCGTGCAGCCGCTCGCCGGCGAGTACGCCGCCCGCCGCGAGGTGCTGGAACGCGTGCCGTTCGTCACCGAGTACGGCGTCGAGCTGGGCCTGCTCATCGACCTGCTCGAGGCCGCGGGGCTGGACGCGATGGCCCAGGTGGACCTCGGCGTCCGCGAGCACCGCCACCAGTCCATTGCGGCGCTCGGCCGGATGGCCGCGCAGATCATGCTCACCGCCTGGTCCCGCCTGGAGCGCCAGGGCCGGGTGGTGACGCCCGAGCCGCTCAACGCCACCCTGCTCCAGTTCGACCGGGACGAGCGCGGCCGCGCCCGGGTGAGCGACGTGAGCGTCGCGGAACGGCCGCCGCTCGCCTCGGTGCTCGCGGACCTGGCGCGGGCGGGCTCCGCCGACCGGGGCTGACCGGCCGCCCCGCCGTACCGCCCGGCCGTACGGCCCGGCCGCGGGACCGTCGGTACCCTGCGGTACGGTGATCGGCGGCCGTACGGCCCGGCCGTGCCGTACCCTGTGCCGCGCGGCCGGAAGATGTGATTTCGGTCACCCGCGGCCCGCGGAGAGCGGGCGGTCCGAACCCCGCCCGCCGGGCCGCGGGAACGGCGGTGACCAGCGCGTTCGCGCCCCTGGATGCGCCGGTCCCGGGTGCGGGGGAGAGCCCCGCGGAACCGGGTGCGTCGCCCGACCATGATCACGTTTCGCCTATGGCCGAATAAAGCGGGAAGCGAGAACGTTCTTCACAAAAACGAGAGACATAAAGGGCGAGAGCGTTTGGATGTCGGTGACGACACAACCCTCTACGCCGGAGAAGGCGCTGACATATGGAGTCCACTCACGGGAGCTTCCCGATCCCCCTCGGGGACGACGGCGTGACCGCCGTCCGCGGTGTCAACGGTGCGGCCCTCACCTCGTTCACGAGCGTGCGGCGGCCGACGCGGCTCGGAGCGCCGTCGATCCCGCTGCGCACCGTCACCCGGGTGGGAGCCGACGGGGCCCCGGTCATCGAGGTGCACGGCGAGCTGGACATCCTCACCGCCGGGCCGCTGCGCGAGGTGATCGAGTCGGTGGCGGAGACCCGCTGTGCGATCATCACCCTCGATCTGGCCGGCGTGCCGTTCTGTGACCTGGTCGGACTGGAGGAGCTGGTCAAGGCCGCCGATGGGCTCGCGGCCCGCTGCGGCCGGCTCACCCTCGCCAATCCGCCCTCCAGCCTGCGGCGTCTGCTCCAGGTGACCGGCCTGAGCCGCCGGTTCCACCGGATCATCGACGCGGGCGCGGTCTGACCGTACGGCCGGGCCGTCCGGGAGGCCGCGACCCCACCCCCGCGGCCGGTTCCCGGTCATGCCCGGTCGGTTGCACACGGTCGCGGGGGATTGCGGGCGCGGCCGGACGGCGTACGCTGAGGACGTCCCCCTTCCTCCCACCCGGCGGAGGGCGAGTTCCCCGCCCCGGCAGGTCACCCAGCGCCCAGTCGAATCGAGGAGTAACGCCGTGACGGTCGAGCGCACACGCAGGTAACGGCGCGTACAGCGGCAGAGGCGAAACGTGATGTCCATCGCCGTTCCCTCCGAACGGCCGTGGTCGTGGTGGCGTGCATGAAGACACAGAGGTTGCTGGAACTGCTCCCCTTCGCGGTCATGGGGGCGGTGGTCGTGGTGGACGTGGTGACCGGCCCCGGGGTCGGTTACCTGCCGTTGCTGTCCCTCGGCCCCGCGTTCGCCAGTGTCTCCTGCACCGTGCGGCGCACCACGCTGATCGGACTGCTCGCCGTCGCCCTGTGCGTGGTGCTCGTCGCGTACAACGAACAGGAGTGGACCCCACGGAACATCCTGAACGTGCTGGCCATCGTCGGCGTCACGATCGCCAGCATGTGGGCGAGCGCCGGACGCATCCGGCGCGAGCGGCAGCTCGCCAACGTGACCCTCGTCGCCGAGGCGGCCCAGCGGGTGCTGCTGCGGCCGGTGCCCCGGCGGGCCGGCGACCTCGACGTCGCGCTCTCCTACACGTCCGCCGCCGCGGAGGCGCGCATCGGCGGCGACCTGTACGAGGTGGTGACCACGCCCGACGGCGTCCGCGTGATCGTCGGTGACGTGCAGGGCAAGGGCCTGGAGGCGGTGGAGACCGCGGCCCTGGTCGTGGGCACGTTCCGGCAGGCCGCCTACGACCAGGCCGACCTGCAGGGCGTGGTGTCGCGGCTCGAGCAGGTGCTCGCCCGGCACCTCCCCGACGAGGAGCGGTTCGTCTCCGCGATCATCGCCGAGGTGACCGGCGACGGCGCCATCTCCTTCATCAACTGCGGCCACCCGCCCCCGCTGATCCTCTACAAGGACGGCACGAGCCTCTTCGCCGAGCCGCCCGAGGAGTCGCCGCCGCTCGGGCTCACCGATCTGCGGCTCGAGGTCCCCAAGCCGTTCCACCTGCCGTTCGGCCCCGGGGACCGCGTGCTGCTGTACACCGACGGCGTGATCGAGGCGCGCAATCGCAACGGCGTCTTCTATCCGCTGCCGGAGCGGGCGCACATCCTCCGCGCGAAGGAGGACCCGCAGGTGGCGCTCGACGCGCTCCGCGCCGACCTGCTCCGCCACGTCGGCTGCCCCCTCGCCGACGACGCGGCCATGCTGCTGCTGCACTGGCCCGAGCCCGAGCTCCGCCCCGCGGAGCCGTTGGACCCGCTGGGGCAGCGGCACGACACCACGTGACCCGCCGGCGCGGTACGGCCCGGCGGCGGGCACGGCCGGCGTCCGTGTCTCGGTCCGGTCGGCGGCGGACAGGTCGGATAAGGGGTTCATTCGCGGCATGCGCTGCGGCGGGCGAGGCGTCGTGACGGGCCGGAGCCGGCCGGCCCGGGACGGGTAGCGGGGTCGTCGCCGTCCGCCGGGAGGGCTCAGGGGCGCGGTCCGGCCGGGTCGATCGCCGGGGCGGGCGGGCGGAAAGGTGATGGGGCCCGCCCCCCACGGACGGGCCCCATTGGTGGGATGGTCATCGGGTCAGGTCGTCGAACTCGCCGTCCTTCGCGCCGGCGACGAAGGCGGCGACCTCGGCGGCCGTGAATATCAGAGCAGGCCCGTTGGGGTGGCGGGAGTTCCGCACGGCGAACCCGCCGTCGGCGAGCCGCGCCACCTCCACGCAGTTACCACTGGGGTTGCTGTGGCTGCTCTTTCGCCACACGACACCCTCGATCCGGTCGGCCGGGATGCCGTTGTATATCTCGCTCATCGCGTCTCACCCCGATGCGGATGCACGTGCATATGTAAGTACAGACGACGTTGCTTTTGCAAGATACGCCACTCAAGCCCGTGGCGGGCGGGAAATCGGTCAAGTCGAAACCCAACTTTTTTCGTGTCCGGATCAAGGGGATGTGATGATCGCCACGGCGTGATCATGGCGATTCGCCGCGTGACATCGCAGGTGGCGGCCGGTACGCGGCGTCACCGAGGGGCGAACGCCGCAAATTCGATGATTTCGGACAGGGAACGCGTAGGTGCAGGCCACGGCCCCGTCCGGGGCGTGGCGGGACGGCCTGCGTGACGGTGAGCGGCGTGGCGGGTGTCACCCTGCGCGACGATCGGGGTTTCGGTCACACGAACGTGCGGACGTACATGACCGATGCACGTGCATCTGTCCCTTGCATATGGAAACGTCTTCTACGAAGATTGTCTCCCGACTGTGCCCGCCGAACTCACGCCACGGGGACCGCAATGACCGCCTACCCGCTGTCCTGGACCGCGGAGAAGTCAACCAGGGGACACGTCCCCGGCTGGTTGCCGGGCGCGGTCGTCGAGCCGAACCCCGCAGTGGTCGAGCGCGCCTACGGCCTCGGCGCGGACCGGCTCTGCGCGCGGACGGCGCGGGAGTTCACGCTCCAGACGCTTCGGGACTGGGGACTGGAGGCGCTCGCCTTCGACGTCGAGCTCGTGGTGAGCGAGCTGGTGACCAACGCGTTACGGCACGCCGTACCCCGGCTCGCCGCCCCCCGGCCGATCCGGCTCCGCCTGCTCCGCCACGCCGGCCACGTCGTGTGCGCCGTGCACGACCCGAGCGACCGTCCCCCGGTCGTCAACCACGAGGACGAGCTCGCCGAGTCCGGGCGCGGGCTCAACCTCGTGGAGGCGCTCGCCGTCGCCTGGGGGTGGTCGCCGCTCCGCACCGGCAAGGTGGTCTGGGCCGCCTTCGCCGTCGACTCCGCCGCGCACCGCTGAGCCGCAGGCCGCGCCGCCGGTCCATCGCCCCCGGAGGACCGCCGCACCCGGCGCGGCGCACGGCCGCCCGCGGCGGCGGCCGCACCGGTCAGATCATCTTGTACGCCCGGGCGATGAGCTCGTAGGAGCGCAGCCGGGCCGCTCCGCCGTGGACGTTCGTCGTGATCATCAGCTCGTCGGCGCCGGTGCGCTCGCGCAGCTCGTCGAGGCCGCGCCGTACCGTCTCCGCCGAGCCGTACACCACGTTGGACAGCCAGCCCTCGACGATCTCCCGCTCCAGCGGCGAGTACGGGTAGCTCTCCGCCTCCTCGGGCGTGGGCACCGGGCCCGGGCGGCCCATGCGCAGCCGCAGCATCGACAGGGCGCCGGTGCGCGCGAGCCGCAGCGCCTCCTCGTCGGTGTCGGCCGCGACCGCGTTCACCCCGATCAGCGCGTACGGCCGGTCGAGCACCTCGGAGGGGCGGAACGTCGACCGGTAGAGCTGCAGCGCGGGGATCGTGTTCGCCGCGCTGAAGTGGTGGGCGAACGCGAACGGCAGGCCGAGCAGGCCCGCGAGGCGGGCGCTGAAGCCGCTGGAGCCGAGCAGCCAGATCGGCGGGCGGCCCACCCCGCGCACGTTCGCCTCGCCGGGGATGGCGTGGATGTTCCGGTAGGGGTGGTCCTCGGGGAAGTCGTCGTCGAGGAACGCGGTGAGCTCCGCGAGCTGCTGGGGGAAGTCGTCCGGATCCACGTCGACCCGGCGCAGGGCGCGCGCGGTGGCCGGGTCGGTGCCGGGGGCGCGGCCCAGCCCGAGGTCGATGCGGCCCGGGTGCAGCGCGTGCAGCGTGCCGAACTGCTCGGCGACGACGAGCGGCGCGTGGTTGGGCAGCATCACGCCGCCGGAGCCGACCCGGATCGTGCGGGTGTGCGCGGCAAGGTGCGCGATGAGCACGGCCGGGGAGGAGCTCGCGACGCCCGGCATGCCGTGGTGCTCCGCGACCCAGATGCGGTGGTAGCCCCACTCCTCGGCGCGCCTGGCGAGCTCGGTGCTGACGGCGAGGGCCTCGGACGGGGTGTGGCCCGCGCCGACGGTGGCCAGCTCGAGTACGGAGAGGGGAACCGGGGACTCGCCCCGGGCGATGCCGCGGATCATGTCACTCACAACCGGCAAAACCAGGTCAAACAACGCCTTATTCCGGCGGGGTTGCCCGCCGTACCGCGGCTCGCCGTACCGGAGGACCGCATCCGCCCTCGTCCGCGGCGCGCCCGGAGATTCAACCGGCTGTCGGTGGGCAGGGGCGAGGCGAGGGCATGGAGGGGGAGATCAAGGTGACCGGACCGAAACCGGACAACCGGTCCTTCGCGGACCGGCGGCCCCTGGACCCGGATGCGGGCGACGAGCCGGACTTCGCGGAGGAGCACACCCCCTCCGCGACCGACCCGCCGAACGCGAAGGCGGACGACGGCGCTCCGGACGAGCGCTGGGACAACCCCACGACGGTCTGACGATCCACACCACGGGTAGGCGAACGCCATGGGTAGGGGAATCGATCCGAGGCGGCTCAGCGACGAGGACCTGTTGCGTGAGCTCGGGCAGCTGCACCAGACGCGCACCGAGACCCTGCTGCACGGTTCGGACGACGCGCTGCGCAACCACAACGAGCGCATGAGCGAGCTGGAGGCCGAGTACCTCCGGCGGTACCCGCAGCGCCACATCGACGCCGAGCGGCTTCGCGAGGGGGCGCGGCAGCGTGTCTGAGCCCCGCGACGATCTCCGTGACGTGCAGGCGATGTCCGACGTGGAGACGTTCGTGTACGAGGCGGTCGCCTCGTGCTCGGTCGAGCGGATCGCCCCGCGGGTGCCGGACATCGTGCAGATGACCGAGCTCGACGAGGGCGTGGTGCGGGAGAGCCTCGACGACCTCGTCCGGCACGGCTGGCTGGTCACCGACGGGTACCGGTACGTGCTCGGCCCGCACGACTGGGGCCTGGAGTACTGATGCGCCGCGCCCCCGCGGTGTCCCGTGACGTCCCACCGTTTCGGGGTGCCTCGCGGCCGCGGTCTCCGTTCCGGCTCACGTGCCCCGCTACGGCCAGGGCGCGGTGCGGGCATCACTCCGCGTTCGTTTCACGCCCTCCCACGGCCGCGCCGCAGGCCGGGGATCCGGGGCGGGCGGTCCGGCCGGAACGCGCCTGACGGGGCGTGGCGCGGCCGTTATGATCGGCGTTCTCGGTACCGGGAGGACGCCGCGCGCCCGCCGGAAGCGGGGCGGCGCGGCGCCGCACCCGGTCCGAGTTCCGGGACGGGCGCGCCGGACGCGCCCGGGTCCGCCGTTCGTCGTCCCGGCCCGGCCGGCAGAGCACGACCGACCGCCGCCGGTGTGGTGCCCCCGGCACAGCACAGAAGGGTGAACGCCATGTCCGAAGCGGCCTCCGGGCCCGCCACCCCGCCCAGACGGCACGTGGACGGAGCGGAGAGCGACGCACCCTCCTCGCTCGCCGAGATCCGCGCCGCGATCGACGCCATCGACGCTGAGCTCACCGTGCTGCTCGCCCGCCGCCAGCGCCTGGTGAAGGCCGCTGCGAGCTTCAAGGCGGACGAGCGCGCGGTGCGCGCCCCCGGACGCGTCGAGGAGGTCCTCGCCGCGGCGCGCCGGCGCGCCCTCGAGCACGGTCTCGCGACCGAGGTGGCCGAGGCCGTGTGGAGCGCCATGGTCGGCGCGTTCATCGACCTCGAGCTTCGCGAGCACCGTGCCGCCGAGCGGCGCGCCTCGGGGTGACGGCGGCTACGGCGTCTCCACCCGCAGCCCGGGCGGCAGCCCGGTCACCTCGACCGCGCCGTCCGCGCGCACCGTCACGTCCACGGCCGCCCCGGCGATCCGCAGCCCGCGCACGGTGAGCGGGCCGAACGGCGCCTCGGGCAGCGGCCGGAAGGCCACCCGCCCGCCGGGCACGTCGGGCTCGACGCCGAGCGCGGCCCGCACCAGGCACACCGCGGCCGCCGCGGACCAGGCCTGCGGGCGGCAGGCGGCCGGATAGGGCACCGGGCGCGGCGCGCTGCCGCGGTCGTCCCCGCCGTACAGCTCGGGCAGCCGGTAGTCGAACATCTCGGCGGCGTCGAGCAGGGACCGGGCCAGCAGCGCGCTCTCCCGCCCGCGCCCCGCCCGGGCTAGCGCGTCGGCCACGATCGCGGTGTCGTGCGTCCAGATGGATCCGCAGTGGTACGACAGCGGGTTGAAGGCCTGGTCGCCGGCGGACATCGTGCGCAGGCCGTACCCGCCCGCCATGCCGGGTGAGACGAGCAGGGTGGCGACGGCCTCGGTCTCGGCGGCGCTGAGCATGCCGGTGCCGAGGAGGTGGCCGATGTTGCTGGTGAGCGAGTCGACCGGCCGCTTGGCCGCGTCGAGGGCGAGGGCGGGGTGCCGCCCGTGCGGCCCGTCCACCCAGAACCGCTCGCGGAAGCGCTCGGCCATCGCCACCGCGTAGTCGCGCCACCGGACCGCGCCCGGGCGGCCGAACGCGTCGAGCAGCGCGGCGCCGTTCCGGGCCGCCTCGAAGGCGTACCCCTGCACCTCGGCGAGGGCGATCGGCGGCTCGGCCTGGGAGCCGTCGTGGAACCGCATGGCGTCGCCGGAGTCCTTCCACCCCTGGTTGGCGAGGCCGCGGCCGTCCTCGTCGATGTACTCGATGAACCCGTCGCCGTCCGGGTCGGCGTACTCGGCGAGCCAGCCGAGCGCCGCCTCCAGCGCGGGCAGCAGGCCGGCGACCCGGTCCTCGGGCATGCCCCAGCGCCAGGCGTCGTGCAGCAGGTTGATCCACAGCAGGGTGGCGTCGATCGTGCCGTAGTAGGCGCCGGGCAGCTCCGAGTCGCCCACCACGAAGAGCCCGCGCCGCAGCTCGTGCATGATCTTGCCCGGGGCCTCGCCGGTGCGCTTGTCCACCTTCACCCCCTGCCGCCGGGCGAGGGTGCGCAGCGTGCCCTCGGCGAGCTCGGTGCCGAGGGGCAGCATCATGCGGGCGGTCCACAGGCTGTCGCGGCCGAACAGGGTGAGGTACCAGGGCACGCCGGCGCCGATGAAGGTGTGCCCGGGCGGCGCGCCCGCCTCGGTGAGCCGCAGCGCGCGCAGGTCGTCCAGCGACCGGGCGAGCAGCCGGCCGAGGCGGTGGTCGGCCGCCGTCACCTGCAGGTCGGTCCATTCGACGGCGCCGGAGGGCGCGGCCATCACGGCGGCGGGGTCGGTGACCCGGGCGCTCCAGCTCAGCGTGACGCGCTGCCGCGGGCCGAGGGTGACCGGCCAGGTGAGGGTGGCGGTCGGGCCGGGCTTGGCGTGCGCGTCCGGCCCGTGCACCTCGACGGTGATGCCGTCGGCGCGCCAGGCCAGCCGCCCGTCGCCGGCGGCCTCGGCGGACAGTGCGGTGCCGTTCTTCCCGGCCTTGACCCGCTCGATGGGGGCGAGGTCGCAACCGAGCTCCACGCTCACCTCGGCGGTCACCGGCCGCGCCGCGGCCGAGAAGATCTCGATGGTCTCGCTCATGCCGCCGGGGGTGACGGTACGGGTGCGGTCGACGCGGACGGTGGGGTCGATGGAGTCGCCGTCGAGCCAGCGAGGCAGGGAGACGAACCTGGTGCGGGACGCGCCGTCCACTGCGGCGCTCACCGGTTCGGGTTCCTTGCCGTCCACCAGCAGCCGCACCAGCGACAGGGCACGCCGGTCGGCGTGGAAGAGGCCCTGGGCCCCGGTGTGCCTGATCTGGCCGTCGGCGCCGCTGAGCGCGGTCGTGGGCGCGGCGATCGTGCTCACCAGGTCGTGCAACAGGGGTTGCCGGGAGGGTGGGTCGGCCTGGCCGGGCATGGGAACGCGGATCTCCTGATGGTGTCGGGGGTCCTATGGAAACAAGGGCTTGACAGAACGCGCTCAAAGGTGCACAGTCCTGACATCCCTCCGTAATTTGATCGATCAAATCATGCCGCACAGCAATTTGATCGTTCAACCCACCAAGAAGGCGTAAATGGCGAAAAAGGTGACGATAGCCACGGTCGCCAAGTACGCCGGGGTGTCCCGGCAGACCGTGTCGAACGTCCTCAACACCCCCGAGGTCGTACGCGAGGAGACCCGCCGCAAGGTCTACGAGGCGGTGGAGGCCCTCGGCTATCGCGTCAGCCAGGCCGCCCGGCAGATGCGCACCGGACGGTCGCGGCTCATCGCCACCCGCATCGAATCCACCGGCGACGGCATCAACGGGTCGGTGCTCGACCGCTTCCTGCACGCGCTCACCGAGAGCGCGGCGCAGAGCGGCTACCGGGTGCTCCTGTACACCGCCGCCGACGACGATGCGGAGATCGCCACCTACGAGGACCTGCTCGGCACCTACAAGCCGGACGCCTTCGTGCTGGCCGGCACCCACCACCGGGACACCAGGACCACCTGGCTGACCGAGCGGAGGCTGCCGTTCGTGACCTTCGGCCGCCCCTGGGACGCGCCCGACCGCCACCTGTGGGTGGACGTGGACGGCGCGGCCGGCACCGAGGACGCGACCCGGCACCTGCTGGAGGCCGGCCACGAGCGGATCGGCTTCCTCGGCTGGCCGGCCGGCTCCGGCGTCGGTGACGACCGGCGCCAGGGCTGGCTGCGGGCCATGGCCGCCGCCGGGCAGGACACCACCGGTCTCGACCACGCCTGCCCCGACCGGGTGGCCGAGGCGGAGGCCGTGGTCGGCGAGCTGCTCGGCCGCGATCCGGCTCCGACCGCCCTGGTCTGCGCCAGCGACTCGCTCGCCCTCGGCGCGCTGCAGGCCTCCCGCGCTCTCGGCCGCCCCCTCGCGCTGACCGGATTCGACGACACGCCCGTCGCCCGGGCGATCGGCCTGACCAGCGTGAGCCAGCCGCTCGAGGAAGCGGCGGCCCGCTGCGTCCGGCTGCTCACCCGGCTGTTGGACGGCGAGGCGGAGGCGGAGGAGTCCGTGCTGCTCCGGCCTTCCCTGGTCGTCCGCGACACGACGTACCCCCCCACGTAACACCGAAGATCAGGAACTGGCCATGACACGCAAGACCACCACAGCCCTGGCAGCCGCCGCGGCGGCGTGCACCCTGCTCGCCGGCTGCGGCAGCGGCTTCGAGGACAACACCGCGAGCACCCCCCAGAGCAGCGGCCCCGCCTCGCTGCAGATCATGATCGGCTCGTCGGGTGAGGCCGAGACCAAGGCGGTCCAGGAGGCCGCGGCCGCGTGGGCGAAGGCCACCGGCAACACCGCCACCGTCATCCCCGCCCAGGACATGAGCCAGCAGCTCGGCCAGGCGTTCGCCGGCGACTCGCCCCCGGACGTGTTCTACGTGGAGGCGGGCCGGTTCGCCGACTACGCCAGCGTCGGCGCGCTCGAGCCGTACGCGAGCAAGGTCTCCGACGCGGAGGGCTTCTACGAGAGCCTGCGCGCCACCTTCACCTACAACGGCACCTACTACTGCGTGCCCAAGGACTTCTCCACCCTCGGCCTGGTGGTCAACAACGAGCTGTGGGAGAAGGCCGGGCTCACCGAGCAGGACGTGCCCACCACCTGGGACGAGCTGACCGCGGTCGCCAAGAAGCTGAAGGCCGCCGGGATCACGCCGCTCGTGGTCGGCGACACCCGCGACCGCCTCGGCGCCTTCATGAAGCAGGCCGGCGGCTGGATCATCAGCCAGGACGGCAAGCAGGCCACCGGCGACAGCCCGGAGAACCTCAAGGCCCTCGAGTACGTCCAGGGCCTGCTCAAGGAGGGCCTGGCCGTGTACCCGTCCGCGGTCGACGCGGGCTGGGGCGGCGAGGCGTTCGGCAAGGGCAAGGCCGCCATGACGATCGAGGGCAACTGGATCAAGGGCGCCATGAAGGCCGACTTCCCCGACGTGAAGTACACCGTGTACGAGCTGCCCGCCGGGCCCGCGGGCAAGGGCACGCTGTCCTTCACCCAGTGCTGGGGCATCGCCGCCAAGAGCAAGTACAAGGAGCAGGCGATCAGCTTCGTCGAGGCGATGACCACGGTCGACCAGCAGATGGCCTTCGCCCGGGCGTTCGGCGTCATGCCGTCCCGCAAGGCGGCCGGTGAGGCCTACGCCAAGGAGTTCCCCGAGGACGCGGCCTTCGTCAAGGGTGCCGAGTACGCCCAGGGCCCGGTCAACGCTCCGAAGATGGAGAGCGTCCTGGCCGACTTCGACACCGCGCTGCAGAAGCTGAAGGACGGGGATCCGAAGCAGATCCTCGCCCGCCTGCAGGAGAACACCCAGTCGGCCCTGGGCGGCTGAGTCATGGCCGACGCGACGCTCACCCGCGGGCGCCTCACCGGCGCCCGCGGCGCCGCGCGCCGCAGGCGGTCCGTCAGGGACGGGGAGAACGTCGCGGGCTGGCTCTTCGTCGCCCCGGCGCTGCTGATCATCGGGCTGTTCGTGCTGCTGCCCATCCTCATGGCGCTGTGGGTGAGCATCACCGCCTGGAACGGCCAGGGCAGCCCGTTCACCTCCTCCGTCGAGGTCGTCGGGCTGGAGAACTACACCCGGCTGTTCACCGAGGAAGGGCTGGCCCGCCAGGACTTCATGACCAGCCTGCGGAACAACGTCTACTACGTGATCGCGGTGGTGCCGCTGCAGACCGTGCTGGCGCTCGGCCTGGCGCTGGTCGTGAACGCGCGCCTGCTGAAGGGCAAGACGTTCTTCCGCACCGCGTTCTACTTCCCCTCGGTGACCAGCTCGGTCGCGATCAGCGTGGTGTTCCTGTTCATCTTCGCCAACGCCGGCGTGATCAACCAGCTGCTGGGCATGTTCGGCGTGCAGGGCCCGGCGTGGTTCTCCGACTCCCGCGGCGTGCTGCACCTGCTGCTGAGCGGGCTCGGCATCGCCGACATCGACAATCCGCCGGCCGCGCTGACGGAGAGCGGTCCGTTCGGCCTTTCGTGGTGGGAGTGGCTGTCCGGGCCGAGCGTGGCGATGTGCTCGATCATCGCGCTGGTCGTGTGGACCACGTCCGGGACGTTCATGCTCATGTTCCTCGCGGCGCTGCAGAACGTGCCCGTCTCGCTGGAGGAGGCGGCCATGCTCGACGGCGCCAACCGCTGGCAGCGGTTCCGGAACGTGACCCTGCCCGCGCTGCGGCCCACGCTCTTCCTGGTGCTGACGCTGGGCCTGATCGGCACCTGGCAGGTCTTCGACCAGATCTACGTGATGAGCCAGGGCAACCCGGCCAAGACCACGCTGACGCCCGCGTACCTGTCCTACCGCACCGCCTTCCGCGACTTCGAGTACGGGTCGGGGGCGGCGATCTCGTTCGTGCTCTTCCTGATCATCGTGGTGTTCACGCTGCTGCAGCGGCTGCTGCTGCGTGAGCGCGGAGGGAGGTCGTGAGGTGGCCGCGACCCACGTGAGAGCGGTCCGGCGGAAGGGCGAGGTCCAGACGATCGTCGGCACCTTCTTCGGGTACGCCGTGCTCGTCTTCTTCTCGCTGATCTTCATCTACCCGTTCGTGGTCCAGGTCGCGAACTCGTTCAAGAGCGAGCCGGAGGCCGCGGCCAACCCGATCTCGCCCATTCCCTCCGAGCCGACCCTGGACGCGTACGAGAAGATCTTCTGGGCCACGGACCTGCCGACCTGGCTGGGCAACTCGATCCTGATCACGGTGCTGGTCACCCTGGGCCGGATCTTCTTCGACTCGCTCGCCGGTTACGCGCTCGCCCGGCTGCGCTTCCGCGGCCGGGGGGCCGTGTTCGCCACGATCATCGCCGTGATGGCGGTACCGGGTGTGGTGCTGCTCATCCCGAAGTTCCTGGTGCTGAACCAGTTCGGCATCTACAACTCGTACACGGCGCTGATCGTGCCGCTGCTCGCGGACGCGGCGGGCGTGTTCATCATGAAGCAGTTCTTCGAGTCGATCCCGCCCAGCGTGGAGGAGGCGGCGCGCATCGACGGCGCGGGCACGTTCCGCATCTTCTGGTCCGTGGTGCTGCCCATGGCCCGTCCCGCGCTGATCACGTTGACCATCCTGTCCTTCCAGGGCTCGTGGAACGAGCTGCCGCACACCCTGGTCGCGGTGCAGGACCCGGACCTGTACACGCTGCCGCGCGGCATCGCCGACCTGGTCACCGGATCGCTCGGGTCGGGCACGCAGTACCCGCTCAAGCTCGGTGCCGCCCTGCTCGCCACCATCCCCGTGGCGATCATCTTCGTGATCTTCCAGCGCTACTTCATCCGCGGCGCCAACGAGGGCGTGGACAAGGGCTGAGCCTCCTCTCGCCGGTACGCCGAGGGCCCGCCGGTCGATCGCCGGCCGGCGGGCCCGGAGGAGGCGCGCGCCGGTCAGGTGCAGGCGGTGACGAGGTTGCGGGTCTGCTCGCCGATCTGCCTGGTCGCCTCGGTCAGCTTGTTCGCCGACTGGGTGAGGTCGGAGGTGTCGATTGTGAAGTCGCCCCACGCGCGCGCCATCGAGGTGAGCGTGCTCCGCAGCTCGCCGTCGGCCTTGCCCGCCAGGTCCCTCAGCTCCGTGCTCAGCTCCTCCGTGGCCTTGTTGTAGGCCGCGTGGTCGCCGATCGCCGACGCCGCCTTGTCGGTGAAGCGCTGGAGCGCCTGCTGGGCCTTCCGGCAGATCTCGGACCTGTCCGCCCCGCCCTGAGGCCGGGCGTCCGAACCGGCGCCGGACTCCGCTCCGGATCCCGACGCGGAACGCGATTCGCCGCCGCCTCCCGTCGCGTTCTCCTGCACGGCCGAGGCGCGGCTCTCCCCGTCGGACGCCCCCGCGCCACAGGCCGCGGTGAGCGAGAGCAGTGTCGCCGCGGCGACGGCCGACAGCAGACGGGTGGGGAGCTTCATAGGGGTGGCTTCCTTCCTGATCGTCTGTACGGCACAGACGCTAGGGATCGCCACTGGCGAATCGCTGGCACGTTGCCGACGTACCGATCACGCCGGTCACCGGTTCTTGGGGCGAAGCCGTGACCTGCGGAGGCGGCGTTGCGCGGTGCCCCGCCCCGGGCGTGCCGGCAGCCGGTCGCCGTCGCCCGGCGGGCGCCTCTCGGCTCCGGGGACGGTCAGGTGCCGCTGGAGACCTCGGGGGAGCGGGGACGGCCCTGGCGCAGGATGGCGCGCCAGCGGGCCGGGTCGAACTCCTGGGGAGCGGTGGCGGCGATGAACGACTCGACGGTCTTGGCGAACCGCTCGGGGTCGTCCTGGTGGGGGAAGTGGCCGGAGGTCTCGAAGATCTCCAGCTCGCTGCCGGGCATCGCCCGGTGGGCGGTGAACGCGTGCTCGACCGGGATGACGTGGTCCTGCGCGCCCCAGAGGATCAGGGTCGGCATCCCGACGGTGAGGTAGCAGCGGTCGAGCATGGTGATGACCTGGCCGTTCATGTCGACGCCGGCGCGCAGGGTGCGCAGGAAGGCCTTGCGCGCGGTCGGGCTGGTGAGGCAGTGGTACCGGTCGAGCACGTAGTCGAAGTCCCTGCCGAGCCGCAGCCCGACGCGGAGCAGCGGGGCCAGCGCCCGTACGGCGGAGCGGACCGGCAGGGCGGTGAGGAACGCCAGGCCGGGCTCGGCGAGCGGCGAACTCGCCAGGCGCAGCAGCGGATGGACCTCGCGCCCCACGCCCGCGGATCCGACGAGCACGAGGCGCTCGCAGCGCTCGGGGAACTGGTAGGCGAACTGCATGGCGATGCCGCCGCCGAGCGAGTGACCCACCACGGTCACCCGGTCGATGCCGAGTACGGCGAGCAGGTCGCGCATGCCGCACGCGTAGGCGGCGACGGCGTAGTCGGCGCGCGGCTTGTCGGAGGCGCCGTGGCCGAGCAGGTCGGGCGCGATGACGAGGTGGCGTTCGGCGAGCAGTGGGAGGACGGGGGTCCAGGTCGCCGAGCTGTCGCTGAGGCCGTGGATGAGCAGCAGCGGGGGACCGTCGCCCATCATCCGGAAGGCGCGCCGGTATCCGTGCACCTCGCGGAAGTGCAGCGTGTCGTCGACTTCCACCCGAACAGTATTCGTCAAAACCGACTAAACGGACAACCCTCTCATATTGGACAAACCCCTTGGTCGTTTGGCCAAGGATCGACCTTCGCCGTGGATGCCCGGCGTCGCAGCCACTCGAGCACCGGAGCACACGGCGAAGAGGAAGCCACGGTGTCGTCGACGGATGTGATCGAGACCCGCCGGTGGCACTGCGCGCATCGCTTGGAGCGGCCGGCGGTGCTCCTCGTGCTCACCGATCGATCAAGCCGGTCGTCCGGCGTGACTCAAGACGGTCGCGAACCGTCGCCTGTGGGCCCGGGGACGTCCACCCAGGCCACCATGCGATTCCGGGCCGCCGTGTCCGAACCCGCGCGGCCCCCGCCGACCGGCGGATCGCCGGCCGCGGGGCACGCCCGGTCCGCGGGCGGCCGTGTCGCTCGCGGGTTGGGCATCGGCGAGACAGGCCACCGGGGTGCGGCAGCCGTACCCGGTCTCCGTGCGGTCGCGGCGACGTGGATGCCGCGCACTGGGCAGGGCGGGACGCGGGCCGTGACGCGCCGGTTGCGTCCCTGCCGGCATGGCCGCACGAGGGCGGCGTCACGGCCGCGCGGACCGGTCGCCGCACACGCGGCCGGTCGGGGGGAGACGCCGCCGGTCACGAAGGAGCCCCACGCGTCGCGCCGATACCTGACCGTTTGCGGCGAATGGGCGATTCCCGCTGCTTCCGATTTCGTATGAGGGCGGTCGGCGACCGCGGGTTTTGTCAGGCTGACTGTGATGGACACCGTAATCGTGCTGTTGAACCGGGACCTACGGGTGCACGACCATCCGGCCCTCGCCGCCGCCTGTGCCCGTGCCCGCCGTGTCGTCCCGCTGTTCGTGGTCGATCCGGCGCTTCCCCCGCGCCGCCGCGCCGGGTTCCTCGCCGACGCGCTGCTCGACCTGCGCTCCTCGCTGCGGCGCCGTGGCGGCGATCTGATCCTGCGGCGCGGCGACCCGGTGGCCGAGACGATGCGCCTGGCCGACGAGGTCGGCGCGCAGGCCGTGTGGGTGAGCGCCGACGTCACCAGGTACGCCCAGCGCCGGGAGCGGCGCCTCGCGGCCGAGTGCGCGCGGCGGCGCCTCGACTTCCGCACGTTCCCGGGGGTGACCGTGATCCCGGCCGACGCGCTACGGCCGGACGGGGGTGACCACTACCGCGTCTTCACCCCCTACTGGCGGGCCTGGTCGGTCGAGCAGCGGCGCCCGATCGTGCCGCCGCCACCCGTGGTCCGGGTTCCGGAAGGCCTGGATCCAGGCGTGCTGTCGCTGCCGAAGGCCGAGCCGTACGGCGTGCTGCGGGGAGGCGAGACCGAGGGGCGCCGCCGCATGACGCTGTGGCTGCGGCACTGCCTGGACACCTACGCCGAGACGAAGGACGACCTCGCGGGGGAGACGACCTCCCGGCTCAGCCCGTACCTGCACTTCGGCTGCCTGTCGCCGCTCGAGCTCGCCAACGCCGGGGCGGCGAGCGAGGAGTTCGTGCGGCGCCTCTGCTGGCGCGACTTCCACCACCAGGTGACCAGGGCCTTCCCCGAGATCGACCGCCGGGAGTACCGGCCGCGCGGGCGGCGCTGGAACGACGACAAGGACGTCGTCGCGGCCTGGCGCGAGGGCCGGACCGGCATGCCGATCGTGGACGCCGCGATGCGCCAGCTCGCCGCGGAGGGCTGGATGCACGACCGCGCCCGGCTGATCGCCGCCGCCTACCTCACCCGCTGCCTGCGCGTGGACTGGCGGATCGGCGCCGAACACTTCGCCGAGCACCTGCTCGACGCCGACGTCGCGGTCAACTGCGGAAGCTGGCAGTGGCTGGCCGGGACGGGCAACGACACCCGGCCCCACCGGGCGTTCAATCCGGTACGGCAGGCCAAGCGCTTCGACCCCGACGGCGACTACGTGCGCCGGTACGTGCCCGAGATCGGCCACCTGCCCCGCACGTTCATCCACGAGCCGTGGAAGACCGGGGTGATCCGCCGGTATCCCCGGCCCATCGCGGTCAACTGGGACCCTGTCGACCAGGACCTCCGCGAGGACTAGCGCGGCCACGGGCGACGGCGGGCGGACGTTCCGGCGGTGGGGGTCACCGATGGTGGTGAGGGGCATCGGTGACGCACGAGGCCCGGATGCCGCGTGCGCCGCGCGAGCCGCCCGCCGGGCGTCCCGCCGCAGCCGGCTTCGGGGCCGTCGCCCCGGCGGGCCGGGCTCTGCGGCGAGGATGCCCGTCGGTTATCCACAGAATGGCGTTCTGCTCCGCGGCGGGCACGGTCGACGGCGCATGCTGATGGCCGTCCGACACGAGGAGGCCGTCATGCAGATCACCTTCGCCGTGCCCGAGGCGATCACCACACGCTACATCGTCACCGTGGACCGCGCCCCGGCCGACCCGTCCGCGGTGGTGCCCTGGCGCATGCCCCACCCCCACCGGCGGGAGGCGGCCGCCGCCCTCGGCACGCCCCGGCTGACCATCACCCGCCACTCGCCGTCCCGCGTCGTGGTGTCGAGCACGACGTCGCCTGCGGCGCATCCGAGGGCCGCGTTCGTCGCGTGCGCGGCGGCCCGGGCGATCGCCGGCGCCTACGGCGGCGTCGTCGAGGATCCGGTCACCGGAAGGATCGTCACCGCCGACCCCGAACCGCCGCCGGGGAACGCCGTCTTCCCGCTCATCGGCGACTGGCTCGGCTGGCACGTCGAGACACCCGCCGCTCATCCCGTCCACCGCCGCCTTCCGGTGCGGGACGGGTCCACGAGTGGCCCGCAGGGCGACTCCGCACGCTCGATCGAGCCCGGCGGGCCGTGCCTTCCCTCCGCGGCGAGCGGCGATCCCGGCCGCCGCCCCGCGCGTGCCGGCGATCCGGGCTGGTCGGTGACCACCCGCGGCCTGTGCCGATTCGGCCTGCCCGAGCTGATGCTGGAGTCCGGCGCATGGACGCACGGGCACCAGCCCTTCGGCTTCCTGCGGGCGGCCGCGCAACGGCTCCTCGACGAGCACCTCGCCTGGCTCGCGGCGCATCCCACGGGCGGGTTACGCACGATCTGCGGCCACCTCAGGGTCGACGGCCGCGACTGCGTCACTCACCGGGCCGACCACCGCGACGCTCACCGTGTCCCGTGCCGATCCCCGTTCCACGGCGCCGTGGCGGCCGCACGCGACCACCGGGGAAGCGCGGTGGCGACCATGTCCCGGCCTGCCCCGCCGGGCGCGAGGCGGTACGCCCTGGTGCGGCTCTCCCTCGTACGGATGCCTCCGGGCGAGGCTTTCGGACCGGCGGCGATCCGAACGGTGGGCGGATGCCGGCCAGGTACGCCGCCATCACGCCCCGATCCGTGGCGTATGGAACGTTCCGAGGGGGAATGTTCGCGGGCCGAGGTGGTACGCGCACGGGCCCGGAAGGAGGAACCCCGGCAGGTGACGGTACGGGAGGACGTCCGCTCGGCGCCGCGGTCCCCGGAGTGGTGGCCGATCCCGCACCGGCCGGAGGCGGTGACACCGCCGGCGGGGCCGTGCGCGGCGGATTCGGCGCAGGGCGTGCAGGTGCTCCGGATCCGGCCTCCGGTGACGTTCCGCGACGACCCCGGCGGGGCGCCCTGCCTCGCCTGCGCCGGGTCGCCCCCGCTCCGGCAGGTCGTGTGGGGGCGGACGGCGTAAGTGTCGTGCGGACGAAAATGTCGGCATTTTCGGCGGAGGAAAGTCCGGGAGCGCTACTATCGCTCGCGAAGCGGCGATATGTGAACGCAACGGCATGCCTCGGACATGGCCGAGCCATCGGGTCCCTCAAGGAGAACGTGGATGACTGAGCGTGCCCCTGCCGGTGTCGATGCCAATAAGCCGAACATCGCCCGGATCTACGACTACATGCTCGGGGGCAAGGACAACTTCGCCGTCGACCGTGCCGCCGCGGAACAGGTCCTGAAGGCGTTTCCGGAGTCACGTGAGGGGGCGCGGCAGCATCGGGAGTTTCTCGGCAATGTCGTGCGATTCCTGGCCGGTGAGGCGGGCATCAAGCAGTTCATCGACATCGGTGCCGGCCTGCCGACCCAGAAAAACGTGCACGAGGTGGCGCAGGAGGTCAACCCGGGCGCCCGTGTCGTCTACATCGACAACGACCCGGTGGTGTGCGTGCACGGCAGGGCGCTGCTCGCCAACTCCCCGAACGTCGCCATGGTCGAGGCCGACCTGCGCGAGCTCGACGACCTGTGGGACAGGACGCTCGCCACCGGCCTGATCGACCCCGAGGAGCCGGTCGCGGTCCTGCTCTTCGCGATCCTCCACTTCCTCGAGGACCCGAGCGAGCAGGTCGCCGAGATCCGGCGGCGCATCGCCCCGGGCAGCTACCTCGGCATCTCCCACATGGTGCGCAGGCCGGCGAGGGAGGACGACGTCGAGACGGTGAGCTCGGTGTACGCCGCCTCCGCCCCGGGGTTCAAGGCGAGGACGGTGGAGGAGATCAAGGCGTTCCTGGGCGACTTCGAGCTCATCCCGCAGGAGAAGTTCGTCCCGCTCCAGGTGGTCGCACGGCTCTCCTCGATCGGGTGGGGTGGTGTCGGAAAAAAGCCCTGAAGGGAACGTTTGAGGTGGCTTGTACGTCCTGAGTGACGTGACCTCTTACAACGCCACCGATCCCCACGGCCAGACCGGTTCGGACGACGACATCCGCACGCTTCGGGAGCGCGTGCGGCGCTTCGAGCGCCTCACCCGGGAGCGGGCCGTACTCGACTCGCGGATCCACGAGGTTCGCGGGCTCATCGGCGAGCTCGAAGCCACGCTCGCCAAGGAGGAGGACGACGTCGCCCGGCTGGAGCACGGGTTCCGGGCCTTCCTCGCCGCGCTCACCGGAGGCAAGGAGGAGCGGCTCGCCCGGGAACGGGCCGAGGCCGAGGCGGTACGGCTCCGCCTCGACGGCCAGCGCAACCGGCTCGAGTGGCTGCTGTCCGACCTGCGTGCCGTGGAGGAGGGGCTCGCCGAGCTCGACGGCGTGCAGCGGGAGTTCGAGGAGGCGCTCGCGCGCAGGGAGCGCGAGCTGATCGCCTCGGGCGACGCGTGTGCCCAGGAGCTCACCGCCATCGCCCGCGGGCTCGCCGACGCCGACGCCGACCTGCGTGAGCACGAGGAGGCGCACCGGGCGGGCGTCGCCGCCGCGCAGGCGGTCGCGGAGGTGCTGAAGAACCTCGGCGGCGCGCGCAGCGCCTCGACCTGGGACATGCTGGGCGGGGGCGCCTTCGCCGACCTTGTCGAGCACGGTCACCTGCGGCAGGCCGACGCGGCCGCCTGGCACGCCCAGCGCGCCCTCGACGCCTTCGGCCGGGAGCTCGCCGACGTGGGCATCCACGCCGAGCCGCGCCTGCCCCAGATCGACACGCGCTGGTTCGCCGACATGTTCTTCGACAACATCATCGTCGACGCCCTGCGGCACCGCCGGATCAACCAGACCGGCGAGGCCGTCGCGGAGGTGGCCGCGTGGATCGACACCACGCTGCACACGCTCGCCACCCGCCGCGACGGGATCCGGGCCCGGCGCGAGGAGCTGCTCGCCCGCCGGGAGGAGCTGCTCAGCTCCTGACCCTCGGCGTCAGGACAGGTGCCGCTCGAGGGACTCGAGCTTGGCGGTCATCGCGCCGGTGACGCCCGGGCGGATGTCGGCCTTGAGCACGAGGCTCACCCGCGGGGCGACCTCGGCCACCGCCTCGACCGCGCGCTTGACCACGTCCATCACCTCGTCCCACTCGCCCTCGACGGTGGTGAACATGGGATCGGTGCGGTTGGGCAGCCCGCTCTCCCGGACGACCTTGACGGCCCGGGCCACCGGCTCGGCGACGCCCTCGCCCACCCCGAGCGGTGTCACGGAGAACGCAACGATCATGTGGAAACCCCCTGTCTGCGGCCTGTGGCCACCTTAGGGGAGCTTCCAGTCGATCGGGGCCGCCCCCTGCTGCTCCAGCAGCCGGTTCGCCCGGCTGAACGGCCGGGAGCCGAAGAAGCCGTTCGCGGCCGACATCGGGCTGGGGTGGGCGGACTCGACGCACGGCACGGGGCCGAGGAGCGGCTTGAGGCTGCGGGCGTCGCGGCCCCACAGGATCGCGACCAGCGGCTTGCCGCGCGCGACCAGCGCGCGGATCGCCTGCTCGGTCACCTCCTCCCAGCCCTTGCCCCGGTGGGAGGCGGGCTTGCCGGGCTGCACCGTGAGCACCCTGTTGAGCAGGAGCACGCCCTGCTTCGTCCACGGCGTCAGGTCCCCGTTGGAGGGGTGCGGGAGGCCGAGGTCGGACATGTACTCCTTGAAGATGTTCACCAGGCTGCCGGGCAGCCGGCGCACCTCGGGGGAGACCGAGAAGCTCAGGCCGATGGCGTGCCCGGGGGTGGGGTAGGGGTCCTGCCCGACGATCAGCACCTTCACCTCGTCGAAGGGCTGCGTGAAGGCCCGCAGGACGTTCTCCCCGGCCGGGAGGTAGCCCCGGCCCGCGGCGATCTCCTGCCGGAGGAACTCACCGAGCGCTCGGATCCGGCCTTCGACGGGTTCCAGGGCCTTGGCCCAGCCCGCCTCGACGATTTCGTGCAACGGACGACCTGACATGGCCGTTCACTCTACCCGCGGCCCCCGACAACCGCGGGGGCGTCGCGAGGCCGGGACGGGTCCCGGCACGACGGCCGGGCGGCACCCCCGTGCCGGGGCGCGCCGCCCGGTCCGGACGGGGACCTCCGGTGCCCGTTTGCCCCCGCGAGGCAGGCACCGAAGGCCCGTACCCTCCCGCCGGGCCTACTTGACCGAGCCGGCCAGCAGGCCCTGGACGAAGTAGCGCTGGAAGGCGAAGAAGAGGATGAGGGGGATGATCACCGAGAGGAACGAGCCGGGGGCGAGCACGTCCACGTTGGTGCCGAACTGCCGCATCTGGGACTGGAGCGCCTTGGTCATCGGCTGGTTCTCGGTGTCCGCGAAGACCAGCGCGACGAGCAGGTCGTTCCACACCCACAGGAACTGGAAGATGCCGAGCGAGGCAACCGCCGGCTTGGCCAGCGGGAACACCACGGTCGCGAAGATCCGCCACTCGCCCGCGCCGTCCATGCGCGCCGCCTCGAGCAGCTCCTTGGGGATGCCGACGAAGAAGTTGCGCAGCAGGAAGATGGCGAACGGCAGGCCGAACGCGACGTGGAAGAGCACCACGCCCGGGATCGACCCCATGATGTCGAGCGCGCCGTAGAGCCGGGCGATCGGGATGAGCGCGATCTGGATCGGCACCACGAGCAGCGCCACCACGATGAGGAACACGACGTCCCGCCCGGGGAAGTCGATCCAGGCGAAGGCGTACGCCGCGAGCGCCGCGATCGTGATCACCAGGAAGGTCGACGGCACCGTGATGAACACGGTGTTCCAGAACGACGCGGTGAACCCGGACGCGAGCAGGTTGCTGTAGTTCTCCAGGGTCAGCTCGGCCGGCTTGGTGAACACCGTCCACCAGCCGCTGGAGTTGTTCGCCTCCTCGGTGCGCACCGACACCACGAGCAGGCCCAGCGTCGGGACGAGCCAGAACAGGGCGAGCAGCACCATGAAGACCTGCAGCACGCCGCTGCCGAACCGGTCGACGATGCGGCCCGCGAGGCCGCGGCGCGGGGCGCCGGTGGCGGCCGTGGCGCCACCCGCCCGGGAGAGTGCGGCGGTGGTCATGCGGCCTCCCCACAGGTCAGGCCGGTCATCCGCGCGGATCCGCTCATTGCTGCTCCCTCCTGAACCGGCGGATGTTGAAGAACATGAACGGCAGCACCAGCACGAGGAGGAAGATCGCCAGCGCGCTGCCCAGGCCCTGGTTGTTGCCGCCGCCGAACGAGACCCGCCACATCTCCAGCGCGATCACGTTCGCCTGCGGCTGCACCGACCCCGGTGCGATGACGAACACCAGGTCGAACACCTTGAGCACGTTGATGATCATCGTGACGAACACCACGAGCAGCACCGGCGCGAGCAGTGGTACGGTGATCCGGCGGAACACCTGCCACTCGGTGGCCCCGTCGATGCGCGCCGCCTCCAACGCGTCGCGGGGGATCGCCGACAGGCCCGCCGCGATCAGCACCATCGCGAACCCGGCGTGCACCCAGATGTAGGCGCCGATGATCGCGGGTGTGATCAGGGTCGGGCCGAGCCACTGCAGCCCGTTGAACGGCGCGGTGAAGTTCTCCTTCGGCAGCCGGATCGTGTAGGAGCCGGCCGGCAGGTTCTCGAAGGTGAACGTGCCGTCCTCGTTGGTGGTCGTGGTCGCCGCCACCCGGCCGTTCGCGACCGCCTCCACGGTGACGCCCGCGAGTCCCTTCTCGGTGCCGTCGACCTGGTTCACGGTGCCGCCGCCGCCCTGGGTGAAGTCGAGCCAGACGACGCCGGTGAGCGAACCCGGCGCGGGCTGCGGCGGCGTCTTCGCCGCGGCCGCCTCCGCCACCGTGGCCGGCGGCAGGCCGACGAGCGGGAACAGCACCGCCTGCCCGGGCTGCGCCTCCTGCTTGGTCACGACCGCGCCGTCCTGCGCGGCGACCGGGGAGGCGTCGTTCTCCCGGGGACGCGCGCCCGGGTACCCGGTGTTGGGCCGGAACACGTCACGCACCGTGGTGATGATCGCGTTCGCCACGCCCTTGTCCGGGTCGGCGTCGTAGACGAGCCGGAAGATGACGCCCGAGGCGAGGAACGACACCGCCATCGGCATGAACATCACGAGCTTGAACGCGGTCACCCAGCGGATGCGCTCGGAGAGCACCGCGAAGATCAGGCCGAGCACGGTGACCACCGACGGCGCCACCACCACCCAGATGAGGTTGTTGCGGATGGTGGTGAGCATCCCGGGATCGGTGAAGATCGTCCCGTAGTTGCCCAGGCCGACGAACTCGTTGCCGCTCGCGTCGTACAGGCTGCGCCACAGCGAGTAGACGATCGGATAGACCACCCACGCGCCGAGCAGGATGAACGCGGGCAGCAGGAACCACACCGCCACGGCGGGGGAGGGGCCGAGCCGGCGTGCCTTACCGCCGCCCGCCGTGGCGGTTCCCCTCCCGTTGGTCCGGGCCGCCGCCCCCGCACCGGCCGCCGCGGCGGCGAGGGACGGGCCGCCCGGGGTGCCGGGACGCGCGGCGGCGGACGCGCCCTGCCCGCGCTCCCGGTCGAGGCTCCGGCCGGCACCGGCCGGGCCGGAGGTCACTGCGTCATTCTGCGGTCCGGTGGGGACCCCGGCGGCGGGCAGGTCGCCGCCGCCGGGCGTCCGCGGGCCGTCGAACCGTTCGGTCACGGCCTCGCCCCTTTACTGCTCCCAGGCCTTCTTGGCGTCGGACTCGAGCTTCTTCTGGATGCCCTCGATGTCCGAGGGGTTGCGCAGGAAGTCCTGCAGGCCCTTCCAGAGGCCCTTGCCGTCGGTGCCACCGAAGGCGCTCGGCGCGAGGTCGGACATGTCGTACCGGGCCGACTCACCGGCGTTGATGATCGTCTGAGCGAGCTGGCGGGTCAGGTCGCTCGGGTAGTTGTCGGGGGAGACGTTGCGGTTCGGCGACAGGTAGCCGGGCGTCTTCGCCCAGATCGTGCCACCCTCGACCGAGGCGAGGTACTCGAGCAGCGCCATCGCGCCCTCGCTGTCCTTCATCGCCACCGCGACGTCGCCGCCGAGCACGACCGGGGCGGTGTCACCGGCCGCCGGGAACGGGAAGATCTTCGCCTCCTCGCCGATCGTGGCGCCGGACTCGCTCGCCGCCGCGGCGACGAAGTCGGCCTCGATCACCATGCCGGCCTTCTTCTGGCCGTAGACCTGGGTGACGCAGGTGGGGAAGTCGGTCTGCAGGGCGCCGTCCGACCCGCCGAGCATGAACTCCTTCTTGCCGAAGATCTGGGCCATCTTCTCCATGGCCGTCTTCACCGTCGGGTCGGTCCACGGGATCTCGTGCGCGGCGAGCTTGTCGTAGTTCTCCGGGCCCGCGGTCGACAGGTAGATGTTCTCGAACAGGTCGGTCAGGGTCCAGCCGGAGGCGCCGCACAGCGCGAACGGCGCCGTGCCGGCGTCCGCGAGGGTCTGCGCGGTCTTGCCGACCAGCTCGTCCCAGGTGCTGGGCGGGGTCACCCCGGCCTCGTCGAACGCGCTCTGCCGGTACCAGATCGTCGACTTGTGGGCCGCCTTCACCAGCACGCCGTACACCTGGCCGTCGACCGAGCCGAGCTCCTTCCAGTACGGCGTGTAGTTCTGGTCGATCTGCGCCAGCACGCCGGCCGACAACGGCTTGAGCGCGTTCTGCCTGGCGTACTGGGCGACCAGGCCGGGCTGGGGGAGGATGGCGATGTCCGGCGGGTTGCCGCCCTGGATGCGGGGGCCGAGGTAGGCGCCGGTGTCCTCACCGGTGGAGGCGTAGGTCACCTTCGCGCCGGTCTTCTCCTGGAAGGCGTCGAGGACCTTCTGGAAGTTCGCCTGCTCCTCACCGGTCCACTTCGCGGCGACCTCGATGGTCACGCCCTCCAGGTTCCGCGCGGGGGCGCTCCCGGCCGCGCTCGGCTGGGCCTGGCCGGAGTCACCTCCCCCACCGCTGCCGCACGCCGCCGTGGTGCAGGCGAGTGCGAGAACGGCGACCGCCGCCGGCAGTCTGCGCATGATTTACCTCCTGCTTTCTGCCCCCGAGAATGGTTTGTCGTGCTGTGGTAGGTGCCCGGCGGGCATGCCGGGCCGGACTTACTGGGTGTGAGAACGGGCCGGGACACCGGCCCGGATGTGGGCAAAGGGTCCAGGTGCCGGGGCGCTGCCAGGCCCTCGGCTAGGGGTTCCGGGTCGTCTCGATGAGTTGCTCCCGCAGCCGGGCGATGGTCTCCGCGCCGGATCTTCGGAACGCCAGCGCGTCCGACACGTTGCCGGCGATCACCAGGCTGATCTGGTTGTAGTCGGCGTTCACCGGGCGGGGGCGGGCCCGCAGGATCGTCTCCTTCAGTACCGGCAGGTAGGGATACTCCTTGATCAGCTCAGGGTCGTCGTAGAGCTCGGCCCACACCGGCGGGAACGAGCCCTCGGTGAGCACGAGGCGCTGGATGTCGATGCCGGTGAAGTAGCGGATGAACTCCAGGGCCGACTTCTGCCGCTTCGACGCGGCGTTGATCGCCAGGTTGTAGCCGCCGAGGGTGCTCGTGCCGGGCCCGTCCGCGCCCGGCAGCGGCGCCACCGCGAACTTCCCCTTGATCGGCGAGTTCTTCGCCGGGCCGTACGCGTGCGGCCAGTTGCGCGCGAACACGTACCGGCCCTCCTGGAAGGCAAGGCGGGTCTCCTCCTCCTTGTAGGAGAGGGCGTCCTGGGGGATCCAGCCCTCGCGCACCCCGGTCGTGAGGAACTCGAGGGCCCGCTCCGCCGCGGCGTCCACGTTCACCGCGGTGCCGTCCGCGTTGAGCAGCTCGCCGCCGGCCGACTGCACCGCCTCCAGGAAGTTGACGGTGAGCCCCTCGTACGGCAGGAACTGACCGGCGTACCCGCCCAGGCCGTGCTCGCGGCTGAGCCGCCTGGCCTGCTCGCGCAGCTCCGCCCAGGTCCTGGGCGGCTTGAGCCCCGCGGCGTCGAGCAGGTCCTTGCGGTAGTAGAGCAGACCGGCGTTGGTCGAGTACGGCACCGCGTACAACCGGCCCTTGTACATCGCGGTGGCGACCACGCCGGGGAAGAACTTGTCCAGCGGGAACATGCCACGGTCGAGTGGCACGATCCAACCGGCCTCGGCGAACTCGGCGGTCCAGATGACGTCGAGCGCGAGGATGTCGTAGCGGTCGCTGCCGGCCTGCAGGTTCGCGACCATCTGCGCCCGCTGTTCGTCGGCCGCCTCGGGCAGCTCCAGCATCCGCACCTGGTCGGCCGGGTGGGCACGGTTCCACCGGTCGAGCAGGGGCTGGAAGTAGGAGGTGGTGTCCTTGCCGACCACGAAGGTCATCGGGCCGGTGGCGGCCGGGGCCGCACCCGGGTCCGCGTCCCCTCCGGCCCCGCCGCAACCGGCGAGCAGCAGCGCCGCCGCCAGCAGCAGGGGAACCAGTCGGGACACGTGTCCTCCGTGCGAAATCCCGGTTACATACGTGTTAGGTAGATGCATGCATGTTATGCATAGCGCTAATGTGGACGTCAACAGACAGTTACATAACGCTCAGGTAAACAGACCCCGAGGGAGGTGGGGTGCGGCTCCATTTGCTGGCGCTCCTGAAGAAGGAACCTGCCCACGGGTACGAGCTGAAACAAGCGCTTGAGCAGACCTTCGGACAGGCGTACCCCTCCCCCAACATCGGGCAGATCTACGTCACCCTCAACCGGCTGGAGAAGGACGGGCTCGTCCGGTCGGTCGACGTCGAGCAGAGCAACCGGCCGAACAAGAAGGTCTACTACCTCACCGCCAAGGGCTCCGAGGTCCTGGAGGAGTGGATCGACTCGCCCACCGAGGGGCCGCGGGTCCGCGACGAGTTCTTCATGAAGCTCGTGCTGGCGCCGATGACCGGCATCGCCGACCGGATGCAGCTCATCAACCGCCAGCGGCGGCACTACCTGAAGCTCATGCGCGACCTCAACCGGCTCGCCGCGACCACCGACCCGGAGAACAAGGTGGCCCGCCTCCTCATCGAGGGTGCGATGCTGCACCTGCAGGCGGACCTCGACTGGCTGGAGCGTTGCCAGGAGGATTTGACCTGACGACGGCCCGAGGAACGGAAGGAGCGGTGACCGCCGATGACCTCTGCCACGGCGCCGGTGGTGCGCACCGTCAACCTGGTGAAGATCTACCAGAACGGCGGCGTTCCGGTACCCGCCGTGCGCGGGGTCGACCTGACCGTCGAGGAGGGCGAGTTCGTCGCCATCATGGGCCCGTCGGGCTCCGGCAAGTCCACGCTCATCCACATGCTCGGCGGGCTCGACACCCGCACCGGCGGCGAGATCTGGCTCGACGGCATGCGCGTGGACACCCTGTCGGAGAGCGCGTGGGCGGTGCTGCGCCGCAAGAAGATCGGCTTCGTCTTCCAGTTCTTCAACCTGGTGGCGAACATGACCGTCGCCGACAACGTCGAGCTGCCCGCGCTGCTCGCCGGCGCCTCCGCCCGGGAGGCCCGGCGCCGCCGCGAGGAGCTGCTCGACGCCCTCGGCCTCACCGGCCGCGCCGACGCCGCCCCGGCCCAGCTCTCCGGCGGCGAGCAGCAGCGCGTCGCGCTCGCCCGCGCGCTCGCCAACCAGCCCCGGCTGCTCCTCGCCGACGAGCCCACCGGTAACCTCGACAGCCGCAACACCAACGACGTGCTGCGCCTGCTCGGCCAGGTGCACGCCAAGGGGCAGACCATCGTGCTCGTCACCCACGACGCCCGGGTCGCCTGCATGGCCGACCGGGTGATCAACCTGCTCGACGGCCAGATCGTCGACGACGCCGACATCACGCCGCGGCGGTCCCGCAGCCGGGGCACCGCCTGGGACGTCATCGAGCTGCACGGATGACCACCGGCGGGTACGGCACGGCGGGGCGGGAGGCGGCCCGCACCGGGGCGGAGGCGAGCTGATGCGGGCGATCGCACGCTGGGTCAGGGCCGACCTGCGGGCCCGGCGCGGCCAGGCCGCGCTCACCGTGCTCGCGGTCGCGGGCATCGTCGCCGCGCTGATCACCGCGGCGACGCTGCTCGAGGACGGCACCAACCCGTGGCGCGGCCTGTTCACCAGGGGAAACGGCGCCCACGTGTGGATCCACACGGTCGATCCCCCCGACCCGGCCGCGCTGCGGCGGCTCGACGGGGTCGCCGACGTCGCCGGGCCGTACCGGAGCGCGCCGGCCACGCTCGTGCAGCCGGGCAAGAAGACCCCGATCACGCTCCGGGAGATGCCCGCCGCGCTGCCGCGCGTGGGGCGGCCGGTGGTCGCCGAGGGCCGCTGGCTCGACCCCCGCGACCCCGAGGGCGTGGTGGTGGAGCGCTCGTTCGCCAAGGCGACGGGGCTGCGGCCGGGCAGCGCGTTCACCGTCACCGGCCTCGACGGCGCCACCCACAACCTCGTCGTGGTCGGCCTCGCCGAGAGCGGCGACCAGGGCTTCTACCCGGAGTGGAAGCCGGGGCTCGCCTGGACGCTGCGGGAGACCCTGCACACGGTCGAGCCGAAGAGCGGCCGCACCGAGTCGGTCACCGGGCTGCGCCTGGCCGACCCCGAGCTCACCGACCTCATCGTGCAGCGCACCGTCACCACGCTCGGCGGCCAGGTGCAGCGGATCTCCACCTGGCGCGAGGTGCGGGCGTCGATGGAGCTGGACAACCGGCTGCTCGGCGTGCTGCTCGCGCTGTTCGGCACGGTGGGGCTGATCGCCGCGGCGCTCGCGATCGCGAACGCGGTCGGCGGCCGGGTGCTCGTCCAGCTCCGCGACATCGCCACGCTCAAGTCGCTCGGGTTCACCCGCGGCCAGGTCACCCTCGCGCTGCTCATCGAGCACGGCGCGCTCGGCCTCGCCGGCGTGGTGCTCGGCGTCGCCGCGGGCTGGGCGATCACCGTGTACGCGATGCAGGACCTCGTCGTGGTGCCGCTCTCGCTCGGCCCGCTCGCCGCGATCGCCTCCGGCACCGCGCTCACCGTGCTCGTCGCCGTGGGCCTGCCCGCCTGGCGCGGCGGCCGCACCCCGCCGATCCCGGCCGCCCCCGCCGCGCCGCCGCGCGGCAGGCTGTCCCGGCTCGCCCGGCTCGCCCTGCTGGTACGGCTGCCGCCCGCGCTGGTGCTCGGCGCCCGGGACGCGTTCACCCGGCGGCTGCCGGCGGCGCTCACCACGTTCGGGCTCGCCGTACCGATGATGATGATCAGCATCGGGCTGGGCTGCTGGGCCACGCTCGACGACTTCCGCGAGCACCCCGAGCGGGTCGGCCAGGCGGGCCGGCTGACCGTGCGCGCGGGCAGCGTGCCCGCGGCCGACGTGGAGAAGATCGCGCTCGCCGACCCGGGCGTGAAGGCGGCCTACCCGGGCGCCGAGGTGGACACGCTCGTGCCCGGCCAGACCCGCACGGTGCGCGCCCGCGCGCTCGGCACCTCCGCCGACCCGTACCCGTTCCACGTGGTGGAGGGGCGGATGTTCCGCGAGCGCGGCGAGGCCGTGGCCGGGCAGGGCCTGCTCGACCTGATGGACGTGGAGATCGGCGACCGGGTCCGGGTGACGATCGGCGGCACCCCGCTCATCCTGCTCATCGTGGGCCGGGTCATCGAGCCCGAGCAGGACGGCGAGGTGCTCTCGTTCGGCATCGACAGCCTCAACGCCAAGGACGCGGTGCCGGTCCCGTTCTACAGCCTCGTGCTGCACGACGACGCCGACCCGGCAGAGGTGCGCGCCCGGCTGCAGGCGGCCGGGCTCGAGGTCTCCCAGCCGGTCAACCCGGCCGACCGGCTCGCGATCATCCGGGTGATCATCGTCGCGCTCACCGTGGTGCTCGCGCTGATCGGCCTGGCGAACCTGCTCACCGCGAACGCGCTCGGGCTGCGCGACCACGCGGTCGACCTCGCGGTGCTCAAGGCGATGGGCCTCACCCCGCGCCAGGTCACCGCCACGCTCGTCACCGCCACCGGCCTGCTCGTCACCCTCGGCGTGCTGATCGGCACGGCCGTCGGCGCCTCGCTGTCGGCCTGGCTGATCGACCTGCAGGGGGCGGCGAGCGGCGTCGGCTCCGGCATCGGCCGCACCCCGTCCCTGACCACGCTCGCGATCGCGGCGCTCACCGCGATCGGCGCCGCCCTGCTCGTCGCGCTCATCCCGGCGCGCCGGGCGGCCCGGTTCCACATCCCGCACGCCGTGCGGTGACTCAGATCCGCGCCGGCGGGGTCTCGCCGAGCGCGGCCAGGCCCGCGGCGAGCACGGCCCGCACCGCGCGGGCGAGCCACACCCGGGCCACGTGCACCGGCGTGACCGGCTCGTCGCCCCGCGGTACGGCGGGCGCCCGCTCGTGGGCGTCGTGGTAGGCGAGGGCGAGCCGCTCCAGGTACGGGCCGTGGTCGCGGCCGGTGCGGCGGCACCGGCTCGGCCACTCGGCGAGCACCCGCACCACGGCCCGGTCCGGCGGGGCGGTGAGCGCGGCCGGGTCGAAGCCCGCCTCGGGCACCCCGAGCCGGGCGGCCCAGCGCTGCACGGCGACCGCGCGCACGTGCGCGTACCGGACCACGAACCCGGGGTTGTCCCAGGTCCGCGGCAGGTCCGGCCATCGTACGGCGGAGCTGCCCGGGCGCGCGGTGCCCGCCGGGGCGGGCAGGCCGGGCGCGCCCGCCACGATGTCCCGCACCACCTCGCCGGGGGAGTCCACGGTGATGAGCAGCATGCCGTCGGGCGCGGTCGTCACCTCGCGGACGCCGGGCACGTCCCGCAGCCGCGCCGCCAGCTCCGCGGCCCGCTCCGGCGCGCGCAGCGCCGCCGCCGAGGCGTAGACCGCCTCGTGCCGCCACGACCCCCGCGGGGCCGGGACCTCGCCGAGGATCTCGCCGAGTCGCTCCGGTGTCGCCACACCGGCAGCCTAGAGCGGTTCGCGGGCCGCCACCGGGAGAGCGCGCCGACGGTAGGGTGTGGGGCCGTGACGACGTTTCGGATCAGCGAGGCGGCCGCACTGCTCGGGGTGAGCCCGGACACCGTCCGGCGGTGGGTGGACAGCGGACGGCTCGCGGCCCACCGGGACGAGCACGGGCACCGGGTGCTGAACGGCGCCGACCTGGCGGCGTTCGCCCGGGCGCAGACCGCGACCGACAGCGGCACCGGCCGCTCCTCGGCGCGCAACCGCATCCGGGGCATCGTCACCGACGTGATCAAGGACGCGGTGATGGCCCAGGTGGAGATCGCCGCCGGGCCGTTCCGGGTGGTGTCGCTGATGAGCCGCCAGGCCGCCGACGAGCTCGGCCTCGAGCCGGGCGTGGTCGCGGTCGCCGTGATCAAGTCCACGAACGTGGTCGTGGAGCGCCCCGACCTCGGCGGTACGGCGAGCGGCTGACGCCCGGCCGCGGCACGGCCGGGCGCACGGGGAGAGGGCTCAGATCAGCGCGAGCGGCTCCGCCGGGACGTAGCCGGTGAGCTCGGCGGAGGCGAGCAGCCGGTGCTCGGAGGAGCCGCGGCGGCACACGTACGAGTACCGGTCGGCCGAGTAGACCCGGATGCCCTCGTCGCGGCACTGCCGCATGAGCACCTCGTCCCACTCCTCGGTGACGTCGGCGATGCCCAGCTCGGTGAGCACCGGGCGGCGGCCGAGCAGGGTCGGCCCGGCGATCTCCGGCAGGAACCGGTGGTCGGCCCCGGGCTGCCGCAGCAGCGTCGCCCCGACCTGCGGGATGTGGGCGTAGAACGACGCCTTCCCGACGATCTCCGCGTCGGTGGCGTCGAAGTACCGGACGAGGTCGGCGAGGTAGTGCTCGCCGTACAGGTCCCGCGGGTCGAACACCGCCACGAGGTCGCCGTCCGCGAGCCGCAGCGCGCGGTCGAGCGCGGCCCCCCGGCTCTGCGGGCCGTCCGTGGTGCGCACCACCACGTCGCCGGAGCAGGCGGCCCGGGCGGCCTTCTCCACCAGCGCCCCGTCCACGCCGTCGGCGACGATGACGAGCTGCACCGGCGCGCAGACCTGGTGCCGGAGCTGGGCGAGCAGGTGCTCCAGCTCGGCCTCGTCGCGCACCGCCGCGATCACGGTGACGTCCCGCCCGCCGCGCACGCTCGGGATGCCCACGGCGTCGAGCACCGGGTCGAGCAGCGGGGTCACGCTCACCGACGCCCGCCAGGCGAGGTGGGCCTGTACGGCACGGCGGCCGGAGTCGGCGAGCAGCGCCTCCACCTCGGCGACCACCGGCTCCGGCTTCCGGTTCGGCTTCGGTTTGGCCAGCTCGAGCACCGGGGTGCCGCAGGCGCGCAGCTCGGCGAGGGTGCGCGGGTCGGCGTCCGGGGCGGCGACCACGAGCGCGGGCCGCCGGTAGGCGACCAGCAGCTCGTCGTACCCGATCGGGTCGTCCGGGTCCTGGCCGGGCAGCGGCCGCCAGATCGGCTCGGGCGGCGCGGCCGGCGCCTCACCGGGCTTCGGCCTGGGCTCGGCGAGGCCCATCGCGGCGAGCGGCACCTCGCCGAGGGTGAGCACCTCGTCCGTGCGTCCCCCGGCCGCCGGGATGAGGTTGTGCACCCGCGGCTGCACCGCGTGCGGCAGCACCCCGATCCGGTCCCGGCGCAGCGCGGACCGCCACTCGCGGGCCCGCGCCTCGCTGTAGGTGAACACGTGCTCGAAGTACTCGGCGGCGGGCACGAACGCCGACACCGGCCCGCCCGAGTGCCAGAACACCGTGCGCACGCCGCGGCGCTTGCACTCCTCCAGCAGGTCGCGCAGCGCCCGGTTCTCCAGGGCGATCGCCTCCAGCCACCGGCCGCCGTTGCCCTGGCGCGCGCCGGGCCGTACCGACTCCACCAGCAGCATGCTCGGCTGATGCTTGTCGAGCATCTCCCGCCAGTTGTCCGGCCCGAAGTTCGTCACCTGCCGCCACTCGTAGCGCAGCAGCGCCTCGGACTGCCGGTCGACGATGCAGGCGACGGTGAGGTACGGCCGGGCCGTGGGGCCCTTCGGCACGGTGAAGCCGTCGGCGAGGGCCTCGGACACCGTGGGCGCGGCGGCGGGGGCGACCGCGGCCTTCCGCGCCGGCTGGATGTCCGGGATCTCGGGCGGGAAGTCGGAGCGCTTGGGCGCGGGGCGGCGCCGTACCGGGGCGCGCACCTTGCGCAGCTCCCGGGCGAGCCGGGCCGGGTTCTTGCCGCTCGCGTTGATCGCCCCGCCGAGCCGCAGCCAGCGGTTCGCCCGCACCGACTCGAGCTTCCACTGCGCCACCTCGGTCTGGTAGCGCTGCTCGGCGAGGCTCTTGGCGAGCCGGGTGAGGTGGCGTTCGGCGAGCTTGAGGCGCTCCTCGGCCTCGCGCGCCCGGGTCTTCGCCTCGGCCTCGGCCCGGGACGCCTCCTCCAGCCGCCGCCGGTGGTCCTCGAGCAGGCGGGCCAGCTCGGCGGCCCGGGAAGCCTGGGCGACGGCCTCCGCCAGCGCCTGGCGGGTCGCCTCCAACTCCGACATCCGATCCCCCTGCATCGTCCTCCAAGGTCGAGAAAGGATATCGGGCTACATACTGACACCCGCGCTTTTTCCGTAATTCCGTACACTCTGCGGGGTAAGCGGCACGCTGTCCGACACCGTCCGGCACCGAAGCGAAGGAGAGGCGAGTGCGCAAGGGCACCTGGCCGGCATTCACCGCCCGGCCGTACGTGTGCGGAGCCCTCGGCCCCTTCACCGCCGACCGGATCGCCGCGCTGCGCGCGGCCGGCCCGGCCACCCAGGCGGTGTACGAGACGCCGGACGCGGTGCTGTACGGCTCGGCGCCGCTGGAGCCGTACGCGCCGGGCGCGTTCGCCTGGGGGGAGCGGCGGCCCGTGGCCGGCGACGACCGGCCGCCGTCGTGGCTGCGGGTGGCCGAGGAGCACGAGACGCCCGGGCTGATCGACGGCCCGGAGCAGGTCGTGCTGCACGCGGGCGCCTTCGGCCTGGTCGACGTGTACTACCTCGAGGCCGGCGGCGCGGTCTACTTCGCCGGGCTGATCGAGCCGCTGCTCGCGCTCGCCCGCCGGCCGTACCAGGTGAACTGGGACGCCTGGGCGGCGATCCTCAAGCTCACCTACCCGCTGCTGGAGGACACCCCGTACCGCGAGGTGCGGCGGCTGCCGGGCGCGACCGCGCTCACCTGGTCGCGGGCGCGGCGCCGGATCACCGTGGACCGGCGGGCCCCGCGCTGGGTGCGCGAGGAGCCGGTCGACCGGGGCGTGACCGCGCGGGAGATGGTGGCGCTGCTGCACGAGGCGCTCAAACCGTACGAGGACCGGCCGGTGCTCGTGCCGGTGAGCGGCGGGTACGACTCGCGGCTGCTCGCGAGCGTGGCGGTGGCCCGGAGGATGGACGTCGAGTCGTGGACGACGAGCCCGGACGACGGGCTCGACAACGACATCGACTTCGCCCGATACATCACCCGCGAGCTCGGCATCCCGCACCGGGTGATCCCGCAGGACCCCGCCGCCTACCCGGACGAGGCGCTGTGGACGGCGCGCCGGCTCGAGTACCTAACCAGCCACCACGCCTGGTACGCGCCGTTCGCCCGCCAGGTCCACGCGGCCGGGCGGCCGATCGTGGACGGCCTCGCCGGCGGGCCGCTGATGAAGAACTTCCTCATCAGTTCGGCCGCGGTGGGCGCGGAGAGCGCGGCGGCGCGCCGCGAGGCGCTGCTGCGGTCGCTCGCGAACGGCGAGGCGCACCTGCCGGTGCTGTCGGAGCGGGCCGCGGCGTGGATCGACGAGCGGGTGCGGGAGGCGTTCGGCCGGGCCACCTCGATGTTGCGCGGCCACCGCGCCGAGCTGCCGCTGAGCGTGCTGCACACCCGCACCGCCCGCGGCATCGCGCGATCCCCGGTCAACCTCGTCGGGCCCGAGGTCACGCCGATCTTCCCGTTCCTGCATCCGGAGTTCTTCGACGCGGCGCTGTCGGTGCCGGTGACGCGCAAGGAGGGCGGCCGGTTCTACCGGGAGATCCTGCAGGCGGCGAACCCGCGGGTGGCGGCGCTGCCGTCCACCAACGTGCCGCTGCTGCCGAACCGGCGGGTGCCGCTGCGCTCCGGTGGCCCGGCCGCGCGGGAGTGGAGCCACCGCATGCTGCGGCGCGTCGCCGCCATCGAGGGGCTGCTGTCGGAGGAGATGCTCCGGGTGGTCGCCGACGGCCCGGACGCGCTCACCGCCTTCCGGTCGTGGAACTCCCGGTTCTGGCTCCGCGGGCTGGTGCTGTTCGGGGCCTGGCTCGCCGACTACGAGGACCTGCTCGGCGACCTCACTCCGCCGTGGGCCTGACTGTTGGGCGGACCGTGACCGAGCAATCACGTGGCTATTCACCTGGGATGATGACGGATCCGTTGCTAATCGACGACTCCCGCTGAAATGGATTCGGACGGGTCGCCGAGCTGGTAATGTTCGGCCAGAACGCCGCCCAGGCACGGGGGAACCGCGACACGATCAGGGGTTCTATCCAGGGCGAGGGGCTTGTCACGACAGCTCCCCAGGCGGCGGACTTCCACCGGTAACACCCTGCTTCCCTCATCATGTGAGTGAGACTCATGTGCGCTTCAGCCTGCCCTGACCCGGTTTCAGAGGACTTCGTCTCCCGGGATCCGCAGTGGTACAAGCGGGCCGTCTTCTACGAGGTGCTCGTCCGCGGCTTCAAGGACTCGAACGGCGACGGCACCGGCGACCTGCGCGGGCTCATCGAGAAGCTCGACTATCTGAAGTGGCTCGGCGTGGACTGCCTGTGGCTGCTCCCGCTGTACGAGTCCCCGCTGCGTGATGGCGGCTACGACGTCTCCGACTACATGAAGATCCTTCCGGCCTTCGGCGATCTGTCGGACTTCGTGGAGTTGGTGGAGCAGGCGCACAAGCGGGGCTTGCGGATCATCACCGACATGGTGATGAACCACACCAGCGACCAGCACCCCTGGTTCCAGGCCTCCCGCCGCGATCCCGACGGGCCGTACGGCGACTTCTACGTCTGGTCGGACGACCCGAACAAGTACAAGGAGGCGCCGATCGTCTTCGTCGGCGTCGAGGAGTCCAACTGGACCTTCGACCCGGTGCGCGGCCAGTACTACTGGCACCGGTTCTTCCACCACCAGCCGGACCTCAACTACGACAACCCGGCGGTGCAGGAGGCCATGCTCGAGGTGCTGCGGTTCTGGCTCGACCTCGGCATCGACGGCTTCCGGCTCGACGCCGTGCCGTACCTGTTCGAGCGGGAGGGCACCACCTGCGCCGGCCTGCCGGAGACGCACGCCTACCTCAAGCGCATCCGCAAGGAGATCGACCGGCTCTACCCGGACCGGGTGCTGCTCGCCGAGGCGAACGGCTGGCCGGAGGACGTCGTCGAGTACTTCGGCGACCCGGCCACCGGTGGTGACGAGTGCCACATGGCGTTCCACTTCCCGCTCATGCCGCGCATCTTCATGGCGGTGCGGCGGGAGAACCGCATGCCGATCAGCGAGATCATGTCCCGCACCCCCAAGATCCCGGAAAAGGCGCAGTGGGGCATCTTCCTCCGCAACCACGACGAGCTCACGCTCGAGATGGTGACCGAGGAGGAGCGGGACTACATGCACGCCGAGTACGCCAAGGACCCGCGCATGCGGGCCTACCTCGGCATCCGCCGCCGGCTCGCGCCGCTGCTCGAGAACAACCGCGACCAGATCGAGCTGTTCACCGCGCTGCTGCTCTCCCTGCCGGGCTCGCCGGTGCTCTACTACGGCGACGAGATCGGCATGGGCGACAACATCTGGCTCAGTGACCGCGACCCGGTCCGCACGCCCATGCAGTGGACGCCGGACCGCAACGGCGGCTTCTCCGACGGCGACCCGGCGAGCCTCTACCTGCCGGTGATCATGGACCCGATCTACGGGTACCAGGCGATCAACGTCGAGGCGCAGATGAAGCAGCCCTCGTCGCTGCTCAACTTCACCCGGCAGATGCTGGAGACCCGGCGGCGGCACCCCGTCTTCGGCACCGGCGACTACATCGAGCTCTACTGCAGCAACCAGGCCGTGCTCGCCTTCCTCCGCGAGGACGGGGAGGACCGCATGCTCTGCGTCAACAACCTCTCCAAGTACCCGCAGCCGGTCGAGCTCGACCTGAGCCGGTTCAAGGGCATCAGCCCGGTCGAGTGCCGCGGCAACGTGGTCTTCCCGCCGATCGGCGACCTGCCCTACCTGCTCACCCTCCCGGGCCACGGCTTCTACTGGTTCGAGCTCAAGGGCGAGCCCCAGTCGCCGATCGACTGAGAACGTTCCAGCTCGTCGCGGGTCACGGCCGCCCGAGGGTCCTGCACCGGCCGTGACCCGCCTCCTGGCGGCACCACGGTGCCGTCGTGCCAGGTGGCGGGGCCGATCAACGGCGCTCGGCCCCGCCACCGGTGCACGCGCGTCGTCCCCGCCCCGGCACCCGGCCGGCCTGCGGGCCGTATGGACCGCACCAAAACGGTCGATACCAAGCGGTCGATTCCGCACACCGCATCGGCTCCGCATCCGGAAGTACGGCCGGACCCGGACGGTGGCACCGTCGTCGCGCCTGTGAAGCCTCGCCGCCGATTCCGGATGCCCTTGGATTCTGGAATCGGCGCTTGTTTATGTTGATAAAGTTCACATGTCGATACCTGATGGCTGCTCCACACCGGCATTTCGTGGCTGTGTAGCAGAGTGGCCGTGTCTCTCCTCGGCGTCCGATACGCGGGTGTAGCGGTCGGAGAGACGCTTTCCGCCGTGATCCCTGTCGTCAGTGGCATGCGTCTTTCTTGTCTGATTCACGTGCCACGGTGAATCGTGTGAGGACACGGAGCCTCAAAAGCCGGCCCGCCTACGTCGTTAAAGACCCAACGAATGGGTAAAGACCTCGGTGACGAAGCGTATCGATGCCGACGACGGGGCGGGGTGGAGTTCTGGGCAGCGTGGAGTTGACGGGGGAAGCGGCGTCCGTCTCGTATGCCCGATCCTGGGTCAAGGGCGTGCTCGGCGCCGGACATCCAGCGCTGGACAACGTGATGCTCATCGTGTCGGAATTGGTGACCAATTCGGTCCGGCACTCGCGATCCGGGCAGGGCGGACGGATCAGGGTCGCCATCACCCAGGGGGACGGACTCGTCCACGGCGACGTCACCGATGAGGGAGGGGAGTCGGTGCCGCGGGTCTGCCGGAACCCAGAAGGAGAGGGCGGCCGCGGCATGTTCCTCGTGGAGCAGCTCTCCCAGGAGTGGGGCTTCCACGACGACGCGACCGGCCGTGTGGTCTGGTTCACGGTCAAGTACTGACGCGGAAGGGCTTGGCGCCCGACCGGAGACCGAGAGGTACGGCCTGGCGGGAGTGGCCCCTCGGTGCCCGCCGAAATGTGCGGGCGTGACGAACGACCGTGGCCGGCTCAACGAGGAGTACTCCTGCCAATACCTCCCGCGCCGAATCGGGGAGCACACGTGCCGACTTGGACGGTCGTCGGGAGGCCGCACGATGAATTCATACGACTGGAGCGGAGCGAGCCCAGGAGAACCATCGCCGATCTCAAGGGTGCCGGGTTCGCCGAGGCATCCGGCCCTATGGAGCCGCAGCCGGCCAAGGTGATCGCGGGGCTCAGGAGAACAAGCGAGCGCAGGGAAGTGGTGCTCCTGGTGCTCCAATCCGTGAATCAACCGACCGCCGCAGGGTTGGCGAGATGAGGAAGATCCCGAAGGAATGGGTAGGGCTTTTCTCGGCGTTCCTCGGAGCCATCGCGGTCGTAGGTGGCGTATTGATCGGGGTTGCTGTCTTCGACCGCGTGACCGGGCGTCGATCCGCAGATGTCGAACCATGGAAGTTGCTGGCGGAAAAGACGACCTGCCCAAGGTGTCCTTCATCCGGGTTGCAAAGGACGTGACGGTCGGCCGTGAACCTTGGTGGGGTGCGGAGATTGCGGCAGATGGAGGCTGGGGCGCCCGGCAGGGCCGCTATCCACTTCGGCAAACTGTGATCAGATTTTCCGGCGAGGCTTCAGCGGCACGTGAATTGCAAATGGCGCCCTATGGCAGGGTGTACAACGATGAAGACCATCTTGCCACTGTTCGACCCGTCGATCTGGGTGCGGAGAGGCTGAAGGCGGACGCGGCCTCGCTTGGCTGTACGTCCTGGCGTGAAGAGCGTCGACCCAGTTGTTTCGGCTGGGCCTTTTACGGACGCTACGGCAAGTATGTCGTTGAGGTCACCTTCAGTAGTCACCGGGATCCGGACTCCAATCGCGTCCTGGAACGGGATGTCTTTCTGGAGATGGTGAAGGGGGCGGACCGGCGAATAGCAGAATTCAACATAAATTGATGGGCGTGTACCACTGCCGGCTGGTTCTTTGACGTAGCCTGGACACCGCGGTGTTCCTGTTGCTCATCCCGCAGGGTGCTATTCGGCCCGATCGCGGGACGTGCCCGAGGCGTCCGGACGACCGGGGCGTCCAGGGCATCGCCACTGCACGAGGGATGGCATCTGCGCGCCTCCGGCCGACGACCTTGCGGCGCAACGTCCCAGCGCGTTGAAACGGCGGTCATCTCACTCGGGTCGGTGCACGCCGACCGCGTGGGTACCCGGCTGAGCCGTGCCGACGACGGGATGGGCAGGGCCGTGGGGGACGAATGGTGGTCGGGACGGGAGGGCCGATGTCTCGCCAGGTGGTCACGCGACGCGGGGGTTCTGCGGTTCGGATACCCTCGTTCGGGTGAGTCGATTCGCCCATCCCGCCGGTGACCGGCATGCAGATCTGCTGCCCGAGGAACGTCCTCCGCTGCTCCCGGCCGACCTGAACGCGCTCAACCCGGAGATCTGGCCGCGTACGGCCTGCCGGGTGGACGGTGCGCTGACCGTCGGCGGCGTGGACGTGAGGGATCTGGCGAAAGAGTACGGCACGCCGCTGTACGTGATCGACGAAGAGGACTTCCGGTCGCGGTGCGCCGACTACCGGTCCGCGTTCTCCGACAGCGACGTGTACTACGCCGGCAAGGCCTTCCTGTGCCGGGAGACCGCCCGCTGGATCGACCAGGAGGGGCTCGGCCTCGACGTGTGCAGCGGCGGCGAGCTCGCCGTGGCGCTCAGCGTCGGGTTCCCGCCGGAGCGGATCGCGATGCACGGCAACAACAAGTCGGTCGCCGAGCTGCGGAAGGCGATCGAGGTCGGCGTCGGGCGCATCGTGATCGACTCGTTCGAGGAGATCGCGCGGCTCGGCTACCTCGTCGACGAGCTCAACGGTGCCGTGCCGGGCGCGCGGGAGCGCGGCACGGGCACCCGGCGGCCCAAGGTGCTGATCCGGGTCACCACGGGCGTCGAGGCGCACACGCACGAGTTCATCGCGACCGCGCACGACGACCAGAAGTTCGGGTTCTCGCTGTCCAGCGGCGCCGCGGCCGAGGCGGTGCGGCGGGTGCTCGCCATGCCGCAGCTCGAGCTCGTCGGCCTGCATTCGCACATCGGATCGCAGATCACCGACACCGCCGGGTTCGAGGTCGCCGCGCAGCGGGTGGCGTCGCTGCTCGTGCAGATCCGCGACGAGCACGGTGTCGTGCTCCCCGAGCTCGACCTCGGCGGCGGCTACGGCATCCCGTACGTCGAGGGCGACGACACGCTGGACGTGAAGATCCTCGCCGAGAACCTGCGGGAGATCGTGGCCCGCGCGTGCAAGGGCGCCGACCTGCCGATCCCGCGGCTCACCGTGGAGCCGGGACGCGGCATCGCGGGTCTCGCCGGCATCACGCTGTACGAGGTCGGCACGGTCAAGGACGTCGAGGGGCTGCGCACGTACATCAGCGTGGACGGCGGCATGAGCGACAACATCCGCACCGCGCTGTACGGCGCCGAGTACACCTGCCGTCTCGCCTCCCGGGTGAGCGACGCCGGGCCGATGCTGTCGCGCCTCGTCGGCAAGCACTGCGAGAGCGGCGACATGATCGTGCGCGACCTGTGGCTGCCCGCGGACATCGTCCCGGGCGACCTGCTCGCGGTGGCGGGCACCGGCGCGTACTGCCGCTCGCTCGCCAACAACTACAACTATCTGCCCAAGCCCGCCGTCGTCGCGGTCCGCGACGGGCGGTCACGGGTGATCATCCGACGGGAGACCGAAGAAGACCTGCTGAGGGGGCAGCTGTGAAACCCGGTGACGCTGTGGGCAAGCCGGCCGGGGAGCGCCGTCCGCTGCGGATCGCGCTGCTCGGCTGCGGGACGGTGGGCTCCCAGGTGGTACGGCTGCTGCGGGAGCAGGCCCGTGACCTGGAGGCACGCGTGGGCGCGCCGCTGGAGCTCGCCGGTGTCGCGGTGCGGCGCATCGACCGCCGCCGCGACGTGGAGATCGACCCGGCGCTGCTCACCACGGACGCCATGGGCCTGGTCACCCGCGACGACGTCGACATCGTCGTCGAGGTGATCGGCGGCATCGAGCCCGCCCGCACGCTCATCCTCGCCGCGATGGAGCGCGGCAAGTCGATCGTGACCGCGAACAAGGCGCTGCTCGCCGAGGACGGCGCCACGATCCACGGCGCGGCCCGCCGCCACGGCGTGGACCTGTACTTCGAGGCGAGCGTCGGCGGCGCGATCCCGCTGCTGCGCCCGCTGCGCGAGTCCCTCGCCGGTGACCACGTCCACCGGGTGCTCGGCATCGTCAACGGCACGACCAACTACATCCTCGACAAGATGGACTCCACCGGCGCGTCGTTCACCGACGCCCTGGAGGAGGCCCAGGCGCTCGGGTACGCCGAGGCCGACCCGACCGCCGACGTGGAGGGCTTCGACGCCGCGGCGAAGGCCGCGATCCTCGCCGGGATCGCGTTCCACACCCGGGTGACCGCCGCCGACGTGCACCGCGAGGGCATCACCGAGATCACCGCCGCCGACGTGGCGAGCGCCGCGGCGATGGGGTACGTGATCAAGCTGCTCGCCATCTGCGCGAGGTCCGAGGACGGCCGCTCGGTCGGCGTGCGCGTGCACCCGGCGATGATCCCGCGGAGCCACCCGCTCGCCGGCGTGCGCGAGGCGTACAACGCGGTGTTCGTCGAGGCCGAGTCCGCCGGCCGGCTCATGTTCTACGGCGCGGGCGCGGGCGGCCCGCAGACCGCCTCGGCCGTGCTCGGCGACATCGTGGCCGTCGCGCGCAACCGCCTCGCCGGCACCCGCGGCCCGGACGAGTCCACGTACGCCGACCTGCCGGTGCACCCGATCGGCGAGACCGTCACCCGGTACCACGTCGCGCTCGACGTCGCCGACAAGCCCGGCGTGCTCGCCCGCGTCGCCGAGATCTTCGCCAAGCACGATGTGTCGATCCAGACGGTGCGCCAGGAGGGCCACGGCGACGACGCCCAGCTCGTCATCGTCACCCACCACGCCAAGGACGCCGCCCTGTCGGCCACGGTCGAGTCGCTGCGCGAGCTCGACATCGTCCGCGCGGTGGCGAGCGTGATGCGCGTCGAGGGCGAGGACGAGCGCTAGCCACCGCGACGCCACGCCTCCCGGGCGGATGACGGCCGGCCCGGCGTCCGCCCGAGCGTGCCCACGCGGCGTGCGTACGGCCCGGCCGGGTTCCGGACGACGCGCGGTGGGCGTGCGTGCCGTCCCGCGGTGCCTGAGCAACGCGGGAAGGATGTCCATCTCGTCCGAATTGACACATCCGCTGGTCAGTCTCGGAGATACTGGTCTCCGCCGTTTCCGGCGTCGATCGCGTTTCCCGCAGAACCGTTGAGATCAGTAGATGACCGTCATTGCCAGTGGATCCACGCTGACGCCCGAGGGCTACCAGCGCACCCCGACCCGGCCGATGGAGGAGCTGCGGCGTGAGGCCGGCCGCTGGTGGGTGGGGGAGCGGCGGCTCGCGGATCCGCCGAGCGCCGAGGACCTCGCCTGGCTGCGCGAGCTGACCGGGCTGCGCGTGCGCTGGCCGTACAACGAGGGGCGGCAGGAGGCGATGGCGCTGCTCGCCGCCCTCGCCGGAGCCGGGGTGCCGCTCACCGCCGAGGCGGTGCCGCCGTGGGCGGAGCGCGCCGACCCCGTGCTCGCCGATCTGCTGCGGTCCTGGCCGGAGCAGGGGCCCGACGGCGCCGGGGACCCGTCCGTTCCCCCGAAGGGCGCGGACGCCAGGCGCTCGGTGACCGACCTGCGGCGCGAGGAGCACAGCGTACGGCTGCGCCGCCACGCCTGGCGGTCGCACACCGCCGACGCCCCCGTGACCGTGGTGCTCGCCTCGCGCCGCCCGCATCATGTTCCGGGGGCGCTCGCGCAGATCGCCCGGCAGCGGCACGTGGAGGTGCAGGTCGTGCTCGCCCTGCACGGCTTCACCGCCGACCTGGTACGGCCCGCCGTACGGGCCTTCCCGCTGCCGATCACCGTGCTCGAGGCCGACGCCGCCACGGTGTTCGGCGAGGTGCTCGCCCAGGCGGCAGCGCGCGCCGACGCGGGCCTCATCGCCAAGTGGGACGACGACGACTGGTACGGCCCGGAGCACCTCGCGGACCTGCTCATGGCCCGGCTGTACTCGGGCGCGGACGTGGTCGGCACCGCCGCCGAGTTCTTCTACCTCGAGCCGCTCGACGTGACGATCCGCCGCACCGACTACAAGAGCGAGGTGTGGTCCGACCACGTGGCGGGCGGCACGATCCTGCTCGGCCGGGACACCCTCGCCGAGGCGGGCGGCTTCCAGCCGCTGCCCAAGGGCGTGGACTCGGCGCTGCTCAAGACCATCCACGGCGCGGGCGGCCGCATCTACCGCACCCACGGCCTGGGGTACATGCTGCGCCGGTCGGGCGCGGCCGAGCACACCTGGCAGCTCCCGCTCGCGCATTTCCTGCGGGTCGCCACGAACCAGTGGCGGGGCTTCCGGCCGAGCCGGATCATGGAAGCGGAATGACCGAGCATACGGGGGAGATCCGCGGGCGGGGCGCCCGCGCGGGCGGCGCCGGGACCGTCGCCCGCCACCGCACGCGGCCCGCCGCACGAGGCGCGGCGGAGCGAAAGGTCGTGCGGGTATCGTCCGAGGCCGAGGTGACCGGGGAGGAACATCCGTGACACCGCGCATCCGCGGAAACGACTACACGTCCCTCAACCCGCCGCGGATCGGCGCGTGGACGCCGACGATGCGGGTCAGCATCGTCATCCCGGCCTACAACAACCAGGACAAACTCGACCTCACCCTCGCCGGGCTCGCCACGCAGACCTACCCGGCCGAGCTGATGGAGGTCATCGTCGTCGACAACGGCAGCGAGCCCCGGCTCACCCTGCCCGCGCTGCGCCCGCCCGGCACCCGCATCATCCGCTGCGACACCCCGGGCCGGGCGAGCGCCCGCAACGCCGGCCTCGCGATCGCCACCGGCGACGTGATCCACTGGCTCGACTCCGACGTGGTGCTCGACCGGGAGGCGGTCGAGGCGCACATGCGCTGGCACCACCTCGCGCCGTACCTCGTCGTCACCGGCTACCTGCGGTTCTCGTCCGCCGAGCCGCCCAGCCCGCAGGCGGTCGTCGCGGCCCAGGACCTCGGCCTGCTCTTCGAGCCGAGCGAGCCGCACGAGTGGATCGTCGACCTGGTGGAGCGCACCGGCGGGCTGCGCGAGCACGCCCACCGCACGTTCAGCCTGCACATCGGCGGCTGCACCTCGGTGAACGCGCGGCTGTTCGAGGTCGCCGGGCCGATGGACGAGCAGCTGTTCCTCGGCCAGGACACCGAGATGGGGTACCGGCTGGCGCAGGCGGGCGCCGCGTTCATCCCCGAGCCGCTCGCCCGCGGCTACCACCTCGGCCCGACCATGCGCATGCGGAACAAGGAGCCGATCACGCGGGTGAGCCACGCGTTCATCGCCGACCGCATCCCGCAGTACCGCTGGCTGCGCTCGCACCCGGGCCGGCAGTGGCTCGTGCCGTACGTGGAGGTGGTCGTCGACGCCGAGGGCGCCACGTACGAGGACGTGCGGGCCACGGTGGACGCCAGCCTCGCCGGGACCGTGCCCGACGTCGCCGTGGTGCTCACCGGCCCGTGGGACACGCTCGACCCCGAGCGCCGCGCCCCGCTCAAGGATCCGCGTCTCGACCTCGCCCTCATCCACGGCCACTACCGGCACGAGGGCCGGGTACGGCTGGCGCGCGAGGTCGCGCCCACCAAGGCGCCGTTCCGGCTGCGCGTCCCCGCGGGCTGGGTGCCGGGCGAGGACACCATCGCCCGCCTCGTCGACCTGGCGATCGAGGACGGCTACGGGCTCGTCTCCGTGCTGCTCGCCGAGCGGCCCGAGCCCGGCCGGGCCACGGACGCCGCCGACGGCGACGCCACGACCGCGGGCACCGGGCAGGCCGGGACGCCCGGCGCGAGCGGGGGACGGGGCGTGGGCATCGTCGCCGCCCGGCTGGAGCGCACCGCCGCGTTCGCCCGCGCCGAGCTCGCCCGGGAGGAGGGCGAGGACCTCGTCGACGTGGTCGAGGAGACGTTCGGCACGATCTGGGTGGACGGCGAGAGCTACGGGTTCGTCCCCGCCGCCGAGGCGCCGAAGATCAGGGGCCGCCGCAGCACCTACCGCGCGCTGCAGGAGGCCGAGGCCGAGGTCGCGCGGCTCACCAAGGAGGTAGAGCGGCTCAAGGGCCAGGTGTCCAAGTGGCGCGAGGAGGCCGCCCGCTGGCGCAAGAGCGCGGTCGAGTTCCGCCGTGAGATCGGCAGCCTGCGCAAGGAGATCGGCACGCTGCGCAAGAAGGGCGGCGGCGGGTTCCGCTCGGCGGTCCGGCGCATCCCGCTCGCCATCTACGCCGCGCGCGCGGTCGGCCGCAAGCCGAAGAGCTGAGCGCGCCGCCGGTCAGGACAGCCGGTCGCGGAGCGTGCCGCGCAGCCGGGTGAGCAACGACCGCCGCGGCGCCTCCTTCGGCCGGTCGGCCGCCTGGACCGCGGGCTTCGCGGGTGCCTTGGCCTGCGCCGCCGCGGCGCTCGGCTTGGGCTGCGTCTTCGGCTGGGCGGCCGGGGCCGGTTTCGGCGGCCAGAACTCGGCCATCGGGGCCCGCCGTACCCCGTGGGTCTGGTCGATGACCGCGTCGAGGTCCTCGCCGGGCGCGGCGAGCAGGCGGGCCCGGTTGACCGCGTCGGTGCGCTCCAGGCGCGCGGTGCGGCCGTCGGGCAGCTCGGCGACGAGCACGCCGAGCGGCCGGTCCGCGGTCATCACCTTGATCATGCGCTCCAGCGTGTCCCGGCCGAGCGGCACGTCGACCGGCCCGACGTACCGGTACGGCGTCGGCCACGGCGTGCCGGCCGGCTCGTCGGCGAGCCGTACCCGGGCGTCGTCGGCGAAGTGAGCGCGCAGCAGCCGCAGCTCGAAGTCGGGCTCGTCGAGCACCGCGTGCCGCCCGGTGGGCAGCTTCGACCACGGCGCGACGAGCGTGACCGTCACGTCGGGCAGCGAGCCGTCGAGCGCCGCGTTCACCGCCGCCCGCACCTCCGGCTCGGTGTGCCCGCCGACCTCGTACACCACCTCGACGTACGGCACGAGCCAGCTGCGGCCGCGCTCCTTGCGCAGGTCGCGGCGGAGCGGAATGCGGTGCGCCAGGTACGGCTCGACCGAGCGCACGGTGCGCTCCCGGTTGACCCGCTGCGCGGGCAGGCCGAGGTGCACCGCCCGCGCGGCGAGGTCGGGCACGAACACCACGCCCGCCATCGCGAGCCGGTAGGCGAACTCGGTGTCCGAGCCTCGCAGCACCGCCGCGTCGAGTCCGCCCACCTGCGTGAACAGCGACCTGCGCAGGGACAGCGTGGGCCCGGTGCAGTTGTGGTACGGGTTCTTCGCGGCCTTCAGCCCGTCGAGTTTGCGGATCGTCTCCTCGGTGGAGCTGGGGATCGCCTTCGACAGGTCGAACAGCTCGCCGAGCGCGTCACGGGCGACCGCGTCCCGTACCCGCTCCGGCGTCACCTCGCCGAAGTCCTCGATGAAGTGCTTGCCGCCGATCGTCACCACGTAGTCGGTGAGGTGGTGCCAGCGCAGCAGCGCCTCCAGGTGCTCGGCGCAGACCACCATGTCGGAGTCGAGCCGCTGCAGGATCTCGCCCTCGGCCTGCGCCGCGCCGGTGTTGATCGCGTGCGCGATGCCCCAGCCGTCCGGCGCGGACGGCACGATCCGGGTGTTCTCCGGTGCGATCTCCGGCAGCCGCAGCGGCGGCTCGGCGCCGTCGTCGACGACGATGACCTCGGTGAGGTGCGCCGGGTAGGTCTGCGCGGCGAGCGCGGCGAGGGCGAGGTCGAGCAGGCGCTGCGACCGTGCCGGGATGACGACGCTCACCGTGAGCGCCGGCGTCCACGCGCCCAGGTCCGGCGGGGTCAGCGGGGAGTAGTCGTTGTGCCGGATCCTCGGTCGCGCCGGCTCCCGATCACCCGTCATCCATCCGCTCCTCGTCCGTTGCGGTCGCGATCACGACTGTAGTGCATCGCCGACGGGGTACGGCCGGGCCGGAGAGACGGGGAGGCGGGTACCGGTATCCGGAATTCCCGCGTGCCGGGGCCGCGGTCCTGCTCCGCCGGTTTTCGGCTCGCCCCTTGATAACGTTGTGACGTTTGCGAAACCATGGAAACGCGTCGTCGGGCCTACGGTGACCGGGCGTGCGGAGCGCGCGCCGCGGGACGGCCCGCGGAGCATCGAAGGCCGGGGTTCCCGGGTGAACGTTCCACGGCCCCCGCCGTGGAAATCAGCTCACCGGTATCCCGTCCTGCGATCGTCGCCGGTTCATCGTAGACTCTTTGCAACACCGCAGGTAACGGCGGAACGGGCCGGGTGACCGGCGACGGGACGGGCAGTGCCGACGGGGGGTGCCGGTCCCGCCGGGCCCGGGCGCCGTGGCCGTGAATACGATCGATCATCGCGCATCGGACGGGCGGTGTGCCGCAACCCGCACTGCGCACCGTGCCGAACCCTGCCGAACACCGCACTGAATACCGGATCGGATATATCAGCAGGCGGCCGTCCGCGCCGCCGTACGGGAGGAGCACCCACATGGCCAGGGGCTGGCGTGGAGTCATCGAGGAGTACCGTGACCGGCTTCCGGTGACCGCCAAGACGCCCGTGGTAACCCTGCTGGAGGGCGGCACGCCGCTGCTTCCCGCACCGCGGCTGTCCCAGCTCACCGGCTGTGAGGTGTACCTCAAGATCGAAGGCCTCAACCCCACCGGCAGCTTCAAGGACCGCGGCATGACCGTCGCCATCAGCAAGGCCGTCGAGGCCGGGGCGAAGGCGGTGATCTGCGCGTCCACCGGCAACACGAGCGCGTCGGCCGCCGCGTACGCGGTGCGCGCCGGCCTCACCTGCGCGGTGCTCGTGCCCCGCGGGAAGATCGCGATGGGCAAGCTCGCCCAGGCGCTCGTGCACGGCGCCAAGCTGCTCCAGGTGAACGGCAGCTTCGACGACTGCCTGGAGATGACCCGGAAGCTGTCGGCGGACTACCCGATCGCCCTCGTCAACTCGGTGAACCCGGACCGGCTGCAGGGGCAGAAGACCGCGGCATTCGAGATCGTCGACGTGCTCGGCGACGCGCCGGACGTGCACTGCCTTCCCGTCGGAAACGCCGGGAACATCTCCGCGTACTGGATGGGCTACAAGGAGTATCGTGAGGACGGGGTCGCCACCAGGACCCCGCGCATGCTCGGCTTCCAGGCCAGCGGGGCGGCCCCGATCGTGACCGGTGCCCCGGTGCCCCGTCCGCACACGATCGCCACCGCGATCCGGATCGGCAACCCGGCCTCGTGGAAGCTCGCCGAGGCCGCCCGGGACGAGTCCGGCGGCGACATCCAGTCGGTCACCGACCGCCAGATCGCCGCCGCGTACAAGCTGCTCGCCCAGGAGGAGGGGGTGTTCGTCGAGCTCGCCTCGGCCGCGAGCGTGGCCGGCCTGCTCCAGGCGCACGAGCGCGGACTGGTACGGCGGGGCGAGCGCGTGGTGTGCACGGTGACCGGAAACGGGCTGAAGGATCCCGACTGGGCGATCGCGGGCGCGCCCGCCCCGATCACCATCCCGGTCGACGCCCAGGCGGCCGCGGCCGCCCTCGAACTCGCATGATCCTCGCAACACGCAAGAGAGTCCGGTGATGCATGACCACTAGCACTGTCCGCGTTCGTGTGCCTGCGACGAGCGCAAACCTGGGGCCGGGCTTCGACGCGCTCGGCCTCGCGCTCGACCTCCACGACGAGATCGAGGTCACCCTCGACGAGCCCGGAGGAGGATCGGGCACCGGGCCGCACGCCGGCGTCCGCATCAGCGTCGAGGGGGAGGGCGCGGGGGAGCTCGACGAGGGCGAGGACCACCTGATCATCAAGGCGATGCGGAAGACCTTCGACCGCATGGGGGTCGACCAGCCGCGCAACATCCGGCTCCACTGCGTCAACCGCATCCCGCACGCCCGCGGCCTCGGCTCCTCGTCCGCCGCGATCTGCGCCGGCATCCTCGCCGCCCGGGCGCTCGCCGCGCCGTACGCGGCCCGCGCGGGCCCGGGGAGCGGCCACGGGGGAGCGACGGGGGACGACGACGTGTCCGGCGGAGACCGCCGGGCGCCGGGGGCGGAACTCCTCTCCGACGACGAGGTGTTCGCCCTCGCCACCGAGCTCGAGGGCCATCCGGACAATGTCGCTCCGTGTCTTGCGGGAGGCCTTACCATCGCGTGGCTCGACCAGTCCGGTCGGCCGAGTATGGTGAAACTGAACCCGCACGAGGGCATCCGTCCGGTGGTGTGCGTACCGAGGCAGCGGTTGTCCACCGAACGGGCGCGTGGACTGCTACCCAGGGACGTGCCTCACGCGGACGCCGCGGCGAACGCGGGGCGGGCCGCCCTTCTCATCGCCGCGTTGACCCGGCGGCCGGATTCCCGGTTGCTGCTCGCGGCCACCGAAGACCGGCTGCATCAGGATTACCGTGCGCCTGCGATGCCGCAGACCGCACATCTGGTGAAAACTCTGCGCGCGAAGGGCGTGCCCGCGGTGGTCTCGGGTGCGGGTCCAACCGTTCTGGCCTTCACAACGCCGGACACGCAGGATTTGATCGCACCAGAAGTGGGTAATGACTGGCTTATCCAGCCGCTGAGCGTCGATCCGGTCGGCTCGTTCGTTCAGTTTCCCGAGACACGCTGAAATCTCTTCGACCTTCAGGGAATAGCCGTGTGCGCTGGTGATGTTAGGCTGATAGCCGCACCAGATGCCCCCGTGCCGGGCGCGTGCTTGTCAGCCCCACATTGCCATTCCATACTTGCGATGCCTGTGCCCGCAGGTCTGGGTGGCACGGCGACCTCCCTGAATCCGTTGCCTCCGGTTGGGCCACATCCGGTTGGCACCCCGCGAGGCGGCGATCTCAGAGACGTGCGCGTTCGGATCACCTTGACATCTGGTCGGCGGCAATCAGCCGGGGGGTCACCCCCGAGCATCAGAAGCTCGCGGATCAGGACGGTGACGGCCACGAGCCGGTTCGACTCCAACGCACCGGTCTCCGACGCCTCCAACCATTCCAGTAATTCGCGAATCCCGACCCGGTCTGTCCCGCCGGGTCGCATCACCGGGACGCCAGGCTGATCAAGGCCGGCGCCCGACCCCTGGGAAGGACCCTTAGTGAGCGACACCACTGAACTCCTCACCGACGCCTCCGGCTCAGCGCCGCAGCAGGCCGCCGGCGACACCCCCACCCGCGCCACCAGCCGGCGCCGTCGCTCCGGCACCGGCCTGTCCGCCATGCTGCTCCCCGAACTGCAGAGGCTCGCCTCGAGCCTGGGCATCAGCGGTGTCGGGCGGATGCGCAAGAGCCAGCTGATCGCGGCCATCCAGGAGAAGCAGGGCGTCTCGGCCGACGGCTCCGCCGCCACGCCGGAGGCCGCCGGCACGCCCGCGCCCGCCGCGGCGGCGTCCGAGCCCGCCGCGTCCGGGGCGACGCCCGAGGTGAAGAGCGAGGCGGCGCCCGAGGGCGCGGCGAAGACCGAGACCCGCGAGCGGCCGTCGCGCCGCCGCGAGCGGTCCCGCGCCGCCGAGCCCGCTCCCGAGGCTGCGGAGCAGCCCTCGGCCGAGGCCGCTCCCGCCGCCGCGGAGAGCCCCGCCGAGCCCGCGCCCGCGGTCGCCGACCAGGGCGAGGCAGGTCAGGGCGAGGCGAAGGCCGAGCGCGGTGAGTTCCGCCGCGACCGCCGCGGCCGGGACCGCCGCGAGCGCAACGGCGGGGAGCGCAACGGCGAGCGCAACGGTGCCGAGACCCGCGCCGAGCAGCCCCAGCAGCAGCCGCAGCAGCGGCCGGCCGCCGCCGAGTCCGGCGAAGGCCAGGGCAACGGTGGCCGGCAGCAGGGTGGGGACGAGGAGCGCCGCAGCCGCCGCGGCCGGTTCCGCGAGCGCAACCGCCGCGGGCGCGACCGGTACGGCGACAGCGAGCCGACGATCGCCGAGGACGACGTCCTCATCCCGATCGCCGGCATCCTCGACATCCTCGACAACTACGCGTTCGTGCGCACCAGCGGCTACCTGCCCGGCCCGAACGACGTGTACGTCTCCCTCGCCCAGATCCGCCGCTACGGTCTGCGCAAGGGTGACGTGATCACCGGTGCGGTGCGCCAGCCGCGCGAGGGGGAGAAGCGCGAGAAGTTCAACGCGCTGGTCCGCCTCGACACGGTCAACGGCATGGACCCCGAGCAGGCCAAGAACCGCCCGGAGTTCAGCAAGCTGACGCCGCTGTACCCGCAGGAGCGGCTGCGCCTCGAGACCGAGCCCAACATCCTGACCACGCGGATCATCGACCTGGTCTGCCCGATCGGCAAGGGTCAGCGCGGGCTCATCGTCTCGCCGCCCAAGGCCGGTAAGACGATGGTGCTGCAGGCGATCGCGAACGCGATCACCCGCAACAACCCTGAGTGCCACCTGATGGTGGTCCTCGTCGACGAGCGTCCGGAAGAGGTCACCGACATGCAGCGGTCGGTGAAGGGCGAGGTCATCCACTCGACCTTCGACCGGCCGGCCGAGGACCACACCACGGTCGCCGAGCTCGCCATCGAGCGGGCGAAGCGGCTGGTGGAGCTCGGCCACGACGTGGTCGTGCTGCTCGACTCGATCACCCGCCTGGGCCGCGCGTACAACCTCGCCGCCCCGGCGTCCGGGCGCATCCTGTCGGGTGGCGTCGACTCCACCGCGCTCTACCCGCCGAAGCGCTTCTTCGGCGCCGCGCGCAACATCGAGAACGGCGGCTCCCTGACGATCCTCGCCACCGCGCTGGTCGAGACCGGCTCGAAGATGGACGAGGTCATCTTCGAGGAGTTCAAGGGCACCGGTAACGCCGAGCTGAAGCTCAGCCGGGCCCTCGCCGACAAGCGCATCTTCCCCGCCGTCGACGTCGTGGCCTCCGGCACCCGCAAGGAGGAGATCCTGATGTCGCCGGAGGAGCTCAACATCGTCTGGAAGCTGCGCCGGGTGCTGCAGGCGCTCGACCAGCAGCAGGCGCTGGAGCTCCTGCTGGAGAAGATGAAGGAGACCAAGTCGAACGCGGAGTTCCTGCTCCAGGTGCAGAAGACGACGGTCTCCGACCGCGACTAGGACGTCCGGCCCGGCGTGGTCACGGCCACGCCGGGCCGTCGCCGCCTCTCCGGGAACGCCTTCGCGGCACCTTGGCGAGGCGGCCCTCGTGCGCCGCGATCGCCCGTGCCCGGGTCGGCGCATCCGCACGTCACGGCGCGCGGCACCGCCCGGTGCGGGGTGGCCGCGTGGCATCGCCGGTCGGCGCCGCCGTACCGGAACGCCGTGCGAATTCGCGGTGCCGGGACGCCCGGGCCGCGTGCCGCGCAGGATGCCGGCGGGAATACCATCCGGCCTGCGCGGGTTTGAACGTCTGGCACACTGGTAGCCGAACCGCAGCGGTACCGGTTCACGTCCCGGACCGGACGACCCGGCGACCGCCCGAATGCGAGAGGAAGATCATGAAGGCCGATATTCACCCGGACTACGTCGTCACGCAGGTGACCTGTACGTGCGGCAACAGCTTCGTCACTCGCAGCACCGCGAAGAACGGCGTCATCCACGCTGACGTGTGCTCGGCCTGCCACCCGTTCTACACGGGCAAGCAGAAGATCCTGGACACCGGCGGCCGGGTCGCCCGCTTCGAGAAGCGGTTCGGCAAGAAGTCCAAGTAGCAACTTTCACGACGCCGGCTCGGAACCGTCCCTGCCGCCGCAGGGGCGTGCCCGGGTCGGCGTTCGTCGTGATCGGGCGGGTGCCGGACGCGCGGCGTCGCCGCACCGCCCGAGCGGACCGACGGGACGGCGGGGTTTCGCAGCGACCGGTCGGTGGGTTCCCGCCGCGGGCGGAGCCGGCGTGGTGCGAGGTGTGAAGAGGAGGCACGGTGAATCTCGACGAGCTACTCAAGGAGTACGCGGAGCTTGAGACCAAGCTCGCCGACCCCTCGGTGCACGCCGACCAGAACCAGGCGCGGACGCTCGGCAAGCGGTACGCGGAGCTGACCCCGATCGTCAACACCTACCGCGAGCTGCAGCGCGTCCGCGAGGACCTCGCCGCCGCCAAGGAGCTCGCCGCCGAGGACCCGGCGTTCGCCGAGGAGGCGGCCGAGCTGGAGAGCAAGATCGGGCCGCTGGAGGACCGGCTCAAGAAGCTGCTCATCCCCCGGGATCCGAACGACGACAAGGACATCCTCATGGAGATCAAGGCGGGCGAGGGCGGCGAGGAGTCGGCCCTGTTCGCCGCGGATCTGCTGCGGATGTACCTGCGCTACGCCGAGCGCGAGGGCTGGAAGACCGAGATCATCAGCGCCCAGCCCTCCGACCTCGGCGGCTACAAGGACGTCACGATCGCGATCAAGAGCCGGAACGGCGAGGGCGGCGTGTGGTCCCGGCTCAAGTTCGAGGGCGGCGTGCACCGGGTGCAGCGCGTCCCGGTGACCGAGTCCCAGGGCCGGATCCACACGAGCGCGGCCGGCGTGCTCGTCTACCCCGAGGCCGAGGAGGTCGATGTGCAGATCGACCCGAACGACCTGCGCATCGACGTGTTCCGGTCGAGCGGCCCGGGCGGCCAGAGCGTCAACACCACCGACTCGGCGGTGCGCATCACCCACCTGCCCACCGGCGTGGTGGTCACGTGCCAGAACGAGAAAAGCCAGCTGCAGAACAAGGAGGCGGCGCTGCGCATCCTGCGCGCCCGCCTGCTCGCGATGGCACAGCAGGAGGCCGAGGCGGCCGCGGCGGCCGAGCGCAAGTCGCAGGTCCGCACGGTCGACCGGTCCGAGCGCATCCGCACCTACAACTTCCCGGAGAACCGCATCTCCGACCACCGCGTGGGGTTCAAGGCCTACAACCTCGACCAAGTGCTGGACGGCGACCTCAGCGCGGTGATACAGGCATTGCTCGACGCAGAAATGGCGGAAAAACTCGCCGCCCACTCGTGAGACACACCACATGACGCTGCTGCTGGACGAGATCGCACTCGCCACCGCCAGACTCGCGGAGGCGGGTGTGCCCTCGCCGCGTACCGACGCCGAGGAGATCGCCGCGTTCGTCCACGGCGTACGGCGCAGCGAGCTGCACACCGTCCGCGACTGCGACTTCGACGCGCTGTTCTGGGAGGGCATCGCGCGCCGCGCGGCCCGCGAACCCCTCCAGCACATCACCGGCCGGGCCTACTTCCGTTACCTGTCGCTGGAGGTGGGACCCGGCGTGTTCATCCCCCGCCCGGAGACCGAGGTCGTGGCCGGTTGGGCGATCGACCGGCTGCGCGAGATGGACGTCGCCAACCCGCTCGTCGTCGACCTCGGCACCGGATCCGGCGCGATCGCGCTCTCCATCGCCCAGGAGGTCGCGCTCTCCGAGGTGCACGCCGTCGAGGTGGACCCCGACGCCTACGCCTGGGCGAAGCGCAACATCGTCGAGCTCGGCCAGGGACGGGTGCACCTCCATCCGGAGGACATGCGCGACTGCCTGCCGGAGCTCAACGGCCGGGTCGACCTGGTCATCTCCAACCCGCCGTACATCCCGCCGGGCTCGGTGCCGCGCGACCCCGAGGTGCGCGACTACGACCCCGCCCGCGCGCTCTACGGGTCCGACGAGGACGGGCTCGGCGAGATCCGCGCGGTCGAGCGCACCGCCCGGCGGCTGCTCCGCCCCGGCGGGTACGTCGTGGTCGAGCACGCCGACGAGCAGGGCACCGCGGTCTACTGGATCTTCTCCGAGGAGCACGGCTGGCGCGACGTGCGCAACCACCAGGACCTCACCGGGCGGGACCGGTTCGTTACGGCCCGGCTCGGCCAGGACTGAGCGTCCGCGCCGCCCGGTCGCCCGCCCGGAGACGGCCCGTCGCCGTGCGGGCGACCGGGATCGGTCACCGCCCGGGACTGACTAGGATCGTCTGCGTGAGCGAGCGAAAGGACCCGGCCCCGGACGCCGGTAAGCCCGCCGAGGAGCAGGGCGGGCCGGCACCGGACCGGCGGCCCGACCCGCAGGCGGAGAGCACCGCGGCACCGGAGGAGCCCCGCGCGTCGTCCGGGCCCGCCGTACCGGGTGAGGAACCGGCCGCGCAGCCCGCCGCGCCTTCCTCGACCGGGCCGCACGGCGACCCCGTGCGGGATGCGGCCGCGTCCGCCGGCACGCCGGGCGGCGAGGGGGAATCCGCCGGGCAGGACGGTCGCGAGGCCGAGGCGAAGGGCGCCGGCGCGGGTAAGGCCGCCGAGGAGGCCACCGCGAAGGCCGCGACGCCCGAGCCGCCCGAGGGCGCGTCCTCCGGGGAGCCGAAGGCGGAGGCGACGGGTGCGGGTGCCGAGGCGGCGGAGAAGCCCGGGGAGGGCACGCCCGAGGCCCCCGCGGTCGTCACGGAGGCCGCCAAGGAGAAGGTGCTGCGGTTCGACTGCTCCCTCCCGGAGCAGCGCGCGGCGGGCATCGAGGCCGCCGTGGACGCGGTACGGCAGGGCAAACTCGTCGTCATCCCCACCGACACCGTGTACGGCATCGGCGCCGACGCGTTCACGCCGTCCGCGGTCAGCGCGTTGCTCGCCGCCAAGGGGCGGGGCCGCGACATGCCGGTTCCGGTGCTCGTGGGCAGCGTCAGGGCCGCGAACGCCCTGCTCGACGACCTCGGCCCGTACGGCCAGGACCTGATCGACGCGTTCTGGCCCGGCCCGCTCACGATCATCGGCCACGCGGTCCGCTCCCTCCAGTGGGACCTGGGGGAGACGAAGGGCACGGTCGCGGTGCGCATGCCGCTGCACGCGGTCGCCCTCGACCTGCTCAAGGAGACCGGCCCGATGGCGGTCAGCAGCGCGAACCGGTCGGGCGCGCCGCCCGCGACGACCATCGCCGAGGCCGAGGAGCAGCTCGGCGACTCGGTCGCGGTGTACCTCGACGGCGGCCGGTGCACCCAGCCGATCCCGTCCACCATCGTCGACCTGACCACGCCCGTGCCCCGCGTGCTGCGCAAGGGCGCGATCTCGGTGGAGAAGCTCAAGAGCGTCGTCGGGTACGTCGCCACGGACGACTGAGCGGCGACCGAGTACGGCCAGGGTCGTGATAACGGACCGTCACCGGTTCGAAGTCATGCCGTCTGGATATCCCGGCATGTGAGAAGGCCGTCTCCCGGCTAGCGTGAAATCGCTGGTCACCTACCTGGGAGACGGTATGCCCAAGCTGGACGGCATGAACCCGGGGCCGGTCCGCAAGCTCCTCGCCGAGCTTCGCCAGGCCGCCAAGGAGATGCGCTCGGTCGACGCCCGGGTCACCCAACTGCTGAGCAACGCCGGCCTGTCCGCGAAGACCACGTACCGTCCCGCCCAGGTGGCCGACGACGTCGACAAGATGATCCGCGACGTCGAGGCCCGGCTCGCCCTCCTCGAGAAGGAGGAGAAGCAGAAGAAGCCGTCCGTGACGACCCCGGACGCGATGGGCGAGAAGAAGCCCGCCGACGACCCCGGCGCGAAACCGGAGGACTCCGCCAAATCCAACGGCAAGGGTGAGGCCGAGCGTCGCGGCTCCGGCGGAGACGCCCCCGGCGGTAAGGGGGAGGCCGAGCGTCGCGGGTCCGGCGAGGGTCCCGCTGGTGGCAAGGGTGAGCCTGGTGAGTCGGGCGGTAAAGGCGAGGCCGAGCGCCGTGGCTCCGGTGGAGATGCCCCCGGCGGTAAGGGGGAGCCGGGCGAGTCGGGCGGCAAGGGTGACGCCGAGCGTCGCGGTTCCGGTGAGGGCGCCGGTGGCGGTAAGGGTGAGCCGGGCGAGTCGGGTGGCAAGGGTGAGGCCGAGCGCCGTGGCTCCGGTGGAGATGCCGCCGGTGGTAAGGGTGAGCCTGGTGAGTCGGGCGGTAAAGGCGAGACCGAGCGCCGAGGGTCCGGCGAGGGTGCCGGTGGCAAGGGCGGATGTGAGCCGGACGGTGCCAAACCCGACGCGGCCGGGGACGCCCGGACGGACAAGGGCGGAGACCGCGCCGACGCCGGCAAGGGGGCCGGTGGGGACGCGATCCCGGACACCGACGGCAAGGATCACCCGGACGACATGCCCGCGAGCAGCGGTCTGCGGGTGATCGAGGTCGACGGCGTCAAGGTGGTGACCGGATCCCTTCAGCCGCCGAGCGAGGCCTACCTGCGGTGGCTGGAGCAGAACATGGACAGGATCCAGCCGTTCGGCATGCCCGGCGCGGAGGACGGACGACTCGGCGCCCCCGACGGAGGCGGACCGCGGCCGGACGGCGACGCCGGGCGGATGGAGCCCACCACACCCGGTGCCGGCCCGGCCGGTGACTCGGCGGGCACCGGCGGTACGGACGGGGCCGCTGGGCGCGCGGACGCTCCGTCGGATGCCTCGCGGTATCCGATCACTGATCGGGAGGTCGCGGGGGTGGAGTCGGCCGGGTCGCCGGGTGCCGAGCGTGGTGGTGCGGTGAGTGCCCAGGATGCGTTCGCGCGTGGCGACGTGTCGATCGTCAACCGGGACGGCGTCTCGCTGATGCCGTACCTGGAGGGCTCGGGCACCGGGGACGGCGCGACGGGCGGCTCGACGGGCACCGGCGGTACGGACGGGGCCGCTGGGCGCGCGGACGCTCCGTCGGATGCCTCGCGGTATCCGTTCACTGATCGGGAGGTCGCGGGGGTGGAGTCGGCCGGGTCGCCGGGTGGCGAGCGTGGTGGTGCGGTGAGTGCGCAGGATGCGTTCGCGCGTGATGATGTGGCGATCGTCGACCGGGACGGCGTCTCGCTGATGCCGTACCTGGAGGGCTCGGGGACCGGGGACGGCGCGGCCGGAACGGACGTGAACGGGCGGCAGGAGCGGGCGGAGCCGGCCGGCGGTGCCCGTTCCGGCGACGGCACGGCCACCGCGCGGTACGGCGAGCCCTACCCGGCGGCCCGCGGCGCGGCCCTGGGCCAGGAGAGCGGCCCGTTCGCCTCCAGGGACGGCATCACGCTCATGCCGTACGTCGAGGGCTCGGCGACCGCGGACGGCGCGGCAGGGACGGAGACGGGCGCGCGTCAGGGGCAGGGCGAGCCCGGCGGCGGAGCCTCCGCAGGAGCGCGTACGGACGGCACGGGGACCGGCGGCGCCGGTGCCGCGGGCGACGGCCGGGCGGACGGCGGCGGCCGTTGCGACGGCGGCGAGCGCCCGGGCCGGTCGTTGGAAGCGTAGAAAGGAACGCGGATGTTCGTGGACCCGCCCCGGCCGAAGCCGATGGCACCCGGCGAGTCGCCGCCCCGGCAGTCGCCCGCCGAGCAGCTCGCGCCCGGAGGCCAGGCGACGACCTGGGTGTTCAACCCCGAGTACCAGAAGCTCGTCGACCTGTGGGACCAGGTCGTGCCGCTGCTGGACAAGCTCAACGCGTCGCTGGCCGACGTGCAGAAGAAGGCCCAGAGCCGGGAGGTCTGGGACGCGCCGGTGGCGGAGCGGTACCTGAAGGACATGGCCGAGTGGCGCAAGCGCCTCAGCCTCTACCGCCAGGGCGTGCTCACCGCGATCAGCGACGAGGCCGCGGACACCCCGAGGTGGATCCCGAGCGGCGCCGACGCCCCCCGCGCCTTCCTGTTCTGACCCGGTATCGGCCCTCCCGGCCCGCCGCGTCCGGTCCGGCGGATCCGGAAACCGGCGTTCACCGGCCGGTCATCGTACGGTGCGGATCACCCGTTTCCAGGGTTCATTTTGGGTCTTCAGGTCGAAACCGGACGAAAAGGGGGTAGGCCGAGATTTCGGTCGGAACGGCCGGCGGTACGGCGAGGCACCCATGGCGGACGTCCGAGGCACGGGCGCACGCCGCCGGGCCGCGGCCGTACGGCCCGGCCGGACGCGAGCGGAAGACACGGCGAGGCCACCCCGGCGGGGAACCGGGGCGGCCGGCACGGGGGTGTGCGACATGGAGCGCTACTGCGGACCCGACCTCTCGCCGCTCGCGCGGCACGACCCCGAGATCGCCGAGGTGCTCCGCGACGAGCTGGACCGGCAGCGCCACGGACTCCAGCTCATCGCCAGCGAGAACCTCGCCTCGCCCGCCGTGCTCGCCGCCCTCGGCTCGCCGCTGACGAACAAGTACGCCGAGGGCTACCCGGGGCGGCGCTACCACGGCGGCTGCGAGGTGGTGGACCGGGCCGAGCGGATCGCGATCGACCGGGCGAAGCGGCTGTTCGGCGCCGAGCACGCCAACGTGCAGCCGTACTCGGGCACCACGGCGAACCTCGCCGCGTACGCGGCCTTGCTGCGGCCGGGCGACACCGTGCTCGCCATGTCGCCGCGGCACGGCGGCCACTTCACCCACGGCTCCCGGGCCAACTTCTCCGGCCGCTGGTTCGACGTCGTGCCGTACGGCGTGCGCCGCGACACCGAGCGCATCGACTACGACGAGGTGCGCGACCTCGCCCTCCGCCACGAGCCGAAGATGATCGTCTGCGGCGCGGCCGCCTACCCGCGGCTCATCGACTACGCGGTCCTCCGCGGCATCGCCGACGAGGTCGGCGCCTGGCTGCTCGCCGACGCCGCGCACACCATCGGCCTGGTCGCGGGCGGCGTGGCGCCCTCGCCGGTGCCGTACGCGGACGTGGTGACGTTCACCACGCACAAGACGCTGCGCGGGCCGCGCGGCGGGGGGATCCTGTGCACCGGCGAGGTGGCGCCGCGGATCGACCGGGCGGTGTTCCCGTTCGTGCAGGGCGGGCCGATGATGCACGTCATCGCGGCGAAGGCGGTCGCGTTCGGGGAGGCGGCGCGGCCGGAGTTCGCCGCCTACGCCCGGCGCGTCGTGGAGAACGCGCGCACGCTCGTCGCCGCGCTCGAGGCCGAGGGCCTGCGCCCGGTCTCCGGCGGCACCGACACCCACCTCGTGCTCGCCGACCTGCGCCCGGTCGGCGTGGACGGCGCCACCGCCGAGCGCCGCTGCGCCGCCGCGGGCGTCACGCTCGACCGCTGCCCGATCCCCTTCGACCCCGAGCCGCCCTTGGTCGCCTCCGGCATCCGGCTCGGCACGCCGTACGTGACCAGCCAGGGCATGGGCCCGGACGCGATGAAGGAGATCGCGTCGATCGTCCTGCAAGCCGTCGGAAACCCGAATGCGGTAACGTCACTCCTCGCGAGAGTGCGGGCCCTGACCGACGCTCACCCCGCGTATCGCAACGAAGGATGATCGGTTGGTTGTGTGACGATTCCGGCCCCTGAGGCCGGGCAATTCGGGAAACTAGGTCCGTGCGCGAATACCTTCTCACGGCGCTGGTCACGGCGGCCGTCACGTACCTGCTGGTTCCGCTGGTCCGGAGGTTCGCCCTCCGCATCGGCGCGGCACCCGAGATCCGTGAGAGAGACGTGCACACCACGCCCACGCCGCGCCTGGGCGGCCTCGCCATGTTCGCCGGGTTCGTGGTCGGGCTGCTCGTCGCCTCCCACCTGCCGTACGTCGGCCAGGTGATCGCCCAGGAACAGATCATGCTGCCGCTGCTCGCCGCGAGCGGCCTCATCGTGGTCACCGGCTTCCTCGACGACTGGTGGGGCATGGACCCCTTCGTCAAGCTCGCCGGGCAGATCGGGGCGGCGGGCCTCATGGTCTACTTCGGCATGAGCCTCACCTCGATCCCGGTGCCGGGCGGCGCGGGCTACAACCTCGACAGCACGCTCCAGGCGGTCGTCACCATCCTCATCGTGGTGATCAGCATCAACGCGGTGAACTTCGTCGACGGGCTCGACGGGCTCGCCGCGGGCATCGTGGCGATCGCCGGGATGGCCACCTTCGCGTACTCGATCGCGCTGTCGTGGGACATCCAGGACACCCGGATCAACAGCACCGCGGTGATCACCGCGCTGCTCATCGGGATGTGCGCCGGGTTCCTGCCGCACAACTTCCACCCGGCCAAGATCTTCATGGGCGACACCGGGGCGATGCTGCTCGGGCTCGTGCTCGCGGCGTCGATGGTCAAGGTGACCCCGATCGACCCGAGCATCCTGCCCGACCTCAACCGGTTCCCGGTGATCCTGCCGATGCTGGTGCCGGTCGCGGTGCTGGTGCCGCCGCTCGCCGACTTCCTCATGGCGGTGGTCCGCCGCATGTCGTACGGCAAGTCGCCGTTCGCGCCGGACCGCGGCCACCTCCACCACCGGCTGCTCGACACCGGGCACTCCCAGCGCAGCGCGGTCCTGATCCTCTACGCCTGGACGTTCCTGTTCGCCTTCACCGTCGTCGGCCTGTCGATCTTCGGCGTCGCGCTCATCGTCTTCCCGTTCACCGTCGTCTTCGCGATCGCCGTGCTCATGCTCATGTGGCTGCCGAAGTGGCGCTCGCGCAAGGGCCGCGGCACCGCGGCGGCCGGCGAACGGCCCGGGCCGGGCGGCGGCGGACCGTCCGCGGCCCCGGCCACCGCGGGCGCACCGGCCGCCGCCGCGGACCGGCCGGCCCCGGTCCCGCCCGCGGCGAACACCCCGGCGAGCCGTCCGGAAGCGTCCGGTGAGCGGCCCGGCGGCGCCCCCGGCGAGGCGTCCGGCGGTTCGGCCGCGGCGCCCGGCGGCCCCGTCGCCTCCGGCGGCGCGCCGGGTGACGGGGGAGCGGCCGCCCCCGCCGACCCGTTCGCCGGCGTGCGCCGCCCCAGCCTCGCGGAACGTTTCGCGCTCGAGCAGGCCGCCGAGACCCAGGAACTCAGCCCGATCAACCCGCTCCGCGCGCGGCGGATCCCCGGCGGTCACCCGTACGGCACGGCCCCGGGCGAGCGGCCGCGCACCGGCCTCGCCGAGGCGTGGCCGGGCCCCGACAAGCCCGCTGACCTGCACCGTTCCACCGGCCAGGGGCCGACCGGCCGCGGCCGGAGCGGGCCCGACGGCGGCATGTTCGCGGGGAACTGAACCGCCTGCGGCGCCGCGGTTCCCGGGCGGGGGAGGCGTTCCGGCGCGACCCGGCGGCCCTTCGAAAGGGCAGGTAAAGGCATACCTGTCCGAGCTTGTGATACCTTTCACTAGCAAGGACGAGCGTTATGCGTCCTGCTCGGTAGCAATCGCTCGCTTGATAACCACCCGCCTGGAGCATCGATGCAGGTCAACGACGTCCGCGTCCTCAAGAGCGCGGCGCTGCCCACGGCCGTCGTCGGCCTGGTGGCCGCGATCGTCTCCCTGTTCGCCGTCGGGGCGAGCGGGGCGCTCGGCGCGGCCGTCGGCGTGCTGCTGGTGGCGGTGTTCTTCACCATCGGCCTCGTCGCCGTGAGCTGGGCCGGTCGCATCTCGCCGACGGCGATGTTCGCCGCGGCGATGGTGAGCTACCTGCTGAAGGTGATCGTCATCGGGATCCTGCTGCAGGTCTTCGAGGGCATCGGCGCATGGCACTTCCCCACCTTCGCCTGGACCGTGGTGGCGGGCACCATCGCCTGGATCGCCGGCGAGGTGTGGGCGTTCACCAGGCTGAAGATGCTGTACGTGGACGACTCCGTCGCCAAGGCACCGGGCCGGGCGGAGCCATGAACCGACGGCCGGTCCACCGAAAAGGGCCTGATATGACTAGTCCCCTTCCCACCTGCTATCGTCGGGGCCGCGATGAGCGAGCAGAAGCGCACGCCCGAAGACGACGGCCGCGCCTTCGCCGACGCCGCTTGGTCAGTTCCCGCGTACATTCTTTCGGGAATCCTGGTTTGGGGCGGTGTCGGCTGGTTGCTGAGCCGTTGGACCGGCGTGTCCGCGTTTATCCCCATAGGGGTCATCCTCGGAGTGGGGCTCGCCGTGTACCTCGTGTACCTCAAGCACGGTCGCTGACCGCGCAGGTCGGCGCACACAAACTTTTGTTGATCAACACTGTTGAAGGGAACGCCGCGTGAACACGCCGACGCTCCTCCTCGCCGCCCTCCCTTTGAAAGCCGAAGACCCGGAGGGGTTCCACGCTCCGGGACCGGAGATCTTCGACCTCCCCCCGCTCTGGGAGGGTGCCCCCACCTGGCTGACCAAGCCGACGCTGCTCGCCATGCTCAGCGCGGTGATCCTGATCGCGGTGTTCTGGGGCGCCTTCGCCAACCCCAAGCTCGTCCCCCGGGGCCTGCAGAACATCGGTGAGATCGGCTACACGTTCGTGCGGGACCAGATCGGCCGGCCGTTCCTCGGCAAGGACACCGATCGGTTCATGCCGCTGCTGTTCTCCATCTTCTTCATGGTCCTGGTGTGGAACCTGATGGGCGTCTTCCCGGTGATCCAGTTCCCGGTGGCGTCCCACATCGCGTTCCCGATCGTGCTCGCCGCGGCGGTCTACCTGCTCCGCATCTACCTGGGCATCAAGCACCAGGGCCCGATCGGCTACTTCAAGAACATGATGTTCCCGCCGGGCGTGCCCAAGCCGGTCTACGTGCTGCTGGCGCCCATCGAGTTCCTCTCGAACCTCATCCTCGCGCCGGCCACGCACGCCCTGCGACTCTTCGCGAACATGTTCGCCGGCCACATGCTCCTGGCCTTCTTCAGCATGGTCGGCTTCTACTTCATCTTCCAGAACTTCAGCGTGCTCGGGCTCCCCGTCGGCGTCCTGGGGACGCTGGTGACCATCGCGATGACCGGCCTGGAGATGTTCATCCAGTTCCTGCAGGCCTACCTGTTCGCGATGCTCGCCGCGATGTACATCGGGAACTCGTTGCACGCCGAGCACTGATCTACCCCAGACCACCGTAGTCAAAGCATTCCGGTACGTAAGCGCGGACCGGTGGACGTTCCACCGGCCTGATCAGTAAAGGAAATCACCCATGGCAGCTCTCGCTGAGGTCGCCGGCAACATCACCGCCATCGCGTACGGCGTCGCCACCCTCGGTCCCGGTATCGGTGTGGGCATGATCTTCGGTCAGGGTGTGCAGGCCATCGCCCGTCAGCCCGAGGCGTACGGCCTGATCCGCCAGAACATGCTCCTGGGCTTCGTTCTCGTCGAGGCCCTCGCGCTGATCGGTCTGGTCGCGCCGTTCATCTTCGCGGGCATCTAAGGACGCCCCCCACCACTGACGGAAGGCTGGACCTATGCCACTGACAGCCACGATCCTCGCGGCGGAGAACAACCCGATCCTGCCGCACACCTACGAGCTCGTCGTCGGCGTCTTCTCCTTCCTCGTCGTCTTCCTCGTCGTCGGCCGGATGCTCGTTCCGCGGATCCAGAAGACGCTGGCGGAGCGGACCGAGGCGATCGAGGGCGGCATCAAGCGGGCCGAGGAGGCTCAGGCCGAGGCGCAGCGGGCGCTGGAGGAGTACCGCGCCCAGCTCGCCGAGGCCCGGCAGGAGGCGGCCCGGATCCGCGAGGAGGCGAAGGCGGAGGGCGCGCAGATCAAGGCCGAGCTCCGCGAGGAGGCCCAGGCCGAGGCTCGCCGCATCATCGAGGCGGCGCACGCCCAGATCGAGGCGGACCGCCAGGCCGCCTTCACCCAGCTCCGCGCGGAGATCGGTCGGCTGTCCCTCGAGCTGGCCGGCCGCATCGTCGGCGAGTCCCTCGAGGACGAGGCGCGGCAGCGCCGCATCATCGACCGGTTCCTCGAGGAGCTGGAGTCCACCACCACCGACGCGCGGGCGGTCCGCGGATGACCGTTGACGTGAACGCAAGGTCCGGCCCGGGGTTCGCCCTGGGTTCGGACCCCGGCTTGGGAACGGTGAGCGGCCGATGAGAGGTGTGAGCAGGACCTCGCTCGCCGAGGTCGAAGAGCGGTTCAACAGCGCCGCGGGCTCGGCCGACTTCGGCACGCTGGCCGATGACCTGTTCGCGATCGCCGACCTGCTCGATCGCGAGCACGGGCTGCGCCGCGCCGTGGCCGACTTCACCCGCCCCGCCGAGCAGAAGGCGCAGGTCATGCGCGTGCTGCTCGAGGGCAGGGTGTGCCCGGCCGCGCTGGAGACGGCCGTCGCGGCGGCCGAGGCCAAGTGGGCGCGGCCCCGTGACCTCGCCGACGTGCTCGAGCGGTTCGGTGTGGTCGCGACCGTGGCCGAGGCGGAGGGGCTGGGCCGGCTGGACGATCTGGACGACGAGCTGTTCCGGTTCGGCCGGATCGTCCAGGGTCACGCCCAGCTGCAGTGGACCCTGTCCGACCCCTCGATTCCCGCGGAGCGCAAGCGGGCGCTCCTGGAGGACCTGCTGCGCAACCGGGTCACCTCCTCCGGGCTGCGACTGATCACCCAGGTCGTCGTGCATCCGAGAGGACGTAGCCTGGAGGCAGCCCTGGAGGAGTTCGGGCGGCTCGTCGCCGAGCAGCGGCAGCGCCTGGTGGCCGTGGTACGCAGCGCCGTGCCGCTCAGCGACGCACAGCGGGGCCGGCTCGCGGCGTGGCTCAGCGCGACCTACGGTCGCGACATCCGCCTCAACTGCGAGGTGGATCCGAAGGTGATCGGTGGCTTCTCGATCCGCATCGGCGACGAGGTCATCGACACCACCATCCTGGGACGTATCGAAGAAGTCCGCCGCCGGTTGGCCGGCTAGGGAGAGCGGTGCGGCGATGAATAGGGAGACGGAATCAAGATGTCGGAGCTGACGATCCGGCCGGACGAGATCCGGGACGCGCTTGAGCGCTTCGTCCAGGCCTACGAGCCGGAAGGCGCGGCCCGCGAGGAGATCGGGACCGTCGTCGACTGCGGCGACGGCATCGCCCATGTCTCCGGCCTGCCCTCGACGATGGCGAACGAGCTGCTGGAGTTCGAGGACGGCACGCGCGGCCTGGCGCTCAACCTCGACGTGGGCGAGATCGGTGTCGTCATCCTCGGTAACTTCGAGGGCATCGAGGAGGGCCAGACCGTCCGCCGCACCGGTGAGGTGCTCTCGGTGCCGGTGGGCGACGCGTTCCTCGGCCGCGTGGTCGACCCGCTGGGCAACCCGCTCGACGGCAAGGGGCCCATCGAGGCCGAGACGCTGCGCGCCCTTGAGCTGCAGGCACCCTCGGTCGTGCAGCGCCAGTCGGTGAAGGAGCCGCTGCAGACCGGTATCAAGGCGATCGACGCGCTGACGCCGATCGGCCGTGGCCAGCGCCAGCTCATCATCGGCGACCGGCAGACCGGTAAGACCGCGATCGCGGTCGACACCATCCTCAACCAGCGCGAGGCCTGGCTCTCCGGCGACCCGCAGCGTCAGGTGCGCTGCATCTACGTCGCGGTCGGCCAGAAGGGCTCGACGATCGCGCAGGTGAAGGCCCGCCTGGAGGAGGCGGGCGCGATGGAGTACACGACCATCGTCGCCGCCCCGGCCTCCGACCCGGCCGGTTTCAAGTACATCGCGCCCTACACCGGGTCCGCGATCGGCCAGCACTGGATGTACAACGGCAAGCACGTCCTGATCATCTTCGACGACCTGTCGAAGCAGGCGGACGCCTACCGTGCCATCTCGCTGCTGCTGCGCCGCCCGCCGGGCCGTGAGGCGTTCCCCGGCGACGTGTTCTACCTGCACTCCCGTCTGCTGGAGCGCTGCGCCAAGCTGTCGGACGAGATGGGCGGCGGCTCGCTCACCGGTCTGCCGATCATCGAGACCAAGGGCAACGACATCTCGGCGTACATCCCGACGAACGTCATCTCCATCACCGACGGCCAGTGCTTCCTGGAGACCGACCTGTTCAACGCCGGTCAGCGCCCGGCGATGAACCCCGGTATCTCGGTCTCCCGAGTCGGTGGCTCGGCGCAGATCAAGGCGATGAAGACCGTCGCCGGTACGCTGCGTCTCGCCCTCTCGCAGTACCGGGAGCTCGAGGCGTTCGCGGCCTTCGCCTCCGACCTCGACGCCGCGTCCCGGGCGCAGCTCGAGCGCGGTGCGCGGCTCATGGAGCTGATGAAGCAGCCGCAGTACAGCCCGTACCCGGTCGAGCAGCAGGTCGTGTCGATCTGGGCCGGCACCAACGGCCACCTCGACGAGGTGCCGCTGGAGGACGTGCGCCGGTTCGAGACCGAGTTCCTCGACTACGTCGGCCGGAACTTCAAGGGCATCTACGACACGATCCGCGAGACCAAGGCCCTCTCGGACGACACGGTCACCCTGCTGAAGGAGGCCGTCACCGAGTTCAAGAAGGGCTTCCAGACCTCCTCCGGCCAGCTCCTCTTCGCGGACGAGCCGGTCGAGGCGCTCGAGGAGGAGGCCGTCGGTCAGGAGAAGGTCGTCCGGCACGTACGCCCGCGGGCGGAGAAGAAGTAGCAGATGGGCGCCCAACTCAGACAGCTGCGACGGCGCATCCGGTCGGTGCGCTCGATCGCCAAGATCACGCGAGCGCAGGAGCTCATCGCCTCCTCGCGGATCGTCAAGGCGCAGCAGCGGATGCAGGCGGCCCTGCCGTACGAGCGTGAGATCACGCGTGCGGTCTCGGCGGTGCTGTCCTACGACACCACCGCCGAGCACCCGCTCATGGTCGCCAAGAAGGATCCGCAGAGCGCGGCGGTGCTCATCGTCACCAGCGACCGCGGGTTCGCCGGTGGTTTCAACGCCAGCATCCTGCGGGAGGCGGAGGCGCTCGCCGGTCTGCTGCGTGAGCGGGGCATCGAGCCCAAGCCGTACGTGGTCGGCCGAAAGGGCATCGGCTGGCACCGGTTCCGCGGCCGGGAGATGCACGGCGAGTGGTCGGGCTTCTCCGACAACCCGTCGTACGCCCACGCCAAGGAGATCGGCGGGACGCTGATCAACGCGTTCACGGACGACAACGGGATCGACGAGATCCACATCGTCTACACCGAGTTCGTCTCGATGCTCACCCAGCGGCCGAAGGTGGTGCGCATCCTGCCGCTCGAGGTCGAGGAGAGCGAGGAGGCGCCTCCGGGCGGGCCGCTGCCGTACTACGAGTTCGAGCCGAACGCGCAGACCGTCCTCGACCGGCTGCTGCCGCGCTACATCGAGTCCCGCATCTACAACGCCCTGCTCCAGTCGGCCGTCTCCGAACACGCGGCGCGCCGCCGGGCGATGAAGGCGGCGACCGACAACGCCAACGAGTCCATCCAGAAGCTGTCGCTGCTGATGAACCAGGCTCGGCAGGCGGAGATCACCCAGGAAATCAGCGAGATCGTCGGTGGCGCGAACGCGCTCGCCGAAGCTGCAGCGGGGAAAGAGTGAAATGACTGCACAGACTGTTGAGACCGAGACCGGCGTGGGCCGTGTCGCCCGGGTCATCGGCCCGGTCGTCGACGTGGAGTTCCCCGCCGAGGCGATACCGGACATCTACAACGCGCTGCACGTCGACGTCACCATCAACGGGCAGACCAAGACGCTGACGCTCGAGGTCGAGCAGCACCTGGGTGACAACCTGGTGCGGGCCATCTCCATGCAGCCCACCGACGGTCTCGTGCGCGGCGCCCTGGTCCGCGACACCGGCGCGCCGATCTCGGTTCCCGTCGGCAACGTCGTCAAGGGCCACGTGTGGAACGCGCTCGGCGAGACCCTCGACGTCGACGTCGCCTCGCTCGAGGTCACCGAGCGGTGGCCGATCCACCGCAAGGCCCCGGCGTTCGACCAGCTCGAGCCGCGAACCGAGCTGCTCGTCACCGGCATCAAGGTCATCGACCTGCTCACGCCGTACGTGCAGGGCGGCAAGATCGGCCTGTTCGGCGGCGCGGGCGTGGGCAAGACCGTGCTCATCCAGGAGATGATCCGCCGGGTCGCCCGCGAGTTCGGTGGTACCTCGGTGTTCGCCGGCGTGGGCGAGCGTACCCGTGAGGGTAACGACCTCTGGGTCGAGATGGCCGAGGCGGGCGTGCTCAAGGACACCGCGCTCGTGTTCGGTCAGATGGACGAGCCGCCGGGCACCCGGCTCCGCGTCGCGCTCTCCGCGCTCACCATGGCGGAGTACTTCCGCGACGTCCAGGGCCAGGACGTGCTGCTGTTCATCGACAACATCTTCCGGTTCAGCCAGGCCGGTTCCGAGGTGTCGACCCTGCTCGGCCGTATGCCCTCGGCGGTGGGTTACCAGCCGACCCTCGCCGACGAGATGGGTGTGCTGCAGGAGCGCATCACCTCGACCCGCGGTCACTCGATCACCTCGATGCAGGCGATCTACGTGCCCGCGGACGACATCACCGACCCGGCGCCGCACAACGCGTTCGCCCACCTCGACGCCACCACGGTGCTCTCGCGGCAGGTGTTCGAGAAGGCGATCTTCCCGGCGGTGGACCCGCTCGACTCCACCTCCCGGATCCTCGACCCGCAGATCGTCGGTGAGGAGCACTACCAGGTCGCCCAGGAGACGATCCGGATCCTCCAGCGGTACAAGGAGCTCCAGGACATCATCAACATCCTCGGTATCGACGAGCTCTCCGAGGAGGACAAGGTCATCGTCAACCGGGCCCGCCGGGTGGAGCGGTTCCTGTCCCAGCCGATGTTCGCGGCCGAGCAGTTCACCGGTCAGCCGGGCGTGTTCACGCCGCTCGACGAGACCATCGCCTCGTTCAAGGCGCTGTGCGCCGGCGAGTACGACCACCTGCCCGAGCAGGCCTTCTACATGGTCGGCGGCATCGACGACGCCGTGGAGAAGGCCAAGACGCTGGCCCGCTGACCTCTCGAGGACAACGGGACACCTGACGCGGGATAGGAGAGAGGATCAGGATGGCCAAGCTGCGCGTCGGCGTCGTCTCGCCGGAGCGTGAGATCTGGTCCGGCGAGGCCGACATGGTGATTGCCAAGACGGTCGACGGCGAGATCGGTATCATGCCTAACCACGCCCCGGTACTCGGCATCCTCGTCGACGGCGGGGTGCTGACGGTGAAGCGCGGGGACGGGGACGACCTCGTGGCCGCGGTCCACGGCGGGTTCATCGCCGTGGCGAACAACGACGTCTCGGTGCTCGCCGAGGCGGCCGAGCTGGGCTCCGAGGTGGATGTCGCCGCCGCCCGCGACGCCCTCAACCGGGCGCTCGCCTCCATCGACGCCGAGAGCACCGGATTCGACGCCCAGCTTGAGGCCAAGCGGGCGCGTGCCCGGCTGCGCGCCGCGGGCGTAGAGGTCTGATCGACGAGCGAAACGGAGGGTGAGGGTGGCGCTTGCGGCATTGCAGATCGCCGCGGTCCTGCTGCTGGTCGCCGCCCTCATCGCGGTGCGCGCGCTCTACCTGTTGCGCTCGCGCGGAACGATCGTCTGTCGGCTCCGCGCCGCCGGCTCGGGCTGGCGTCGCGGGGTGGCCCGCTACGTCGACGGCGAGCTCCACTGGATCCCGTTTTTTGCGGTACGTCTGAGGCCGCGCCACGCGATCGCGAGGCGCGGCCTCGTGATTTCCAGCCGCCGTGTGCTCGACGGCGCCGACGGCCCGAAAGGGTTATGGGCGGTCGACTGCGGCTCGGTCACCCTCGCGATGAGCGAGGACGCCCTCACCGGGTTCCTCGCCTGGCTGGAGGCGGCGCCGCCCAGCGCCCACCTGCTCGACCGGGCCTGACCGCGGGCCGGTACGGCGAGGGCCGGTCAGCGGGTGCCGCCCGGTCGCCACAGCACCTCGTCGCCGTCCGCGGCCACCCGGCAGAGGATGAACAGCAGGTCGCTCAGCCGGTTGAGGTACTTCGCGGTCAGCGGGTTGACGTCGTCGTGGGCCTCCAGCGCGGCCCAGGCCGAGCGCTCGGCACGCCGTACCACGGTGCGGGCCTGGTGGAGCAGCGCGGTGCCGGGGGAGCCGCCGGGCAGCACGAAGCTGCGCAGCGGCTTCAGGTCCTCGTTGAACCGGTCGCACTGCGCCTCCAGCCACTCGATCGCGGCGGGCTCCACGCGCAGCGGCGGGTGCTCGGGGTTCGGGACCACCGGGGTGCACAGGTCGGCGCCCACGTCGAACAGCTCGTTCTGGACGCGGCGGAGGACCTCGGCGACCGGCTCGGGGAGGTCGCCCAGGGCGAGCGCCACGCCGATCGCGGCGTTCGCCTCCTCCACGTCGGCGTAGGCCGCGATGCGCGGGTCGGTCTTGCGGGTGCGGCTTCCGTCGCCGAGGCCGGTGGTCCCGTCGTCGCCGGTCCTGGTGTAGATCTTGGAGAGCACAACCGGGCGGTCCTTGTCAGCGCGTGTCATGCGGCTCAGCCTAGCCGTCGCGCATTCCCGCGCCCCGGTGGCCGGGCGGCACCGCGCCGGTCCGCCGCGGCGTCCGCGGAAAACAGCCGTCGATCCGGATTCAGGGCGATTTAGGCGGTATTTCCCGGTATCGTGCCGGCCGGGTTTCCGATACGGCCCGCGGCCGGCGCGGAAAGCGCGGCCGGCGGGGTCAGCCGATGAGCGACTTGCGGAAAATCGTCACCGCGGTGTCGATGACCGACTCGAGCGGCGCCGGTTTCGCCGACAGCATCCGGTCGAGCAGTAACTCCTGAACGGCCCCGATGAGGCCGACCACGAGCAGATGGGAGTTCTCCGGCAGCCCACCGGGCAGGCCGGCAAGGGATTTCTCAATCGTCTGCGCCAGCGTGGATATCTTCCGCTGGCGGAAGGCGTGGACGGCGTCGCCCGCCCGGCGCACCTCCAGGGTCATGATCCGGGCCCGGCGGCGATCCGCCATCACGAACGTGATGAACTCCCGGACCGCCGCCTCCATCTTGGCCCGCGGATCGTCCGGCGCCGCGTGGATCGCCCGGTAGACCGCGGCCTTGGTGTCCTCCACGCAGCGGTCGTACACCGCGCGCATCAGCTCCTCGCGGCCGGAGAAACACTCGTAGAAGGCACGGTTGGATATCCGGGCGGTACTGCACAGCCGTTCGATCGTGGTCGCGGAAAAGCCGGGATCGGCGAACTGCGTGTACGCCGCCGAAAGTAAGCGTTCCCTCCGGTCCGCCAATCGTTCTTCCGGCGTCATGCCCCGGTAACCCCGTGCCATGACTCCCACCCCTCGCCCGGTGGTCTGCCAACGGATCACTAATTATCCCGGCAAGATCTTTTGGGTGGAAGTTCAGGGTGCGTCATCGCCGCCGCCGGCCGTACAGGAAGGTGACGAGCCGCACCACGCGGTCGAGATCCCGCGGTGATCTGCCGAAAGAGGTGACGTTCGCGCCGGGCAGCGGGAAACGCCGCCGGGCGATCGCCTTCGGCCGGGCGAACTCGCGCAGCCCGTCCGCGCCGTGGATGCGGCCGAACCCGGAGCCGCCGACGCCGCCGAACGGCAGCGACGGGATGCCCGCGAACGAGATCACCGAGTTGATCGCCGTCATGCCGCTGCGCAGCCGCCGGGCGAGCGTCATCGCCCGCCGCCGGTCGCGGGAGAACACCGTGGCGCCGAGGCCGTATGCGGTGGCGTTGGCGCGGCGGATCGCCTCGTCCACGTCGGCGACCCGGTTCACCACGATCGTCGGGCCGAAGGTCTCCTCCTGCACCGCGGGCGAGTCCTCCGGCACGTCCGTGACGATCACCGGGTCGACGTACGGCGGGCGGACCGACTCGGTGCCGCCGAGCACCGCCTTGCCACGGGCGACCGCGTCCGCGACGTGGCGGCGGATCACGTCGAGCTGCCCGGGCATGGTGATCGGGCCGTAGTCCTTCCCGGCGCGCAGCGCGGCGGCCCGCTCGGTGAGCTCGCGGAGGAACGCCTCGTGCACCTCGGCCACGACGTAGACGCGCTCCACGCCCACGCAGGTCTGCCCGGCGTTCGAGCAGGCGCCCCACAGCGCGGCGTCGGCCGCGGCCGCGAGGTCGGCGTCGCGATCGACGATGAACGCGTCCTTGCCGCCGCACTCGGCGACGATCGGGGTGAGGTTGCGGGCGCAGGCCGCCATCACCCGCTTCGCGGTCGCGGTCGAGCCGGTGAACGCGATCTTGCCGACGCCGGGGTGCCCGGCGAGCGCGGCGCCGGTCTCGCCGAGCCCGGTCACCACCTGGAACACCGGGTACTCGGGGACGCTCTCGGCGAACAGCTCGGCGAGCAGCACGCCGGTGCCGGGGGTGAGCTCGCTCGGCTTGAACACCACCGCGTTGCCCGCGGCGAGCGCGTAGGCGATCGACCCCATCGGGGTGAACACCGGGTAGTTCCACGGCCCGATCACCCCGACCACGCCGAGCGGCTGGTACTCCACGGTGGCGGCCATGTTGACGCCGAGCAGGCCGGGGGAGACCCGGCGCGGGCCGAGGACCCGGCCGGCGTGCCGGGCCGCCCAGGCGGTGTGCGCGATCGCCAGCACGATCTCCAGGCGGGCGTCGTCGAGCGGCTTGCCGGTCTCCCGGCGCACCAGGTCGGCGAGCCGGCCGAGGTTTCCGGTGAGCACCGCGGCGAAGTCGAGCAGGCGCCGCTTGCGCTCGGCGAAGCCGAGCCCGGCCCACCAGCGCGCCGCCTTCTCCGCCCGCTCGACCGCGGCCGCGACCGCGGCCTCGTCGTGGATGACGTGGGTGCCGACCACCTCCCCGGTGGCCGGATCGAGCGAGTCGAAGGTCCGCCGCTCCGTAGCCGTTGCCATGAGGCCTCCTCACGTTCTTCTCGCCGTGGGGCCACGATAGAACGGCGGCGCCGTACCGGCCGAGTACCGGGGCTCAGCCGGCCGGGCGGTCGAGCGGGGGCAGCAGGCCGCGTTCCAGCGCGGTGGTCACCGCGGCGGTGCGGTCGGAGACACCGAGCTTGCCGAACACCCGGATGAGGTGGGTCTTCACCGTGGTCTCGCTGATGAACAGCGCCCGGCCGATCTCGGCGTTCGTCAGGCCGCGCGCGACGAGGGCGAGGACCTCGGTCTCCCGCGGGGTGAGGGTCTCCTGCGCGGGCGCGCGCATCCGGGAGACGAGCCGGGTCGCCACCGAGGGGGAGAGCACGGTCTCCCCGCGCCGGGCCGCCGCCACCGCGGCGATCAGGTCCTCCCGCGAGGTGTCCTTGAGCAGGTAGCCGGTCGCGCCCGCCTCCACCGCGGGCACGATGTCCTGGTCGGTCTCGTAGGTGGTGAGCACGACCACCTTCGCCTCGGGCCGCTCGGCGAGGATACGCCGGGTCGCGCTCACCCCGTCGCCGTTCGGCATGCGCAGGTCCATGAGGATCACGTCGGGCGCGAGCGCGCGGGCGAGCGCCACCGCCTCGTCGCCGGAGCCCGCCTCGCCGACGATCACGATGCCCGGGTCGTGCTCGAGCATGCCCCGCAGGCCCATGCGCACCACCGGGTGGTCGTCGACCAGAAGTACGCGGATCGGCTCGTCCATCAGCCCACCTTCCCGTGCGGCGAGTCCGCCGAGGGCACGTGCGGCTCGGCCGCCAGGGGCGGCCAGGCGGCCGGGGCCGCGGCCTGCGGCCGGGGCGGCAGCGGGAGGCGGACCACCAGCTCGGCGCCTCCCGTCTCGGCGTCGCCGACGCTGAGCGTACCCCCGGCCTGCTCGACGCGGCTGCGCATCGCGCGCAGGCCGTACCCGGCGGCGGGCTCGCCCACGCCGGCCGCGGAGAACGGGTCCCGCCCGCCGAAGCCGCGCCCGTCGTCGCGCACCCGCAGCGTCACCTCGGCCGGGCCGTACTCGAGGACGACCTCGACGCGCGTGGCGGTGGCGTGCTTGCGCACGTTGTTCAGTCCTTCCTGGGCCGCCCTGATCAGCACCACCTCGTACTGCGGGGGCAGCGCGCAGCCCTCGCCGCGGGTCTCGAACGCGGTCGCGAGGCCCAGCTCCTCGCCGATCCGGCCGGTGATCCGGCGCAGCGCCTCGCTCAGCGTGGAGCCGTCGAGCGGCGCCGGGCTGAGCGCGGCCACCAGGGCGCGCGACTCGGCGAGGTTCTCCTTCGCGGTCTGGATGGCGAGCGCCAGGTGCCGGGACGGGTCCGGCTGCGCCTCGGCGGCCTGGAGCAGCATGATGATGCTGGTGAACCCCTGGGCGAGGGTGTCGTGGATCTCCCCGGCGAGCCGCTCCCGCTCGGCGAGCGCGCCGCGCTCGGCCGACAGCCGGGCCACCTCGGCGTGGCTCGCCTCAAGCTGCCTGATCAGCTCGGCCCGCTCGGTGCTCTGGGTGACGATGCGCTCGCTCCAGATCCCGAACGCCGAGGCGAAGAAGACGATGGTGGTGAGCAGCACCAGCAGGTCGAAGACGTCGGTGTCCGGCTTGGTGAGCCACAGGTACACCGCCTCCGGGATCACCAGCACGACCGTGGCGACCACGGCGCGCTGCACCGGCACCGCCAGGAAGATCTGCGGGCACACCCCGAACAGGGCGAAGGTGGCGAAGGTGGAGCCGGGGCTCATGACCAGCGTGACCGGGGCGTACAGGATCACCAGGATCGCCACGTACCAGGTGCCGAGGCGGAAGTCCCGGCCGAGGATCGCCCGCCGGCCGACCAGGAGGTAGGCCACCGGTATCGCGAGCAGGCAGGCGACCGCGACCGCGTGCCACGGCGTGGGCGTGCCGTACAGCAGGGTGTGGATCACCGACGCCGCGATCGCGAGGCAGAGCAGCGTCTCCCAGCCGCGCAGCCGCTTCCACGCCTCGGGTGCGAGCGCCCCGGTCACCCCTCGCGACGGCTCTTCCAGCGGAACGTCAGCAGGCACAGCAGCAGCCCTCCAATGGTCCAGGCCGCCAGCACCAGAGCGACCCGGCCCAACTCGTAAGAGCCGGTGAGCTCCAGGGACGCCCCGACGTCGCCGAGGAAGACCGACCGGAAGCCCTGGCACATCCAGCGCAGCGGGAAGACCGACGCGATGTGGATGAGCCAATCCGGCAGCTGGGTGAACGGGATGTACACCCCCGAGATGAACTGCAGCATAACGAACGGCATCGTGATCACCGCGGCCGCGCTCTTGGCCGACCGGGGCAGGCTGCTCGCCGCGATGCCGAGCAGCGAGGAGGCGGTGAGGCCGAGCACGAAGACCCAGCCGAAGGTGGCCCAGTCCGACAGGGTCGACGGCAGCGTCAGGTCGTACAGGAGCACGCCCACGGCGAGCAGGATCGCGGTCTCCAGCACGGCGACGAGCAGCACGCTGAGCACCTTGCCGAGGAAGTACGCCGCGGGCGGCATCGGGGTTCCGGCGAGCCGCTTGAGCGTGCCCTCCTCGCGTTCCACCGCGATGGAGATCGCCAGGTTCTGGAAGCTCACGCTCATCAGGCCCGCGCCGATCAACGCGGCCGCGTAGAGCTGGGACACGGTGATGCCGGTGCCCTCCACCTGGCCGGAGAAGATCGAGCCGAACAGGACGAGCAGGATGACCGGGAAGCTGAAGTTGAAGATCAACGAGTCGCGTTCCCGGAAGAACATCTTGGTTTCGACGACCGCACGTGACCAGCCGACCCGCAGGGTGCCGGGCAGACTCGTCGTGGCCGCCCGGGGGGCGGCGGCCGAAGCCGTGGTGGACTCGCTCATCGTGTCTCCTGGGGATTGGAATGGGGCGACGGGCCCAGGGCGGGTCGGAAGGGGTGAGCTGCGGGCCGGATGACGGCCTGCGAATCGTTCGGGCCTGCGGGCGCTCCGCGCCGTTGGCTCAGACCTCCTGGATGAGCTCGAGGTAGATCTCCTCGAGCGTCGGGCGCTTGATCGTCAGCTCCGGCACCTCGCCGGAGAACCGCCGGGACAGCTCCAGCACCGTCCGGGTGGGCTCCTCGGTCTCCACGGTCCGGCGCACGCCGTCCTCCAGCCAGCTGACCCGCGCCTTCGCCGACGCGCGGCCGCCGAGCGTCGCCGGCTCGCCCTCGGCCACCACCCGGCCCTTCGCGATCACGGCGAGACGGGTGGCGAGGGCCTCGATCTCGTCGAGATAGTGGCTGGTGAGCACGATCGTGGTGCCGTCGTGCGCGAGGCCGGCGATCAGGTCCCAGAACCGGCGCCGGGCCTCGGGGTCGAAGCCGGTGGTCGGCTCGTCGAGGAAGAGCAGCTCGGGGCGTCCGATGATGCCGAGCGCCACGTCGACGCGGCGCCGCTGCCCGCCGGAGAGCTTGCCGACGCGCGTGTTCGCCTTCGCCGCCAGGCCCACCCGCTCGATCACCTCGTCGGGATTCCGGGGCCGGGGGTAGAAGCCGGCGAAGTGCCGTACCAGCTCGCGTACCGTGAGCTCGGCGACGTCGTTGCTCGTCTGCAGCACGACGCCGATGCGGGAGCGCCACTCGCGGCCGGCGCGCGCCGGGTCGGCGCCGAGCACGGTCACCTCGCCCGCGTCCCGGTGGCGGTAGCCCTCGAGGATCTCGACCGTGGTGGACTTGCCCGCTCCGTTCGGGCCGAGAATGCCGAACACCTCGCCTCGCCGGATCTCCAGGTCGAGGCCGTTCACCGCGGTCACCTCGCCGTACCGCTTGGTCAGCCCGCGGACCTTCACCGCTGTCTGGTTCATGCATCGAGCATGACGGTGCGGCCCGGGGGCGCGGCACCTTCGACCGGGCGAGATCCGGGGTCCTCCGAAAGGAGGACCTCCGGGGGAGGCGCGGGATCGCTAGAAGAGCGTGTCCTCGCGCTTGATGCCGCGCAGCGCGTCGTAGTCGAGCGTCACGCAGTCGATGCCGCGGTCGGCGGCGAGCACCCGCGCCTGCGGCTTGATCTCCTGCGCGGCGAACACCCCGCGCACCGGGGCGAGCAGCGGGTCGCGGTTGAGCAGCTCCAGGTAGCGGGTGAGCTGCTCGACGCCGTCGATCTCGCCGCGGCGCTTGATCTCCACCGCGACGGTCCGGCCGCTGGCGTCCCGGCAGAGGATGTCCACCGGGCCGATCGCGGTGGGGTACTCGCGGCGGATCAGCGTCCAGCCCTCGCCCAGCGTGGTGATGTGCTCGGCGAGCAGCTCCTGCAGGTGCGCCTCGACGCCGTCCTTGATCAGCCCGGGGTCGACCCCGAGCTCGTGCGTGGAGTCGTGCAGGATCTCGTCGATGGTGAGGATGAGCCGCTCGCCGGTCTTGCTGTGGGTGACGGTCCACACGTTGCCCTCCTCCTTCAGGCGGCAGGGCGGGCTCATCCAGTTGAGGGGCTTGTACGCGCGGTCGTCGGCGTGCACGGAGACCGAGCCGTCCGCCTTGATCAGGATGAGCCGGGGCGCCATCGGAAGGTGGGCGGTGAGCCGGCCCACGTAGTCCACGCTGCATTTCGCGATGACCAGCCGCATGACCGTCAACCCTACCGGGGCCCGCATGGCTCGCGTCCGGCGTCTGCGAGACTGGACCACCGGCGTGACAACGACTTTCGAACGCACACGTTGGAGGGAGCGTGCGGATCGAGGCACGAGCGGCCCGGGCCGCCGGGGGCCGGGAAGAAACCGGACGTCGTTCCGCGTTGCGCCGGACGCCATGAGTCCGCGCAGGGCCCGCCGGGTGGGGCCGTACGATCGGGTGGACCGCCGCCGCGGCGTGGTGCCCGGCCGCGGGCCGATCCTCGGCTCCGTGCCCGGGGTGGACCGGGTGGAGGAGTGGCCGGACGGCGACTGGGTGGTGCGGCGGGTGACCGGCGCGGAGGGACGCGTCTACCGGTGCCCCGGCTGTGACCAGGAGATCCGCGCGGGCCTGCCGCACGTGGTGAGCTGGCCGGCCTGGCCCGGCGGCGAAGGGGAGCGGCGGCACTGGCACACCGCGTGCTGGCGGGCGCGGATCCGGCGCAACCCCGGCCGGACGCGCTACTGAAGTGGCCGCCGCGAGCGTTGGAAGGATGCACATGGACATACGCGCCTCGACGGTGCTGCCCGCACGACGGGAGCCGATCGAGCTGCACACCGCGGACGGGCTGACCCTGGTCGGAGAGCTCGCGCTGCCCGAGGAACGGCCGCCCGTGGCCACCCTGGTCTGCCTCCACCCGCTGCCGACCGCGGGCGGCATGATGGACAGCCACGTGCTGCGCAAGGCGTCCTACCGGCTGCCCGCGCTCGCCGACCTCGCCGTGCTGCGCTTCAACACCCGGGGCACGAGCTCCGAGCGCGGCACCTCCGAGGGGACCTTCGACGAGGGCGAGGGCGAGCGGTACGACGTCGCGGCGGCCCTGGAGTTCGTGGAGTTCCGTGACCTGCCGCGGCCGTGGCTGCTCGGCTGGTCGTTCGGCACCGAGCTGGCGCTGAAGTGGGGGCGGGACCCGCTCGTGGAGGGCGCGATCCTGCTCTCCCCGCCGCTGCGCCGGGCCACCGACGCGGACCTCGACGCGTGGACCGAGTTCGGCCGGCCGCTCGTCGCGCTCGTGCCGGAGCTCGACGACTTCCTGCGGCCGGACGAGGCGCGCAAGCGCTTCGCCCGGGTGCCGCAGTGCGAGGTGGTCGCGGTGGAGCGGGCCAAGCACCTGTGGGTGGGCGAGCCGTACGTGCGCATCGTGCTCAACGAGATCGTGCGGCGGGTCAATCCGGACGCCTATCCGCTGCCCACGGAGGTCTGAGCGCCGGGCCCGCGGCATGCGGCGCCGGCCGCGGGCCTCGTTCCGTTGCCCGGCACCGCCCGGGCGTGCACTCCCGGGGCGCGCACTCGTCGTGTTCGCGTCGCCGCGTTCGTACTACCGTTGTTCGGCGTGCGGCTCTACTCACGATCGGCCGGTGACGGGGTGCCGGTCGTCCTGCTTCACGCCTTTCCGCTCTCCTCGGCGATGTGGCTGGGGCAGCGGGAAGGGCTCTCCGGCGTCTGCCGGGTGATCACCCCGGACCTGCGTGGTTTCGGCGGCTCCGTGCTCGGCGAGGAGGAGCCGTCGCTCGCCGTGATGGCCGACGACGTGGCCGAGACCCTCGATGCCGAGGGCATCGAGCGCGCGGTCATCGGCGGCCAGTCGATGGGCGGCTACGTGACCATGGAGTTCTGCCGCCGCCACCCCGACCGGGTGCTCGGGGTGATCCTCGCCGACACCAAGGCGAGCGCCGACCCGGAGGCCGCCCGGGCGAACCGGGAGCGGATCGCCCGGGCCGTCACCGAGCACGGCAGCAGGATCTTGCTGGACGAGCTGGCGCCCGGCCTCGTCGGGCCGACGACGCGGGAGCGCCGCCCCATGGTGTACGGGCGGGTGCGCGGCCTGGTGCAGGCGGCGCCGCCGGCCGCGGTGGCGTGGGCCTCGCGGGCGATGGCCCGCCGCCCGGACTCCTTCGACACGCTGCGCGGGCTGAAGGCGCCCGCCCTGGTGATCGTGGGGGAGGAGGACGAGCTGTCGCCCCGCGCCGACGCCGAGGCGATGGCCGAGGCGGTGCCCGACGCCACGCTCGTCACGATCGAGGAGGCCGGTCACCTCAGCGCGATCGAGCGGCCCGAGGCGTTCAACCGGGCGGTGGCGGAGTTCGTCCGCAACCTGGGGTGAGGGTACGCCCTCGGGCCGCCGGGCCCGAGGGCTACCGGGCCGCCTGGCGGGGGATCACCACCTCGCGGATGATCAGCGCCACGGCGGCCGCCGCGGGGATCGCGATGAGCGCGCCGACGATGCCGAGCAGCGCGCCGCCGAAGAGCGCCGCGATCACCGTCACCGCGGGGGCCACGTCCACCGAGCGCTTCATCACCTTCGGGTAGATGAAGTAGTTCTCCACCTGCTGGTAGACGAGGAAGAAGACCGCGCTCGCGATGCCGAGCGGCACCGACTGCAGCAGGGTCACGCAGGTGACGACCACCGCGCCGATGGTGGCGCCGACGAGCGGGATGAGGTCGGTCACCGCGATCACGAGGGCGAGCGCGAGCGCGTACTCGGCCCCCGCGATGGTGAGGAACAGGTAGGCGAACACGGCCGCGATCGCCGCGATGGTCAGGCCGCCCGCCACGTAGCCGCCGATGCCGCGGAGGATCTCCTCGCTCAGCGCCCGGGTGCGGTCCCGGCGGCTGGCGGGCACGAGCCGCAGCAGGTACTCCTTGATCGCCGGCAGCGAGCCGAGGAAGTAGAGGGTGAGCACGAGCAGCGTCACCCCGGAGAAGATGCCGTCGAGCACGACCACGCCCGCGCCGACGATGCCCCCGGCGATCGTGGTGCCGAGCTCGCCGCTCGTCACGTAGTCCCGCAGCTTCGCCAGGAGCTGGAACTCCGCGTCGAGCCGCTTGATCGTGTCGTTGCTCAGCAGCTCGTTCAGGTAGCCGGGGATCGCCTGCACGAACCGGGTGGTCTCCGCGGTGACCGGCGGCACGATCGCCAGGCCGAACAGCACGAAGAAGGCGATCACCGCGGCGAACACGATCGAGATCGCCAGCCGCCGGGACAGCCTGCGCCGCTGCAGCGCCTCCACGATCGGGTTGAGCCCGGCCGCGAGGAACATCGCGACCAGGACGAGCACGATCACGTTGCGCGCGCTGATCAGCGCCTGGGCGAGGCCGAGCGCGGTGAGCACGCCGAGCGCCGCGGTGAGCCCGAACATGAACGGGCTCGCGCCGAACGGCCGGCCGGGCACGCCGTACCGCGGGGCGGCGTCGACGGCCGGGCCGGCGGCGCCGTTCGCGGCGCGCACGCCGGTGCCCGCCGCGCCGTTCGCGCCGCCCGCCGTACCGGCCGCGGCGCCTCCGGACGCGGGGCCGGGCGGGCCGTCACCCTCGCCGGGCCGCGGCGTGCCCTCGGGCGCGGGCGCTTCGCCTGCGTCCGGTCGCGATGCCGAGGAGGCGATCGAATCGGTCACGTGCGCTCCTTGCTCGAGTGCGGCGTCCCGGTCGCGGGTCGCCGTGCCCGCCCCGCCGTACGGCACGGCGGAGGCCGGGGCACAGACTCAAGGAGAGCCTAGCGATCGAGCGTCGCCAGGCTCTCCTGGATTTTCGTCTCGGTGCCCCGAACCGCCGTGCCGGTCGGCGCCCGCCGGTCACATGAGCGTGCCGGTCGGGATCACTCCTGCCACCACTCCGCGTCCTCGTCCGGCTCGGTGCTCTTGCGCGGCGCCGGGGCGGCGGGAGCGGACGACGCGGCGGGCGTCGTGCTCGCGGGCTTCTCCGAGGTCTGGCCGCTCGTGGTGGTCGCCGCGAGGGCCGGCTTCGGCGCGGGCGCGGACACCGCCGGGGCGGGGTCGTCCATGCCCGGCAGGGCGGCGCCGCCGAGCAGCTGGCGGAGCTGGGCGAGGTGGCTGGTGATGCTGTCCCGCTGGCGGGTGAGCTCGTCGACCTGGCGCTGCGCCGCGGTACGCATGCGCTCGGCCTCGGCCTTCGCCTCGGAGACGATCGCCTCGGCGTTCGCCTTCGCCTCCGACAGGAGCTGGTCGGCGTTCTTGCGGGCGTTGGCGATGAGCTGCTTGGCGTGCGCGTCGGCCTCGCGGCGGGTCTGCTCGGCCTGCTGGGTGGCCTTGGCGGCGCGCTGCTCGGCGGTGGCGGCCCGCTGCTCGGCCTCGGCGACCAGCTTCTGGGTGGCGGCCTGCGCGGCGGCGTGACGCTCGGCGTCCTGGCGCTCGGCCTCCTCGCGCCGGGCGGCGAGCTGGATCTCGAACTCGGCCTCCTCCTGGGCGCGCTTGGCCTCGCTCTCCTCGAGGATCCGCTGCGCCTGGGCGCGCATCTCGTCGGCCTGGCGCTTGGCGGTGGTGAGGATCTCGTCACGCTCGCGCTTGGTGTTGGCGCGCAGCTGCGCGACCTCACGCTCGGTCGTGGTGCGCAGCTTGGCGATCTCGCGCTCGGCGGCGGCGCGCTTCTCGGCCACCTCGTGGTCCGCGGCGGCGCGCAGCTTCGCCACCTCGCGCTCGGTGGTCGCGGTGAGCTCCTCGGCCTCGCGCCGCGCCGTGGAGCGGATCTCCTCGGCGTCCCGCTCGGCGTTCGCGCGCATCTCCTCGGCCTCCCGGGAGGCGAGCGCGAGCTTCTCGGCGGCCTCGTTCTCGGCGGCGGCTCGGGTGTCGGCGGCCTCCACCTTCGCCGCGGCCCGAATCTCGTTCGCCTCGGACCGGGCCGCCTGGACGAGCTCGGTGGCCTGCTCCTCGGCCAGCCGAAGCAACTGCTCGATCCGGGCGCCCAGCCCGGCGTAGGTCGGGCGTTCGTTCTCCTGCAGCTGCCGCTTGGCCTCGGCGAGTTCACGCTGCAGGGCGACGACTTGCTCACGGGCCTGGCGCAGCTCCGCGTCGAGTTGCTTCAGGTGGTCGTGCACCTGGTGGCGGTCGAAACCGCGGAGCACCACGTCGAATTCCCGCACGGGTGCGTCCTCGAAGAAATTATTGAGCTGGGCGTCGATGTCGGACTGCATGAGGCTCGATCCTGGTTGTCGAGACGGCTACACGGGCCGGACGGGGGGTTCGGACTGCCGAAGCGGGCCTCTGCCGCCGACGCCGACCGGGCATCGGTGGCTCGAGGGGGAGCCCAAGACTCGCCCCTTTTGTCCCATATGCCCGGTCCGTCACATCAAACGGCACGGTCCACATTCGTTGGAAGGCCAGCGTACTCCGGCGCCGCCTTCTTGCACGCCCGCTCCGACTTTATGCGCGACTTGTTACGAATAAATCGCTCTCGCGGCCGTCGATATCATGTGGTGCGCCGCGGCGCCTCGACAAGCTCCGTCAGAACGCCCCCCACGTCCTTGGGGTGGAGAAACGCAATCGAGGCCCCCATCGACCCGTGCCGCGGGCGCTTGTCGATGAGACGGATGCCCTTGGCCTCGATCTCCTGGAGCGCTTTGGCCACGTCGGCCACACCGTAGCCCACGTGGTGCACGCCCTCCCCCCTTTTCGCGATGAATTTCCCCACAGGGGTATCCGGCCCGAGCGGCTCCAGGAGCTGGATGTAGGAGGCACCGGCGTCGGCGTCGGCCACGTGCAGCATCGCCTCGCGCACCCCCTGCTCCTCGTTCACCTCCCTGCTCACCACGGTGAGCCCGAAGGCCGACTCGTAGAAGGCGATGCTCTCCTCGAGGTTGCGGCAGGCGATGCCGACGTGGTCGATCCGCAGGAACATGCGCTGGTCCAATTCCTCCCCCTCACTCCGAGGCCGGGCGCGGTCACATGGGTATCGTGGCAAACGCGGTTCGCGCCTGGGAGGGAGGCCCCATGTCCACATCGGTCATCGTCGCCGGAGCACGTACCCCGATCGGCCGGCTGCTCGGCTCGCTGTCGGCGCTGTCCGCGGTCGAACTCGGCGGCATCGCGATCAAGGCGGCATTGGAGCGGTCCGGCGTGTCGCCGGACCAGGTCGAGTACGTGATCATGGGCCAGGTCGTCCAGGCCGGCTGCGGCCAGATCCCGTCACGGCAGGCAGCGGTCCGGGCCGGGATCCCGATGACCGTGCCGTCCCTCACGATCAACAAGGTCTGCCTGTCCGGCCTCGACGCGATCGCCCTCGCCGACCAGCTCATCCGCGCCGGCGAGTTCGACATCGTCGTCGCCGGCGGCATGGAGTCGATGACCAACGCGCCGCACCTGCTGCCCGCGCTGCGCAAGGGGGTCAAGTACGGCGGGGCCCAGATCGTCGACGCGATGGCGTACGACGGCCTCACCGACGCCTTCGACCATCTCGCCATGGGCGAGTCGACCGAGCGGCACAACGCCCGGCTCGGGCTCACCCGCGAGGAGCAGGACGCCTACGCGGTCCGGTCCCACCGGCTCGCCGCCGCCGCGATCAAGAACGGCCTGTTCGACGAGGAGATCACGCCGGTGCCGGTGCCGCAGCGCAAGGGCGACCCGGTGCTCGTCACCGTCGACGAGGGCGTGCGGCCCGACACCACCCTGGAGGCGCTCGCCAGGCTCAAGCCCGCGTTCGCGCCCGACGGCACGATCACCGCGGCCTCCTCCTCGCAGATCTCCGACGGGGCCTGCGCGGTCGTGGTGATGTCGCGGCGCAAGGCCGAGGAGCTCGGCCTGCCGTGGCTCGCCGAGATCGGCGCGCACGGCAACGTGGCGGGCCCGGACAACTCGCTGCACGCCCAGCCCGCGAACGCGATCCGGCACGCCCTGGCCAAGCAGGGCCTCACCCCGGCCGACCTCGACCTGATCGAGATCAACGAGGCGTTCGCCGCGGTGGTGCTCCAGTCGGTCAAGGAGCTCGGCGTGCCGCTCGACATCGTCAACGTCAACGGCGGCGGCATCGCGCTCGGCCACCCCATCGGCGCCTCGGGCGCGCGCATCGTGCTCACCCTCGCCCACGAGCTGCGCCGCCGCGGCGGCGGGGTCGGCGCGGCGGGCCTGTGCGGCGGCGGCGGCCAGGGCGACGCCCTGATCCTCAAGGTCCCCGCGGCCTGAGCGACCGCCTTCGGCCGGACGTGAGGGAGGACCTGAGGGGAGGGTGCGCGTGGCCGACCACGTCGAGGAACTGATCGCGGGCACCCGGGCGGGACGGCCCCGCGCGGTGGCCCGGCTCATCTCACTGATCGAGCGCGCCGCGGCCGAGGCGGCCGCCGACTCGGCCGCCTCCGCCACGCTGCGCCGGGTGATGGCCGGCCTCGCCGCGCCGGGGCCGGACGGGCGCGAGCCGTACCGGGCCCGGGTGATCGGGCTCACCGGCGCGCCGGGCGTGGGCAAGTCGACCACCACCTCGATGCTCGTCGGCGAGCTGCGGCGGCGCGGGGCCAAGGTGGGCGTGCTCGCCGTCGACCCGTCCAGCCCGTTCACCGGCGGGGCGCTGCTCGGCGACCGGGTGCGGATGCAGGAGCACGCCACCGACCCGGGGGTGTTCATCCGGTCGATGGCGAGCCGCGGCCATCTGGGCGGCCTCGCCTGGGCGACGCCGCAGGCGCTGCGGGTGCTCGACGCGGCGGGCTGCGAGGTGATCCTCGTGGAGACCGTCGGGGTCGGCCAGGCCGAGGTGGACATCGCCGGGCTCGCCGACACCACGGTGGTGCTGCTCGCCCCCGGCATGGGCGACGGCGTGCAGGCCGCGAAGGCGGGCGTGATGGAGATCGGCGACGTGTTCGTGGTGAACAAGGCCGACCGGGAGGGCGCGCAGGCCACGATCCGGGAGCTGCGCGGCATGCTCGCGCTCGGCACCGCACCCTGGCGCCCGCCGATCGTGGCGACGGTGGCGAGCCGCGGGGAGGGCGCCGCCGACCTGCTCGCCGCGCTCGACAAGCACCACGCCTACCTCGCCGAGTCCGGGGAGCTGGCGCGCCGCCGCCGGGCCCGGGCCCGCGACGAGATCGAGCAGATCGCGGTGGCGAGCCTGCGGGCGCGGATCGTCCGGGTGCACGGCGACCGGCGGCTCGACGAGCTCGCCGGCCGGGTGCTCGCCGGGGAGACCGACCCCTACTCCGCGGCGGCCGAGCTCGTCGCCGGGTTGTGACGCCGCCCCACGGTACGGCGCGGCGGCTCAGGCCGCGTCCGCGAACTCGACGATCACGGTGGTGAAGCCGAGGGCCTTGAGCATGCCCTCGAGCAGCGCCCTGGTGTTGTGCTCGGCGCGCTGAAGCAGGCCGCTCGCCGCCGCGGCCTCGGCGATCTTCCGCTCCGCGGCGAGGTGGAGCTCCCGCTGGTCCTGCGGCGAGGAGGAGAGGAACTCCTCCAGCCGGTCGATCAGCCCGCGCCGCTGCGCCACGACGTACGAGCGGGCGGGGTCGACGGTGGTCTCGCCGAGCCGCGCGCGGGGCACCCGCACGGTCACCGTCTCGCCGCCGGGGGAGACCGTGACGGCGTCCGCGGCGAGGCGGCCGAAGTCGACGTAGGCGTCGACGCCGCCGGTGCCGACGTACAGCGTGCGGGTGCCCTTGATCGCGTCGGGGAGGAAGGGCGCGTCCTTCTCCAGGTCGACGATCACCTGGAAGTCGCCGGACGCGGCCGGGTATCGGCCCAGGTCGTGGAGCGTGCGCAGCAGCGCCGGTCCGCCGCGGTCGATCGGGTCCGGGGACGGGCCGGGCCACGTCCAGGTGAGCCGCGCGCCGGCGCCGAGCAGCGTGACGAGCACGAGCAGGATGATCGCGAGCGGCCACCACCGGCGGTGCCGCTCGGGCGGGGTCTGGGCCGCCGGGCGGCCGGGCGCGCCGGACGCCGCCACGCCCGCCGGCGGCGTGGCGGCTCGGGAGGAGGACGGCTGCCTGTTCACCATCGGTGTGTTCCCCGCCGGCGCCGCCGTCATCCGTTCCGCGGGCCGGTCCGCCGTGCCCTCACCGGTGTCACCGCGCCGACACGTTCCCCGGCGACGGGTTGACCGGGTAGACGTCGTGGGTCGCGAGCGTCGCCGGGCCGGACGGCGGGGTGGTGTCCGCGAAGTGGTTCACGGTGAGCCCGCACCGGGCGAAGTCGGTGTAGAAGAGCTGCAGCCAGTCGCGGCGCTGCGCCTCGGTGAGGCCGGAGAACCAGGCGGCGGCCCGGCGATGCTCCGGCAGCGGCCCGGCGGGGATCGGCCCGCCCCGCAGCCAGCCCATCACGATCTCGCGGTAGCCGCCCGCAGGCTCGGCGCACCGCGGCGCGAGCCGCTCGGTGAACTCCGCGACCGCGCGGTCGGCGTAGCCCGGCCGCAGGTCGTCGACGTGGATCGCCACCGTCCCGGCGGGCAGCTCGGGGTGGTGCCGCCGGGAGTGCTGCTCGACCCGGGAGAACGCGGCCGGGGTGCCCGCCACCTTCGAGGCGAGCCCGATGAACCGCGCGCTCAGCTCGTCGAGCCCGGCCCGCATGCCCGGGTGCACGCACACCGTGATCGGCCACTCCTGGCAGGCGTACGCCACCGGCCCGGCGGCCTGCGTCCGCGTCGCCGGGGCGAGCAGCCGCGCCACCCCGGCCCCGGCGGCGACGAGGGCGACCACGGCCGCGACCGCGGGCAGCACCCGGCGGCTCACCACCGCGGCCCAGCCGAGCAGCAGCGCCGCGCCCGCGCCGGTCAGCCACAGCGCCTGCCCCGTGAACAGCTCCGGATCGAGCGCGCCGAACAGGTCGTACGGCTCGCGGATCGACGGCCCGAGCCGCTCGGCCCAGTCCGGCCCGTGCGCCGTCCCGTGGGAGATCGCGTATCCTGCGGCGAGCACCGCGACCGGGGTGATGCCCCGCGGCAGGGCCCATCCGGCGATCCAGCCGAGGGCGACGAAGAACGCCAGCCCGGCCGCCCCGGCGAGCAGCCCGCTCGGCGGCAGCTTCCCCGCCTGGTCGCTCACCGCGGTGCGCAGCGCGAGCACGACGACCGTGGCGCCGAACGCGCCCACCACCACCGCGAGCACCGCGAGCGGCACCCGCAACGCCCGCCACGGCCCGGGGGCCGGGGCACGACGCCGGCGTGCCCGCCGTACCCGCAGCGCGACCCAGGCCGCGAACGCCGCAGCGACCGGACCGGTGTGCCGCAGCGAGCCGACCACGGCGACCACCGTGTTCTCCCAGGCGGCGACCCCCGGAATGAGGACGTTCCACGCGGTGACGAGGCCGACCCCGAGCAGCACGGCGACCGCGACCGCCGCGCTCTGGTTCAGCTCCTCCCGCGTGACGCCCCTGTGCCTACGCACGGGTACGCGTGGCCCCCGGCCACGCCGCCCGTCGCTTTCCGATATTCATCTGCCAACCCCCCGTACGGGAGGGCGGCGGCCGTTCCACGGTGCCGTCCCCCTGGCACCGCTCGCGGGGCAAGCCCCCTGCGTCGCGTCGCGACCACGCGCATACCCCCGGCACGCGGTCGTGGCGCGGCCTTCCCCCGCGACTTTGCCGCAGCCTCACCCTTTCGACGCGACAACCATAACTGAACGTGATGTTTGCCGTCGTGTTTCTTGGTTAAACGGGTGATCGGGTCACGGTATGTGTTTGGGCGAACCCGTGCGAGGCGCGCTACGGTACGGCTGTGCATACCGGTGGGCCCAAACCTCTCAATCTCCCCTTCGACCCCATCGAACGGGCCGCCGCGATCTGGCGTGATCGTTTCGGCGCCTCGTCGGCGATGGCCGCGGTGACGTCGATCATGAGAGCGCACCAGATCCTGCTGGCACAACTGGACACCCTGCTGCGGCCGTACGACCTGACCTTCGCCCGCTACGAGGCGCTCGTGCTGCTCACCTTCAGCCGGACCGGGGCGCTGCCGCTGTCGAAGATGGGCGAGCGGCTCATGGTCCACCCGACGAGCGTGACGAACACGGTGACCCGGCTGGAGCGGGCCGGGCTGGTCCGCCGGCTGCGCAACCCGCGGGACGGCCGCGGCGTGCTCGCCGAGATCACCGACGCGGGCCGGGAGGTGGTCCGCCGCGCCACCGCCGACCTCATGGCGGCGGGGTTCTGCATGACCATGTACGGCGAGCAGGAGCTCGCCGACCTGTTCGGCCTGCTGCGCACGCTGCGCCGGGCCGCGGGCGACTTCGTGGCGGACGGCCCGGGCGCCCCCGTGGGCGGCGGGGCCGGCGACACCCTGGGCGACACTCTTGACGACACGGTGGACGGCGCCGCGGCGGGGGAGCGCGGTCCGGCCCGAAGCGGTGCCGACGGCGCCGGGGAGAGTTCCGTGGAGTCCGCCGCGCCGTCCGGGGCGCCGGATCCCGCCGGGGCGGTGGGCGCGGAGGCGTAGCGGCGCGACGGGGAACGTCCGGGAGGACGGCGGACGGCCGGCGGGAGGCCCGCCGGCCGTCGTGGAGGTGCCGTGCCCGCCGGTGCCCGGGCGGGCGCCGGCTAAATGGTGTTCAGGGTCCGGTCAGTGCGCGATCACCGGTGGGCGCGGACCGCGTTCAGCGCGTTCACCAGGCCCGAGCCGTAGAAGCCGTTGCGGGCGGGGGTGCCCTCGCAGGTGTGCGTGGTCACCACGGTGTTCACGCTGCCGTCCTGCTGCGGGACCCGGCGGGTGTAGGTGTAGGAGCCGCCGCGCGGGCAGGCGATCTTGGTCGCGGTGGACTTCATGATCCGCTCGACGGTGTCCGGGTCGAGGGTGAGGCCGCCGCGGTGCCGGTCGGGCTTGCCGTACCGGCTGACGATCAGCGCCGCCACCCCGGCCGCGTGTGGCGCGGCCATCGAGGTGCCCTGCAGGTACTGGTAGTAGCCGCAGGTGCCCTTGGCGTCGCAGTCGCGGACGACGGTCGGCACGTTCGGGGTGCCGTCCGGGTTGAGCTCGCCGCGCTCCTCGGCGAGCGCCTTGGGGTAGGCCGCGAGGATCGTGCGGGTGCGGTCGAGGTCGCCGGTCGGGGTGTCGTAGGCGTCACCGCCGGGCGCGGCGACGTCCACCGAGCCGTTGCCGTAGCTGGAGTAGTACGACTTGCGCCGGCTGATGCCGGTGGAGCTCACCGAGATCACGTGGTTGCCCTCGGTGGGCATGACCTGGCAGCTCGGCGGCACGGTGCGGGTCTTCGGCTCGAGGCCCGGCACCGAGGCGAAGTTCGGGCTGCCGCGGTCGATGTTCTCCTTGGTGAGGTCGAACCCGTCGTTGCCCTGGGAGGAGATGAGGGTGACGCCGCGGCGGTGGGCGTAGTCGAGGGCGCGCTGGGCCGCCTTGATCACCGTGGCCTGCTCGGCCCGCTCCTCCGGCGAGTCGGCGGGGTTGTCGAGGCAGTTGAATTGCCAGGGATCGATGTAGAAGCTCATGTTCACCACGTCGACCCCGATGTCCGCGGCGTAGGTGAGCGCGTCCACGACCGGCTGCAGGAAGAAGTAGCCCGAGTCCTGGCCGGCCCGCAGGTTGACCAGCGTGACCTGCGGCGCGACGCCCGCGATGCCGAGGCCGTTGATCGGCGCGGCGATCGTCGCGGCGACGTGGGTGCCGTGGTCGTTCTCGTCGACGTCCGCCGGGTCGGTGCAGGAGCGGTCCGGCTCGGCCTCACACGGGCCGTCGACCTCCTCGCCGTTGGCGTCGTACGGGATGTCCACGGTGAAGTTACGGCTCAGCTCCCGGCTGAAGTTGGGCGCGATGTCGGGGTGCGAGCCGTCGATGCCGGTGTCGATCACGCCGACGAGCACCCGCCGGTCGCCCAGCTCCACGCGGTGCGCGCCGGTCGCGGTGGCGTCGATCTGCTTCATGTCCCACTGCAGGTCGGCGAGCGGCTCGGCGAGGTCGCGCGGCTTGCCGGGCGGGTGCGGCAGGT